>Ga0115002_10009752_pt1 | contig 10416 bp, 8 predicted proteins | sample ArcticOcean_MG_C_8_FD_89576 | JGI IMG/M metagenome (GOLD analysis project Ga0115002, IMG submission 89576) | Marine microbial communities from western Arctic Ocean - ArcticOcean_MG_CB11_86 | ecosystem: Environmental > Aquatic > Marine > Oceanic | place: Arctic Ocean: Canada Basin | collected... | reverse complement strand
AGAACTCCAGAAAAGTGAGAGGTAGACATTTGGGGTTTATGAGCGTGTACGTGGGCTAAAAAACTGAGATGTGATTGTAAGCAAAGAAATTTTGAATGCAATATGGATCTTCTCCTATAATGATAGACATGATGAATAGACCTCATTATACTGGATATGTCAATAGAATGGCATATGTATTCTCAAGGCAAAATATAATTTGGGAGGATGTGTGAAATGGCTGTGGTATTGCGCTGGTTAAAGCGGTTGGCGATTGGTGGTGTTGTGTTGGGGGTGGTTGCTTATGCAGGGCTTTGGTGGCTGACCCGCTATGCCAGTGTGAGTACGCACGGCGATGTGGATCTTGGAGCAGGCACTATTATGGTGCCATCTGAGCGGACACAATCTTGGATGATGCGATCTGGCGTGACCGATTCTCTGCTGGCGCATTGGGCCGCACGTGAGATTGGGGAATGGAAATCGGAAGGAAAAGTAACGATTCCAAGAATCTTGATCGGTAAACTCGCATCTGGGCAGGACATTGAATTTGTAAATGCGTATTTGCAAGATCGTCAACCCAGAGGAACGGTGGGTTCAACGGGACCCTTTCACAAAACGGGCGATTATGATTTTACATTGGCTGGGCTGAGCCTGCTTCTTTATGCCTTTGGTGATCAGTCAGATGTGCTGTACCCTAAAACTGTGGATCATATTGTGAATGTGTTGATGACGCAAGAAGGTGGAACGCCAAAAATTTATACACCGCGCATATTGGGCCTTCCGCTTCGAGATACAGAAAATCATATTTTGATGACGGAAGGATCTCGATATTTGAAAAACAGATGGAAAGCGCGCCATGGGGACCTGGATAAGAAGTACGACAATGTGACCAATGGTTTGGAAGCGTGGTGGGTGGCTTATTTGGAGGGCATGGCACGGGCGGGGTTGCACGAATATAATTCTCGACCATACTTGGGGTATACGTTGACGGCACTTTTAAATCTGGAATCATTCACCGCAGAACCGGTGCGGGTTGCGGCCCGACGTGTATTGGACCGCGCAAACTGGGAGTATGCGTTGGGCAGCCTTACGTTTCGCCGGTTTCCACCCTTTCGACGACAAGCCAGTCACGCGCGTGATACAGATTTGGATGGCGACTATCACACCGGTGTGATGAAGGCCTGGATGAGTTTGGCAGGTGTTGATGGTTTATTCATTCGACAGGGTGCTCACCAAGCCCTTTGGGTGCCGTTGACATCTTATCGGCCGGCAGATGCTGTGGTGAAGTGGGTGATCGAGAAACCTGAGCATTATTTTGTACAGGTGGGGCATGGACACGATGGATCGCCTGAAATTTATTCGGGTGGACCGGGTTATTTGATTACTGCAGGGGGTGTTGCAGATGACCCAGCACGACAGTGCGTTGCACGCCCAACCACTTTGATGCTTGAAGATGGTGTGATGGATCTGTCAGGTTTGTTGCAGGTGGCCGGACCTGATACAACGTATCAAACGTGGAATAATACGGGTGTGTATCAAAATTTGGCTGTATCGGCGGGGCCTGTGTCGGTGCCTAAGGATTGGATCGCTGTCGCAGAAAATGATACGTGGCGTATTTTCGAGCGTGCAGGCCATCGCATGGCTGTGTATTCCACAGATCATTTGGGCATTTTTTGTGTGTTACCTGATGGCAAACCGACAGACTTGCTCGCGGGTTTGATTTTGGCAAATGGTGATGCTGAAGTTTTGAAGACCCATTTCAAATGGCCCGATGGTTCTGCCATTGCGTATGATGTTCACGCACCCAAGGATCAATGGGTGATCGTTTCGGTGGATGGTGTGGCTGTAGATCGCAATTTTGGTCGGTGGCCATTGATGCAGGGTGAGGTTCCGGGGGGGCATCGATAATCGATTGTTGGTTTATTCGGATGTGAGCGCATCTGCAATACACCAAAGGCAAACAATGCAAAAGACGATTCGCAGAACGGGTTCTTCGCGTTGTTCGGGTTGGGAGAGATAGGTATTGAGGGTCAAGACAGAAACTCCCAAACGTGCGGCAGTTTCTGGTCCGAGGGCTTCTACGGTTTGTTGGTCTATGTTGTGTTCTAAATATGTGGCGAGTGATTGTGTGTGTGCAAATACATTCTCGGTTTGGTCGGTGTCAAAAGCCTTGTGAATTTCTTTGAGTAGATCTTCTACGCGTTTTTTAATGTGAGATGCTAAGGTGGGTGTGCGCCGGAAGGCACGCTGTGTTTGATGTAACATGTCTTCAAGACTTTCGGCACGCGCCAAATTGTCTTGAGAAATGAGTTGGTAAAACCGACGCCGAGCACCCAGTGCGCGACAGATCGCATTGAGCAGTTGGAGGCGAATGGTGGGTGAGCGAAAATTTTGAATGCGATCTAATGTGGAGCGTACCATACGAAGGTCGCGTTTGGCTCCTAAAACATCGGCCAGTGTGGGAAATGTGGCGCGATCAAAATGATCGGCAAATTTCCAAAAGAGCAATTCTGTGGCTTCTTCATTGCCCATTTCGGAAAGGGCGCGAATGGCGCTGATTTGCACACGTGTGTCTGGGTCATTGAGTGCTTCAATGAGATGGTCGATAATGCCAGGGTCGCCAATTTTGCCCAACGCTTCGATGGCTTCGGTGCGAATGTCGGATTCTTCGTCTCTGAGTTCTTCTAAGAGGGAGTCGATGGCTTGTTTTGCACCTGTTTCACCTAACCCTTGAGCGGCTTGACGTCGCACTTCGGGGTTGGCGTCACTGAGTGCTTGAATGAGTTGATCTAAAGCCATGGGGCTGCGTGATTGCCCCATTTTTCGAACGGCACGTGCCCGATTGGTGTCATTCCAAGACAATCGAAAAGAGAGTGCGCCGTAAAGATAACCCAACAAATTTCCTCGGCTGACTTGGTTGATCAATTCACCTGGGGAGGTTTGTTTTTTGTCTGAAATGGCGGGTAAGAATAAAATGGGGATGATGAGAACGACACTGGTGGCCAAAAAACTGATTTGCAGGTTTCCAATGGGCATGTGAAACCATTGGAGATGAATGGATTCAAAATGGGCTACGAGTGCGCTGCCTAAAAGGGGGGCAATGGCGTAGGTCATATTGACGGTGGTAGACCATGCGGCAAAGTAAGTTGTTTTGTTGCGGCCTTCGGACAAGATGCCAAATAAAATGGCGTTGACGGAGACCAAGATGCCTGCATGGATGAGGCCACTGAGAACCATAACAACCGGAATGAGATAGTAAAAATCGGGCCGATTAAAGACCCATAAAATGGGAAGGAGTATACAGGGGGGGGCCAAGAGTTGAAGAATGGCTTTGCCGCCATATTTATCGACAAGCCCCCCTAAGATGCGATAACCGATGACCATTGCACCCATAAAGAGACTGTTGAAAATAGCGACAGTTGCATAATCGATATGCAAGGTTTTGAGCATAAAGACGCTGTAGAATGGGCTGGAGATGCCCAATGCAAAGTTCCAGAGAAGAAAAAAGAGGAGCAGTTTTAAAAAGGGGCGGTCGCGAAAAGGTGTGAGTAAATTGCCCGGGGCATCGGTGATGTGTTCGCGAAAGGGCACCCGCATGAGATTGATGTACCCACCAACACCGAGAATGGTAGCCAGTACAAAGGCAGTGAAAAAGGCAGCATATCGGGTTTCGTCGGAGAATAAGTCGATGTATTTACCGGCTGCAAAAGCGGCAGCCATGCCAGAGAGCAAGTTGGCCATGGTTTGGCGGCTGATAAATCGGGCCCGGATGTCTTCGGGAATGATGGTGGCCAACCAGTCATTGTAAATAGGGGATATGGTATGTCCACAGATCAGAGCCAAGCCCAACATTGTGCCCACAAATAAAATGGCTGCTGTGCCTTCTAAAAAGAAGGGCGCCAAAATCATGGCAAAGCGCAGGATCATTTCGCACATGCCCACAACAAAAACAAACCGCTTTTTGTGTTTGATATGAGGGGCTATGACAGACGAGATTACTTGCCCGATGCTGGCCAATGAGGCAATGGATACAAAGTAGGCCACTTGGGCATCGGTGGCTCCAAGGTAGAGGACATAGCCTGTGAAGACGGCAGTGCCAATACCAACGACTTGGCCCCAAGAACCCCACATGCCACTTGAAAAAATAAAGGCGCGCAGTGCTCGGGCGGTTTCGCTGTGTGAGAGTTTTTTATTCATAAGAGAGTTTAGTGCACAGATTCTAAGGCTTGTGCGATACACCAAAGCATCATAATCACAAAGAGAATTTGTGTTTCTTCTGTTTCATGTTTGGCCACTTCATCTAAGAAGATTTGAAGGGCCAAAATGGCCGCCCCGATTTGGGATGCACTTTCTGAGCCGAGTGCTTCTACCGTGTTTTCATCGACTTCTGTCTGAATGTATTCTGCCAATGTGTGTGTGGTTGTTAAGAAAGTAGCTGTGTCGCCTTTGTCAAACGTGCGATGAATTTCTTCTAAGTGGGTGTGTATCTGAGTTCTCATTGCCCGTGGCAAAATGTGGTCTTTTTTGATCATTTGGCGCGTGTTTTTGAGCAGTTCGTCGAGCGTGCGTGCTCGGGTGAGTGTGTCTTGAGAGATGAGGCGATAAAATTGACGTCGGGCACCCAGTGTTCGGCATACTGCGTTGAGCAGTTGGAGCCGAATGGCAGGTGAATGAAAATGCTGAATGCGGTCGAGTGTGGGTTTTATCATGCGAAGGTCGTGTTTGGCTCCTAAGACATCGGCCAGGGTTGGGAATGTGGCGCGATCAAAATGATCGGCGAACTTCCAAAAGAGCAATTCCTGTGCTTCGGAACCTCCAATGTCGGACAGGGCGCGAATGGCACTGATTTGTACGCGCGTGTCATCGTCATCTAAGGCGTCAATGAGGGGATCGATGACATCGGGGTTGCCGATTTTGCCCAAGGCCTCAGCCGCTTCTCCGCGAATATCTGATTCTTGATCGCGCAATTCATTTAACAAAGGATGGATGGCTTCTGATGCGCCTGCTTCCCCTAAGCCTCGTGCGGCTTGCCGTCTGACATCTGGGTTGGCATCGTTGAGGGATTGAATGAGTTGGTCTAAAGCCATGGGGCTTCGTGAGCGGCCCATTTTTCGGATGGCTTGTGCGCGGTTGGTGTCTTTGCGAGCCCAGTCGAAAACGAGCGCGTTATACAGGTAGCCCACCAAATTGCCACGCCCCACTTGACCGAGTAGCTCGCGGGAGGTGGTGCCTTTGTTATCTTGCACGGCGCGCAGAAGAAAGTTGGGCACGATCATAAGGCCTCCACTTACGAGGAAGACGAGTTGCAACTTGCCAATGTTGAAGCCCCAGAGTTGGAAGTGAACAGGTTCAAACCACTCGACCAATGCACTGCCAAAAAGAGGCCCAACAGCATGGGCTAAAAAGATGGCACAGGACCAACCTGCAAAGTAAGCCGTGCGATTGCTACTTTCGGGTATGGTGGCATAAAGCAAGGCATTGATGGAAACGAGCATCCCTGAAAAGATGAGCCCGTTGAGGATCATGGCCAGGGGAATGAGCCAATAAAAATCGGGCCGATTTAAGACCCAAAGAATGGGGGTTAGTATACAGGGAATGGTCAGGATTTGCAGCATGGCTTTGCTGCCATATCGGTCGATGAGACCACTTAAAAGCTTGGACCCGATGACCATTGCGGCCATAAAGAGGCTGGTTAGGATGGCAACATTGGAATAGCTGATTTGCAATGTTTTGAGCATGAAAACGCTGTAAAAAGGGCTGCCAACGCCCCAGGCAAAGTTCCAAACCCAAAAAAAGATCAGGAGATTTCGAAACTGTTTGTTGCGAAAGGGTACGAGCAGATTGCCCGTTTCATTGTCGGACGCTTTGGCTCGAAAGGGTACCTGTGATAGGTTGAGGAACCCTCCTATTCCGAGGAGTGTGGCCAGAAGGAAGATGGTGAAAAAACCCGTGTATTTGGTGGTGTCATCAAATAGGTCGAGATACCACCCGGCGGCATAACTGGCCACAATGCCGGCCAAAAGATTGGCAATGGTTTGGCGACCCAGAAACCGGGCTCGAATGTCTTCTGGAATGATTTCGGCATTCCAACCACTAAAGATGGGGCTTGCACAATGCCAGCAGAACATGCCAAGCCCGATGAGGGTGGCAATGATGGGGACATGGTGTGAGGAAACGATGAATGGGACAAGCACCACTGAAAAGCGGAACAAGTTGTGTAGGCAGCCCATTAAGATGACGAAGGTTTTTTTGCGTTTGATGCGATGAATGAGCAGGGTAGAGGAGAGGATTTGTGCCAAGCTCGCGAATGAGCCAATGGAGATGAAGTATGCCACGCTGGATTCGGAGGCACCAAGATAGAGTACAAACCCGGTAAAAACGGCGGTTTGCAAGCTGACCATTTGTGCCCAAGCACCCCAGGCACCGTTGGTATAAATGAGGGCACGCAAACCACGTGCTGTGGCACTAAAAGAAAGTTGTTGGGATGTGTTCACGCAAGATTGCCACTGATTAAATACGTTTGCAGGTGTTCTTTGCTTAGGCCTTCAATGCCCAGCTCGGGTAAACTGCGCCCGGTTGCCCAGCCATCGATACCCATAACAACGGAGCCGATGTTGACAAGCGATTGCATCAGTGGGGCATCAATGCCGTATTGTTTGCCAATGTCGTGCCAAGCAGAAAGACCATAAGGAATGTCTTCGGTGAGCCAGCGGCTTTCAAGAGAACCCGGTGCCTTGAGTTGGGTGAGCATTCGGCTGCCATTGATGGTGGCCCACAAATCACCTTTGGGGCCAAACCCTGCATTGTGAAAGGCTTCGTTTGCGGCAGAGAGGGAATAACCGAGGGCTTGGGCAATGGCGCGGCGTTCGGCATCTACGGCCATAATGACATGGGCAACGGTAGGAGAAACACCTTCTTCGTAGAAGTAAAACTCACCATGGGAATATTCCACACGCCCCGCATTCATGAGCACACCTGCCGGATGTACAACAGGATTCATGGCGGCCAAACCACTGGCCATGACGGTGGGATAGGTTTGAATGCCCGGAAAGAGCGGATCGAGTTGGTTTTTGACGCGCTCGGTTTGGGATGTGGGCAACACACCCAAACCAAGCCCCGTGACGGTGCCCCAAATGGTGGCGGTAGCGGGGGCTGTTTTTCGGCAGACATAAGGCGCGGTGTCTACTTCTGCGAGGGTGGGCATTGCACCGCCTTGTTTGCGAAGCAAGGTTGCCCATTCGAGTGTGCCAAGTGTGCCGGGCATCAGTACGACTGTATGATGGGTGGTGAGATAAGGCGCGCATGCCAAAGCAAAGGGTTTGTGCGCATAGGCCGGTACGATGAGTAAGATGAGATTTGAGGCGTTTAGGGCTACCTCAATGTCTGTCGTAATGCGATGAATTTTAGCGGCCCCTGTTTCTTCAACACCCAAGAGGTGAATGATGTTGTTGTCTTGGATGGATTCGAACATGTGTTCAAAACTTGGAATTTCGTAGAGGGTAACCTCAAAGCCTTTCAGTGTGAGATTGGCTGCGGTGGCAAATGCGGTGTTGCCGCCGCCGAGGATGGTGACTGTGCTGGGCATGGTGAAAGTCCTTTAAAGGCAGGAGAGGATCAAAGTAAAAAGTGAAAAGTGGGAGACATAGTATAGGAGATGGTGCCGTCTCACTGATTTATTTTGTTATGTGGCATAGGATAGCATGGGTGGCTATTATGAGATTGTTGGGATCGATAAGTATTTGTGTGCCACGCTGGCCTGCACTTATGGATATGATGGGCCATTGTTGTGCCGACTGGTCGATATAAACGGGTAGTGGTTTTTTGGTGCCAAGAGGAGAAACACCGCCTCGGATGTATCCGGTGAGGCTTTGTACTTCTTTGAGCGCGACGAGGTCGGCACGTTTGCCGCCTGCTGCTGCACCGAGTGCTTTGGTGTTGAGTTCTGAATTGCCTGGTACACAGGCCAAGACGATATCGCGCTTGTCGGTGCGTGCCACTAAGGTTTTGAACACTTGCTCTGCTGGCATGTTGAGAAGATCGGCAACGTGTTCGGCGCTAAGGTCTGATTCCTCAACCGTATATGTTTTGGTTTCGTAGGTGATTTTGAGGCGATCTAAGATTCTCGCGGCATTGGTTTTGGCCACAAAGACACTCCTTATCTATAGTAGGATAGAAGATAGGAAAAGCGTGCATAAATGCCAAAGGGAAAGACGCTCTTTTCGGGCGTGAATGTATTTATGAGACAAACGCAAAATGGCCGCTCCAATTCTAAATCGGAGCGGTCATTTTGTGTGTTTAAGCTGATTGTTTTACCATGGGAGTATGTTGGTCTGAAATTCAAAATCGGGCAGTTGACTCGATTGATAAAGCGCGCCATTTTGGATTTCGCGATCGGTATATTCGTGATCGCCACGCGTGAGCACTGTTATGACTTTTCGAAAGGGGTCTACGATGACGTATTCGGAAACGCCTGCATCGAAATACTCTTTGCGTTTGATGACATAGTCGCGTTCTTCGCTGCCTTGGCTAATGACTTCAAAAATGAGATCGGGAACCAAGTCATAGATGTGATCGACTGATGTGGCATTTTCTGTGAGATAGACTGCGATATCGGCCATTCGATCTTGGCCATCACCCGTTCTTAGCCAGCCCTCAGGCACAATTAAATTAATGACATCTTCGTTTTGACTGTCATATCGAAAAAGTTGCTTGAGAATGATTGAAATCATTCGACTGTGATCTAATCCGCTTGGCGACATAACGATGAGTCTCCCTCCCATGCGCTCGTATCGATAGGGTTCATCAAAGTGGGCATTGGCAAATTCTTCATTTGACAACAATTGTCCTTGATCTTTGAGACCTAATTCTAATCGCGTTTCTAACATGTTTTGACTCCAGAAACGAGTTGATATTGTAACTTGCTTGGTGCCTAAAACAATATAGACAGAAAAAAGGAGAGGTGCAATGCATGGCGTTATAATTGTCTATGTTCTTTTTGCATTGCGGGTGGGATATGATGGTGTTTGGGATATAGGAGGGGCGCGTTTGAATTGCAAGTAGAGAGGGGGGAGGATTATTGGGCGTTTGTTTTTTTGTTATCGTAGGCTTGAATGGCTTGGGCAACAACGGTGATAACTTTTTGAACCGATTCAAAAGGCTTTTGTAAATGAAAATCAAAGGCCTGATACCGAGGGTCATCCTTGGATAGTTGCCACCCCGTAATGAGAATGGTACTGATGTGGGGTGAAATTTTGCGCATGCGCTCAACGACTTGGTCGCCCGGTAAATTGGGAGTGCCTAAATCAACGAGTACAACATCGTAGGTTTTTTGGGAGAATAATTCCAAGCCTTTTATACCATCGGAAACCGCATCGACTTGGTGATGGGGAGATAATGTGCGGGTTAAAAATTCGCGCACGATGTTTTCGTCTTCGACGATGAGGATGTTGCCAGCTCGTGTCGATAGGCGGTTGTCTGTGTCGTTTTGTGTCCAGATGGGCAAATGAACAATTGCCGTTGTACCTTCATTGGGTATGCTTTCTAAATCTATTTGGCCGCCCCACTGTGCAATTGAGGTATACACGCCCGACATGCCCAGGCCTTTGCCGACTTCGGCTTTGGTGGTAAAAAAAGGCTCAAAAACACGACGCTTTGTTTCTTCGTTCATTCCAACACCGGTATCGGACACTGCGATTTGGACAGTGCCATCTGTTGCTGTTGCTGTTGTTGTGAGCGTGATGGTGCCGCCTTTGCGCATGGCATCAACGGCATTGAAGATGAGGTTGAGCAATATGTTGTGTAAACCCGCAGCCGTGCCACGCACGTGAGGGGTGGGTTGTAGATGTGTTTCAATTTTTATTTGGATACCTGCGGCTTCTGCTTCGTCTTTCCATCGTGGCTGTGCTGTTAGGATGGCTTCGTGAATGGTTGTTTCGACATCAACAGCGTGTAGCTCACCACTTTCACCTCGCACAGAGATTGCAAGTCGCTTGACCAAATCTGCACCTCGTAGCGGTTATGAATGCCTATGTGGTTGGCGACAAGGAAAGAGATCGCACACCTCCAGGAATGTGGCCTTCAGATCATGCGGGCGTGGTCATAACATTGCGGTTGCCTGCTGTAAATCCATTCTAAATATGAGTCCACTCCGAAAAGTGTAAGATTTACAAATTTGTATAAAAGTACTAAATTGTAGAGTAAAGAAAGTGAATGTGTAACGCTCCTCAATCCTATATCTCAAGAGCTGATCCAATGTTTAGAAAAAGCCAATCGTCGAGTGCGCCGGACCTGTTCAGCAACTTTGAAAGTCATTTCAAAGACCGCAAGCAAAATCAATTGAATGATGAGACGGGTTGGCATAATGTGTTCTATGATCATATCACCTCAAAAGTGGAAGAGTCGTTATTTTCGGTGTTATACACACCCTCAACGGGTCGT
>Ga0115002_10009749_pt1 | contig 10418 bp, 10 predicted proteins | sample ArcticOcean_MG_C_8_FD_89576 | JGI IMG/M metagenome (GOLD analysis project Ga0115002, IMG submission 89576) | Marine microbial communities from western Arctic Ocean - ArcticOcean_MG_CB11_86 | ecosystem: Environmental > Aquatic > Marine > Oceanic | place: Arctic Ocean: Canada Basin | collected... | reverse complement strand
TGTAAAATTATTGGAGATAAAATTATAAAAAAAAATTTTTTAGGCAAAATTAAAGCTGCAAGTGCAAGTGATTGGGATACTGAGTATCTGTCTCCTATAATTTCAGTAAAAAGCGTAAGAGGAGTTGATGAAGCAATTAATCATATAAATATCCATGGAACATCACACACAGATTCAATAGTTACTGAAAACAAACTAACTGCAGAAAGATTCCTTTTAAATGTTAATAGTTCTATAGCAGTTCATAACGCATCAACACAATTTGCTGATGGAGGAGAATTTGGTTACGGAGCTGAGATTGGTATATCGACAGGAAAGTTGCCCCCACGTGGTCCTGTTGGCCTTGATCAATTAACTACTTATAAATATATACTGCAGGGAAAAGGTCAAATAAGGAAATAATTTTTGAAAAAAAAAAATAAAAAAAACTTTAATAAGATTGGCCTATTGGGAGGTTCTTTTGATCCACCTCATTTAGGTCATTTGTATATTTCCAAGCTGGGTATAAGAAAACTTAAATTAAATAAATTAATATGGGTAGTTACAAAAAAAAACCCATTGAAGCAAAAGCCTTTTTTAAGTCTTAAAATGAGAATGAAATTATCAAAAGAAATTACTAAAAAGGAAAATAAAATTTTTGTACAATTTTTAGACAATAAAATAAAGTCAAGTAATACATTTAATTTACTTAATTACATAAAAAATAAAGAAAAAAAATCAGAATTATTTTTTTTACTTGGGGCGGATAGTTTAATAAAATTTCATAAATGGAAAAATTGGAAAAAAATACCAAATCTTGCTAAAATAGTTGTTTTTGCTAGACAAAATTACTCTTTAAAAGCTTTTAATTCAATTGCTACAAAAAAATTTAAGAAGAAAGACTGGTTATATATACCAGGTAAAAAAGTAAATATTTCATCTTCATTAATTAGAAAATTTTGATAAAGTAAATTTAAATGCAACTTAAAAAAATTGAAGAATTAAAAAATGAGATCGAAATAATATTAAATGAAAACAAGGCAGTTGATGTAAGATCGATTGAACTCAAAGACAAAACTTCTATTGCTGACTTTATGATTATAGCAAGTGGAAATTCTTCTCGACACATTCAAGCTTTAGCAGAAATTTTATTAGATCAACTTAAAAAAAAAGGTATTGCAAATTGTCACTTAGAAGGTCGCGATAGCAAAGAATGGAAACTTATTGATGGTAAAGATATTATAATTCATATATTTCATCCAGAGAAAAGAAAGTTTTATAATCTAGAAAAAATGTGGACAGAATTAATGCCAAAAGAAAGATTAATGATATGAAAATTAACTCCAGGTTAAAAAGCGTATTAATAGTAATGGTTGTTATGTTTATTAGTTTTTTTAAAACAGCTAATTCTCAAAATGTAGATAAACTTTACGAAAAAATAGATCTCTTTAGTGAAGTTTTGGAAAAAATACAAGATCAGTATGTAGAGGAAGTTGACCAGTCAGAAGTTATGGATGCGGCCATAAATGGAGTATTGCAATCCTTAGATCCTTACTCTGCCTATATGAATCCTGAAATTTTTGAAGAGATGCAAACAGAAACGAGTGGTGAGTTTGGAGGATTGGGGATGGAAGTTAGTATGGAAGCTGGAGTTGTTAAAGTAATAACCCCAATAGATGATACTCCTGCATCTAAAGCTGGCGTAAAAGCTGGAGACTATATTATTAAAATTAACGACGAGCAGGTTCAAGGAAAGACACTCATGGAAGCGGTTAGTTTGATGAGGGGTCCAATAGGTTCATCTATTGAAATTACTATAAGAAGAAAAGATTTAAAAAAAGCAAAAAAAATTAAGATTATAAGAGAAATAATACAAATAAAATCAGTAAGAGCTAAATTAATTAGTAATCAAATAGGCTATTTAAGATTGACCGCATTTAACGACAACAGCAGCAACCAATTGAAAAAAGAAATATCCAATTTAAAGAAAAATAAACAATTAATAGGATATATACTTGATCTTAGAAACAATCCCGGAGGTCTACTTTCGCAAGCAGTTAAAATTTCTGATTTTTTTTTAAATGACGGTGAGATTGTTTCAACAAAAGGAAGGAGAAATAAAGAAAGTAGAAAATCTTTTGCTGAAAAATATCACGAAGGTGACATAATTAAAGGAAAGCCATTAATTGTTTTAATTAATGCAGGGTCAGCATCTGCTTCAGAAATTGTTGCTGGTGCACTACAAGATCATAAAAGAGCGATATTATTAGGTGAGACCACTTTTGGTAAGGGATCAGTTCAATCAATAATACCTCTTAAAAATAAAGGAGCAATACGCTTAACAGTATCTAAATATTATTTACCTTCTGGAAAATCTATCTCTGAAATTGGCGTTTCGCCAGATATTAAAATTGAAGAAGAAGGTGAAGATTTTGTGATTAATACCGAATCTGATAACCAATTAAACTATGCAATAAATCTATTTAGCAGTTAAAGATTTATGAAAAATTACAATATTTTGCCATTAAGAATTGGCGTTGGGATAGCTTTGTTGAATGACAAAAATAAAGTCTTTGTTGGAAAAAGAATAGATAATCCTAAAAATTTTTGGCAGTTACCTCAGGGTGGAGTTGATGATAACGAAAGTTATTTAAATGCAGCAAAAAGAGAGTTAGAAGAAGAAACTAGTATAAAATCTGTTGAACTAATCAAGGAATTAGATGGGTGGCTAAAGTACGATTTACCAGAAAACCTTATAGGTAAAATTTGGAATGGTAAATACGGTGGCCAGAAACAAAAATGGTTTATAATGAAGTTTTTAGGTAATGATAATGAAATTAATATTAATACCGAGCATCCTGAATTTTTAGAATGGAAATGGATTGAGCTTGATAAAATTACTGATTTTGTTGTAGATTTTAAACTAAATATTTACAAAGAAATTAAAGAAAAAGTAAAAAAAATTATTAGTTAAGGGATTTTAGTGTATCAATTTTTTGATCAACTAAATATTTATCTTGATCGGTAATTTCGCTGCTGCTTGAATCATTTTCTGCTTTTTTGACCATTTCCTCAATTTTACTTTTATCCTTGTTTTTAATATCAAAAATAGTACTTGTTAAAATTGATAAATTATTGTCTTTAAATTCGACTATTCCATCCTCAACATAATATTTTTCTTCTGCTGATTTAGAAAAAATTTTTATTAAGCCAGGTTTTAAAAATGAAATAATTGAAATGTGATCTTTTAATATACCCATTTCACCTTCGAAGGCTGGGATAACAACTTCAGTTACATCTTCCTTTGAAAGAAAAGATTTTTCTGGATTTACTATTTCTACTTTAAATTCTTCATTCATTAAGCAGCAGCATCTTTCGCCATTTTTTCAGCTTTTTCAATAACCTCTTCAATTGTTCCTACCATATAAAAAGCAGCCTCTGGTAAATGGTCGTATTCACCTTTACAAATAGCATCAAAGCCTTTGATTGTAGATTCTAAATCTACAAGTTTTCCAGGCAAGCCTGTAAATACTTCTGCAACAAAGAAAGGTTGGGATAAAAATCTCTGAACTTTTCTAGCTCTCGCTACAGTTAACTTATCTTCCTCAGACAACTCATCCATTCCTAAAATAGCAATAATATCTTGTAAGGATTTATACGTTTGTAAAACTTTTTGTACTTCCCTCGCAACTCTATAATGTTCTTCTCCGACTATTCTTGGATCTAAAATTCTAGAAGTGGAATCTAGTGGATCTACAGCTGGATAAATCCCAATTTCTGCAATTTGCCTAGATAACACTGTTGTTGCATCTAAGTGAGCAAAAGATGTTGCTGGCGCAGGATCTGTTAAATCGTCCGCCGGTACATAGATTGCCTGAACAGATGTAATTGAACCTTTATTGGTAGTCGTAATTCTTTCTTGAAGATTACCCATATCTGTTGCAAGCGTAGGCTGATATCCTACTGCTGAGGGAATTCTTCCTAATAATGCAGAAACTTCTGAACCTGCTTGTGTAAATCTAAAAATATTATCTACAAAAAAAAGTACATCTTGGCCTTCTTGATCTCTAAAATATTCAGCTACTGTTAAACCTGTTAAACCTACTCTTAATCTTGCGCCCGGAGGTTCATTCATTTGACCATAAACCAATGCAGCCTTAGATCCTTTTCCGTCTGGTTTAATTACTCCAGAATCTATCATTTCATGGTAAAGATCATTTCCTTCTCTGGTTCTTTCACCAACGCCTGCAAAAACTGAAAATCCGCCGTGTGCTTTTGCAATATTATTAATTAATTCCATAATGATAACTGTTTTACCAACTCCAGCACCTCCAAATAATCCAACTTTCCCTCCTTTGGCATATGGCGCTAGTAAATCTACTACTTTAATTCCTGTTACTAAAATTTCTGTTTCCGTTGATTGTTCTGTAAAAGGCGGCGCCGCTCTATGAATTGGCCATCTTTCTTTAGTTTTAACTTCACCTTTTTCATCGATAGGCTCCCCAACCACATTAATAATTCTTCCCAATGTTTCGGGGCCAACTGGAACTTTTATAGGAGCTCCTGTATTAATTACTTCATCTCCTCTTTTTAATCCCTCGGTAGCATCCATTGCAATTGTTCTAACACTCGATTCTCCTAGATGCTGAGCAACTTCTAAAACTAGCCTGTTTTCTCCATTTTTACATTCTAATGCTGTCAAAATTTCTGGCAGTTTGTCATCAAATTTTACGTCAACCACCGCTCCAATAATTTGTGTGATTTTTCCTTTAGTCATAATTATAAACTTTCTGCTCCTGATATAATTTCAATTAATTCTTTAGTAATTGATGCCTGTCGACTTCTATTATACTCAATAGTAAGTTTGTCAACCATTTCACCTGCATTTCGTGTTGCGTTATCCATTGCGCTCATTCTTGAACCTTGTTCGCTAGCCGAATTTTCTAACATTGCTTTAAAAATCTGAGTAGAAATATTTTTAGGCAATAAAATCCCTAAAATTTCATCTTCGTCTGGTTCAAATTCATAATTATCTTCAGAAGAATCCCCTTCTGATTTAGAAACATTTAAAGGAATGATTTGCTGTTCTTGTGGTATTTGAGTAATTACATTTTTAAATTGATTATAAAAAATCGTACATACATCAAATTCTTTTTTTTTAAAATTTTTAATTATAATTTTTCCCACTTTTTCTGCATTTAAATAATTTATAGTTTTAGAATCTTTAAATGATATTTTTTCAATAATATTATCTTTATAAACTCTTTTTAATTGATCATACCCTTTTGATCCTACTGTTATAATTTTTAAAGTTTTTCCTTCACTTGAAATTTTTTGAAAGTATGCTTTAGCTTTTTTAATAATATTTGTATTAAATCCTCCACAAAGACCTCTGTCAGAAGTCAAAACTATGCACAAATGTATTTTGTCCTCACCTGTTCCGGTAAGCAATTTAGGAGCATTTTCTTTATCTGAGATGCTGCTAGTAAGGTTGATAATTATATTATTCATTTTCTTAGAATAAGGTCTTCCTTTTTCTGCATTTTCTTGAGCTCTTCTAAGTTTCGCGGCAGCAACCATTTTCATTGCCTTAGTAATCTTTTGCGTAGATTTTACACTAGCTATTCTTTTTTTTAGATCATCTAAGCTTGCCATATTTTTAAGGATTAAAGTTTTTTTTAAGTTCTGTTATTGCTTCAACTAGTAATTTTACAGTGTCATCTTCAAGTTTTCCTGAAGTTGAAATAGATTCTAAAATTTCTGGTTTTTGAGATTTACATTTTTCAATAATTTGTGACTCGAAATCAGCAATATCTTTAAGATCTATATCGTCCAAGTAACCTTTAACTCCACAAAAAACAGAGATTACTTGTTCAGCTACTGTCATTGGTGAATATTGATTTTGTTTTAAAAGTTCAGTTAATTTTGAACCTCTATTTAAAAGTTTTTGTGTAGATGCGTCTAAGTCTGAGCCAAATTGAGCAAATGCTGCCATTTCCCTATATTGGGCAAGTTCTAATTTCATTGATCCAGAAACTTTTTTCATTGATTTGGTTTGTGCGGCTGATCCAACTCTAGATACAGATAACCCCACATTTATAGCTGGTCTAATTCCTTGGTTAAATAATTCTGTTTCAAGAAATATTTGTCCATCAGTAATTGAAATAACGTTAGTTGGAATAAACGCAGAAACATCGCCACCTTGTGTTTCAATAATTGGAAGAGCTGTTAAAGATCCGCCTCCATGCTCATCACTAAGTTTAGCTGCTCTTTCAAGTAATCTACTATGTAAATAAAATACATCACCAGGATAAGCTTCTCTTCCTGGAGGTCTTCTCAATAAAAGAGACATTTGTCTATAAGCTACAGCTTGCTTAGATAAATCATCATAAATAATTAAAGCATGCATTCCGTTATCTCTAAAGTATTCTCCCATAGCACATCCTGTATAAGGTGCTAAAAACTGAAGTGGCGCAGCATCGGAAGCTGTAGCAGCTACAATTGTTGTATATTCCATAGCTCCCGCTTCTTCTAAAGTTTTTTGAATTTGCCTAACTGTAGATCTTTTTTGTCCTATAGCCACATAAACACAATAAAGTTTTTCCTTTTCATTGCCCGTTTCGTTTATTTTTTTTTGATTAATAATAGCATCGATGGCAACTGCAGTTTTTCCAGTTTGTCTATCACCAATAATTAATTCACGCTGACCTCTTCCAACTGGAACCAAACTATCAATAGATTTTAACCCTGTTTGCATTGGTTCACTAACTGATTTTCTTGGAATAATCCCCGGAGCCTTTACTTCAACTCTACTTCTTTTTAATCCTTTGTCCAAAGCACCTTTGCCATCAATCGGATTACCTAAACCGTCAACAACTCTTCCTAATAATTCTTTTCCAACTGGCGTGTCAACAATTGCGCCTGTTCTCTTGACGGTATCTCCTTCTTTAATTGCTTTATCGTCTCCAAAAATTACAACACCAACATTTTCACTTTCTAAATTTAAGGCCATGCCTTTAGACCCATCAGAAAAATCTACCATTTCTCCTGCCTGGACATTATCTAAACCATATATTCGTGCAATACCATCTCCTACAGATAAGACTTGACCAACTTCAGAAACTTCTGCTTTTTCTCCAAACTTTTTTATTTGTTCTTTTAAAATTTTTGTTACTTCTGATGGATTAATTTGCATATTATGCTCCTATCATGCTCTTTTCTATTTTTTTTAATTTAGTTTTAATTGACGTATCAATCATGACGCTTCCAACCTGAATAACTAATCCTGCTATTAAGTCAGGATCATACTCATAATTTATTTTTAAAGGAGATTTAAAATCTTCAGATAATTCATTTTCAATTTTTTTCTTCTCATCATTTGATAATTCTTTTGATGATACTAACTTTGCTTTCAATTCACCTTTATTATTTGAAACTAAGCTTAGAAAATTTTCAATAATATTTCTTAAAAAAAATAGTCTATTTTTAATAGTAATAAACCCTAAAAACTTTTTTAGAGTTTGAGAAAAATTATTTTTATTTGCTATAGAAAACATAACATTTTTTTTATCTTCCATTGCTAATGTCGGGCTTGAAATCATTTCTTTAAATTCTGAGCTTTCTATAATTAATTTTTTAAGGCTTTCCATCTCATTTTCAATTTTGTTGATCTCATCATTTTCTTCCCCAAGCTCATAAAGTGCTAATGCATAGCTTCTTGATGTTGAATTTGAAAATGTCGATTTTGCACTCAATTTATTGCTCCTAAAAAGACTCGTTTTGTATGAGATTATATGAGTAAATTCAACATTTTCTATTGTATCTTTTTGTCTTACCAATGTGCACAAAACCTTGATTTTAACTAAAATTAACAGGATCTACATCAACCTCTAGTTTTATTCCAGGCAATATTTTTATTTTATTTAAGGACTCTGATAGATATTTTTGAATAAATAAATTTTTTGGCGCCCTTATCAAGATTCTACATCTATAATTTCTTCTTATTTTAGTAATTGGCGCTAACACTGGACCCAAAACATTAATTTGTTTTATTTTAGGAAGGCTTGATTTAATAACCATTGCAAACTTCATTATCGAAAGCTCATTTTGACCAGAAATAATTAAAGATATAAGTCTATAAAATGGTGGAAGTTTTTTTTCTTTTCTTATTAAAAGTTCTTTTTGCAAAAAAATATGTGGATTATTTTTAGATATGTTTAAAAGAATTTCATCATCAGGTGTATATGTTTGGAAATAAACAGTAGATTTATCTCCACTCCTGCCAGCTCTTCCACTTAACTGATGATATAGTTGAATATTTTTTTCAGCAGATCGTAAATCATATCCATGAGATGAGAAATCACCATCAACTACTACAATGCAATTTAATTTAGGAAAATGAAAACCTTTTGATAGCAGTTGAGTTCCAACTAATATATCAATTTCTTTTTTTTCAGCTTTATCAATAAGTCTCTTGTTTGAATTACTTTTTGTTAAAGTATCGCTAGAAAATATTTCAATTTTTTTATTAGGGTATATTTCTTTCAGTTCATCAAAAATTTTTTCTACACCAGGTCCACAAAATTGAAATTCACATTTTTTTTTATCTTTACACTCTTTAGATAGTAAAGATTTATACCCACAATAGTGGCAAAGTAGTTTGTTTAACTTTTTATGAAAATTTAAATTAATTGTACAATTTGGACATTCAAATTTATATCCACATTTTTTACAAATCACAAACGGGGCATATCCTCTGCGGTTTAAAAAAAATAAAACCTGATCATCGTTTTCTAAATATTTATTTACTTTATCTATTGTTTTATTTGCAATCCAAAAACCTTTTTTTAAATACTCAGAATGTAAATTTATAATTTCAATTTTTGGTAAGGCTGCTGCTTTGTACCTGTTTTCTAATTTAGTAACAGAATATTTTTTTTTAATAATATTATTAAATGTTTCAATAGAAGGAATAGAAGTTACTAAACTTATGGGTATATTTTCTAATGAAGCTCTTGTGATTGCCATATCTCTAGCGTTATACGAAACTCCCTCGTCTTGTTTGTAAGAAGCATCATGTTCTTCGTCAACAACTATTATACCTAATTTTTTAAATGGCAAAAAGAGTGAGGATCTTGCACCAATAACTATTTTAATTTTGTCTTCTGTAATGCCTTTCCAAATTATGGATTTATCTTTTTTAGAAGCGCCTGAATGCCATATCGCCGGCTCTACACCAAAAAATTCTTTAAATTTTTTAGCAAACTGATTTGTTAATGCAATTTCTGGAAGCAATATTAAGGCTTGAAGCCCGCTATCAACAAGATCTTTTACTCTTGAGAAATATACTAAAGTTTTCCCTGACCCTGTAACACCTTCCAATACAGTTACGTTAAATTTTTTTCCAACTTTTTCAATAAATTCTAGTGACTTTTTTTGTTCATAATTTAATAAAATTTTATTTTTGTAATTTTTAATTTTATATTTTTCGAACTCATTTTTGAAATTTTTTTCAACAACGTCTTTACTTAATAAACACATTTTAAAAGACATGCCCAAGGGAACTAAATTATATTTTGAAAACCAAGTTATAAATTTAATCATTGAAGGTTTTAAATTTTTTACACTTAATTTCTTTGAAATATTTTTTACTTTAAATTTTTTTTCAGTAACCTGTGGTTTCGGCCAAACTACACCTGTAATTTCTGTTGAACCGAAAGGGGCTTTTACAAAATCACCTGGAGTTAGTTTCTCCTTAAGATCGCTATTATATGTAAAAGGATAGTCAAAGATTTTTGGAAATAGAACTGCTATTTTCATTTAAATAAGATTTTTTTTCTTTTTTTTTTACTAATATTTTTATCTAATACTTGTTTCAATTCTATGAAAATTTTTGAATTTAATCTGGCTTCTAATAATTGCCATGTATAAGGGATTAATTTTAAATATTTTTTTTTTTTATCTCTTCTATACAACCTGGAAAAAATGCCAATTATTTTTAAGCTTCTTTGAACAGACAGTATATTAAAATCCTCAAGGAATTTGTTTGAATTATTTCTATATTTTAAAAAAGTTTTTTTTAAATAATAATTGTAAATCTCTTTTTTTAAATTTTTAGAAGTTTTTATTCTAACATCATCAACTAAAGAAACTAAATCATAAGCAGGATTACCAATCAATGCGTCTTGGCTATCTATTACTCCAATTTTTTTATTAACGCTTATTAAATTTTCACAATGATAATCTCTATGAACAAAATGTAAATTAGGGAAATTTATCATTTTGTAAAGTTTTGACAAAATTTTTCTTGTTTTTTTTTTAACTCTTGAAAGTTTTTTTTTGCTTATCACTAATGGTAAATACCATTTAAAAAATAAATCTGACTCTCTTTGCAAATGTTTTTTAGAATATTTTTCTATTAAATGTGTTGAATTATTTAT
>Ga0115002_10009747_pt1 | contig 10420 bp, 9 predicted proteins | sample ArcticOcean_MG_C_8_FD_89576 | JGI IMG/M metagenome (GOLD analysis project Ga0115002, IMG submission 89576) | Marine microbial communities from western Arctic Ocean - ArcticOcean_MG_CB11_86 | ecosystem: Environmental > Aquatic > Marine > Oceanic | place: Arctic Ocean: Canada Basin | collected... | reverse complement strand
TGCCAAGAACTGATTGCTCAATCGATGATCGGTTGGACTCAAACAGGGCTACCGCCTGCGACCGCGGCGCCAGCGGTACGTGCCGCAATAATGGCCATGGCCGCACTGGCGGGCTTCGCACTGCCGCCATTGATGAATCTTCGAAACGTTCCACCCCTGCGTGTACTGCGCAGTGATGCCGATGCCAAATCGACGAACAAAATTACACTGGCCCTTTATGCACTCACCACAAGTATCTTTTTGGCGCCTTGGCGTGAAGGCGACATCGCAATCAGCTTATGGTCTCTGGTAGGGCTTGGGGCCTGTCTTGTTGTACTCGTGCTCGCGGCATTTGTGGCGATAAAAATCCTGACACGGATACCTAACCGCAACAGCATCGTATGGCGATTTGGTGTCGCCAATGTGGCCCGCCGAGGCTCGCTAACTATCGTGCAAATCTCGGCTCTCGGTCTCGGCTTAACGGCATTACTTGCCCTCGGCATTGTCAGAAACAACCTCTTAGAAAGCTGGATCACTAGTTTGCCGCACGATGCGCCGAATCAATTCTTGATCAATATTCAACCACGCGACGTGACCAGCATTGAGAGTTTTTTCGCTCGGCATGATCTTGATGCGCCGGCTTTTCATCCAATGATTCGTGGTCGCTTGATTGCGATCAACGATATGCCGGTTAGTCCCGAGCATTACGCCGATCCGAGGGCACGGCGTTTAGCGGAACGCGAATTCAATTTGTCATGGGCCGAACTGCCGAAACCGTATAACAAAATCGTAGCTGGAAAATGGTGGGATCCGGCCGCCAGTCGCGGCGAATTCTCGGTCGAAGCGGATATCGCCAAGACGCTCGGCCTATCGCTCGACGATACACTGACGTATCGGGTCGCGGAGCATGACGTCCACGGCCTCATTACGAATTTCCGCTCAGTGCAGTGGGATTCGATGCAGGTGAATTTTTTTGTCGAAGCACCTAAAGCGCTACTGGAAGATCTCCCCGCGACTTTCATCACGAGCTTTCATCTAGATGCAGGAAATTATCCCGTTATGCGAGATCTCGTTAGGGAGTTTCCAAGTGTTACCGTGATTGACGTTGCTGCACTGTTCGACCATGTTCGTACGATAATGGATCGGTCCGCGACCACGATCGAATTCGTATTCGTATTTACACTATTAGCGGGGATCCTGGTCCTCATCGCCGCAATACAGACCACCCAAGACGAACGGGTATTCGAAGCCGCACTATTAAAAACATTTGGCGCAAGCCGCGCGCTAACGCTACGCATCATTAGCTCAGAATTTCTCACTATCGGGTTCATTACAGGCGCTATAGCTGGCGGACTCGCGCTAGTCATTGGTTGGATCGTCGCGACTCAGATTCTAGAAATCGAATACATTCCGACTATCTGGACTATTATCGCCGGCCTGCTAGCGGGCATCGTTGGGGTGTCTGTAGTGGGTGCCAGCGCAATTTTAAATGCAGTGCGCCACCCCTCGGCCATCGTGTTGCGTTATCGAAACTAGATCGGGTTGCAAGATTATCGGCAACAGTAGATTTCGTGAGGGCGTTGCTTCTCAGTCTAATCTTTCGTCGCCATCCTTGCGCCACGGAGGGGCAACGATGGCTGCAAATTTGAGGCTTTCTAAACCTGTGTTCTCGATCCATTGCTCGTGGTGTGGCGGGATAAGTACCGCATCTCCGGTGACTATCGGTCGTTCTTCTGGGCCAACGTGTACGACCCCAGAGCCGGCGAGAATATAGTAGACCTCGGACTGAACCAGGCGATGGCGGTAGCTGCGCTCTCCTGGCGCAACTTCAGCAATCGCTAACGAAAACCCTAGGTCAATAGCATCATTTTTTGGATGCAAGAGTTCGCGAATTTTACAACCGTCGTTAGCCACAAACTGCGGGCATTGCGACTCCGTTTTGATCAACATGACATCCTGCTCCCGTTAAACGCTTTGCGCATATAATACGATGATGAATCGCGACAAACCTGAATACGAACACGGCAGGGTTACTAAAATCGGAATCCTGATCTGTAACCTGGGTACTCCAGAGGCGCCGAACGCAAAAGCAGTTCGCCGCTTTCTAGCCGAGTTCTTATCCGACGTGCGGGTGGTCGAGCTACCCCGAACATTATGGTTACCGATCCTTCATGGCATCGTTTTAAGGCTGCGTCCGCGCCGTTCAGCGGCCGCCTACGCGAAGATCTGGCGTGAAGATGGTTCGCCACTGATGGCAATATCAAAACGCCAGGGTGCAGCCATAGGCCGAGCCATGGAAGTACAGCTCTCCGGCCGCACAGAAGTTGTGGTTGCGATGCGATATGGCCAGCCGTCGATCGCATCCGGGTTGCGGAAGTTGCGAGATTCAAACGCACGGAAAATTTTGATACTCCCGCTTTACCCACAATACTCAGGTTCGACAACTGGCTCGGTTTTTGACGCAGTCAGCGCGGAACTGGGACGCTGGCGCTGGGTGCCGACCCTACGGTTTATCAACGATTACTACGCAAACGCACAATACATTGAGGCTTTGGCCAACTCCGTTAGAAGCTTTTGGGCTGCGCAAGGGCGCGGTGAGCACTTGTTAATGTCATTCCACGGCACACCAAAAGCATCTCTATTGGCCGGAGATCCCTATCACTGCCAGTGCCAGACCACGGCTCGCCTACTGGCCGAAAGGCTTCAACTAGGAGACACCGACTGGGATATATGCTTCCAATCCCGGTTTGGCTGGAATCAATGGCTACAACCTTACACCACCGATCGCTTGCGCCAACTCGGGGACAAAGGCGTTACCCGCGTTGACGTAGTCAGCCCTGGGTTCTCAGCAGATTGTTTAGAGACGCTCGAAGAAATTGAGCTCCAGTACGCTGAGATGTTCAGCCAAGCAGGCGGCGGATCACTACGCTACATCCCCGCGCTCAACGATTCTGATGAGCACATCGAGGCGCTTGTCGCGCTAATTCGCAGAAACCTGGCCGGGTGGGATGAAGCAGAATCGACGTGGGACGCTGCACTCGATGAGCAACAACGCAATGCCGGATCCTTACGGGCGGACTCAATAAAAAATCGTCTACCGGGCAATACTGAGAGCGCTACGTAGTCGCCTTTTATTGAGTGCCGTGGATCGTCACCACCACAGAGCGTTGGTGTGGTGACGTTCGATGCTCCCATAAATAGATGCCCTGCCACGTCCCAAGCGCGCAACGACCATTTTCGATCGGCACGGTCAACTCGCACTGAGTAATAATCGATCGGATGTGGGCCGGCATATCGTCAGGACCTTCTTGATCGTGCACGAAACGAGGATCGCCGTCCGGCGCAATATCGCGCATGAAGGTTTCAAGATCACGACGGACGTCGGGGTCGGCGTTCTCACATAGGATCAGCGAAGCGCTTGTGTGCTGAAGGAATAGATGACACAGCCCAGTGTCCACGCCAGATACTCCCACCAAATTTTCTACATCTCGCGTGATTTCAACCGTCCCACGACCAGCGGTGGCGACACTAAGGCGCTGTTGAAACCACATGGGTTAGCACCTCGGCGACCGGTTTACGATGCTGGGTCGGGATGGTTGCCGGGTAGCCATACCAGAACAGGCCCACCACATAAACTTTATCGTAATCCATCCCGATCAGATCGAAAAACCTCCGGTCACGGGTAACCTCACCCGTAGTCCATTTCATGCCTACCCCTTGTTCCCAAAGGTAGACGGCCATGTTTTGAACGGCGCAGCAACACGCCCCATAATCCTCCCGGCGACCAATCTCGTCATCTCCATTATCGCAACTAACAACTATCCAACCCGGCATCTGCGCCCATCGCTTGCGCTTAATGGCGGCGACTTTCTCGCCCTTTTTTTGGCTTACGATGTCTGCATTAAGCGCCGCGATTCGATGCCCTGTCTTGCGGTCCAGCAGATAGAAATGCCATGGCTCCGTTCGATGGTGGTTTGGCGCCCAGCGCGCGAGGTCGACCGCTTGACGAATAATTTCCGGTGGCGGCGGATCCTCCGTAAAGTCATGGACGGTACGGCGCTCGCGTAATATCCGCGCAATCCCCTCGAAACTATGCCCATCCGGTTCAGACATTTTCAGTAGACTCCTTGAATAACTATCAAGCGCGAGGGTTTCAGTACCAGTTCGGAACAAAAAGGATTATAGCGACATATCGCATTGCTGGTTGCCAGCGGCCGGTACGATAGCGAGAATGCGCCAATCATATTCGAGTAAAAAATGAAATTAACCGTCTTCGTCTACCTTTTTGTCTACCTTTGCCTGAACGCAGTGGCGCATGCGGCGAACCCGATCGGCGGCGATGACTTCGCCGAAGAACGAAAGCAGTTCGCTCAAGCTTACGCCGCCTTAACGAGTGGGCGCGCAAAGAAGGCTTCGAAGCTGATTGCCGGCCTCGAAAACTATCCGCTTTACTCGTATTTTCGCTATTTTGATCTGAGTCGCCGATTACATACGACCCCGACGGTTGAGGTCCGTGAATTCCTAGCGGCATACGACGAATCCCTGCTTGCCGAACGGCTACGCTCACAGTGGCTTTCTTTCCTTGTTCGCACGAAACAATGGGAAATCTTTCTACACGATTATCGCCCGCTAGAAAACATAAAACTCAAATGCGCGCAAATCACTGCTCGGATCGAGACCCAGGCGATGGAAGGCGTGCTGGGCGATGCGCGAGCACTATGGTTGGTGGGGAAATCGCAGCCAGACGAGTGCAACCCGGCCTTCGCGCGCCTGAAATCCAGCGACCTAATGGACGACCAGCTGATCTGGCAACGGATCCGATTGGCATTCAACAACAACAAACCCCGCCTCGCCCGTTATTTGTCGCGAAGTTTGGACACAACTGGGCTTAGGAACGCTGCAGACGTTTGGTATACAGCTTACGCAGATCCAATGCGCGGCTTGAAAAACTCATTATTTGAACAAGACGATCCATTGGCCCGGGAAATCATTGTCCATGCAATCGGGCGCTTAGCACGAAAAGATGTAGATAAGGCAGCAGCGATCTGGGCAAAGCACGCGGATCGTTTTCAGTTTAGTGAGAACGAATCGGGCACCGCGCTGCGCTCCATCGCGGTCGCAGCCGCGAGTAGTAATCACCCCAAACGGATCGCTTTTCTCGACCAGGTTCCTGCCGCATCTGTTAATGACGTCGTCGAAAAGTATCGAATCAGAGAAGCTCTCAAGGAAAACGCGTGGACGGAGCTGGTCCGCTGGACAGCCTATGGTCCAACAGGCACGACCGACGTCTGGCGTTGGCGCTATTGGCGCGGCCGCGCATTGCAAAGCCTCCAACAGAACGATGCAGCTAAACTCATCTTTCGCGAGTTGGCCACACAACGCGATTACTATGGGTTCCTAAGCGCCGATCAATTAGGTTCTGAATACCATATGGATGATAAGCGGATCGCACCGAGCGAGATCGAGCTTGCCGACATTCTTGCGCGCCCTGGAGTTATGCGAGCACGCGAGTTGTACCTGTTAAGTAAGCCATTCAAGGCGCGGCGGGAATGGGGGCATGAAGTAGAGCAGCTTCAACCCAGACAGCTCGAAATCGCTGCTGTCGTGGTTCACAGTTGGGGTTGGTACGACCGTGCCATTCTCGCACTCGGAAAGGCGCAAGCCTACGATGATCTCGAGGTCCGGTTTCCACTGTTGTATGGCGACTTAGTCACCCAATACGCGACAAAACGCGGTCTCAATCGGTCGGTGATTTACAGCATCATCCGTACCGAGAGCGCATTTATGTCGGATGCAAGATCGCCAGCCGGCGCGCTCGGTTTGATGCAGATCATGCCTGCTACTGGTCGTGAGACAGCCCGTCGCATCGGCACCAGCCTAACCAGTGCGCGCGCGTTGCTTGAACCGACGAAAAACATCATGATTGGAAGCGCCTATTTGAAACAGGTGCTTAGACGGTTTGGTGGCAGCTTCTCGCTGGCCGCTGCGGCCTACAATGCTGGCCCTCATCGTGTTAAAACTTGGCTACCCAAATCCGGTTGCGTGTCAGCGGATATTTGGATCGATACAATACCGTTCACCGAAACTCGTCGTTATGTTCGTCGCGCGTCGTTCTATGCGACCGTATATCAATGGCGATTGAACGAAGAAATACAACCGCTGAAAAACCGTCTAACGGATGCAGCTCCAATAGGAACGAATCTACAGTGCTAATGATATGCGAATTGAAACCATAGGAATTTTTGGCGGTACCGGCTTCGTTGGTACCCGCGTCGCGAATGAGATCGCAGAATTGGGACCGCGCGTGCGTATATTTACACGCTCGCGCGATCGTGCACGTCACTTGTGGCCGCTACCAAATACCGAAATCGTAGAGCTTAATCTCAACCAACAGAACGCTATCGCTGATCAGATCTCCAAGTGTGACGCCGTCATTAACCTCGCTGGTATACTAAATGAAAGACGCGACGATGGAATGGGGTTTCGCCGTGTCCATACTGAGTTGACCCGCGAGATCGTTAATGCTTGCTCTGAGGCATCAGTAAAGCGTTACATCCATATGAGCGCACTCAATGCGGAACCATTCGCCGCGAGTTACTACCTAAGCACTAAAGGCGAAGCAGAGAATGCCGCGATGGCAGCTCAAGATACCGGATTGCCGACAACGGTATTCAGGCCGTCGGTAATTTTCGGTCCAAACGATAAATTCTTTAACCGGTTCGCATCCCTGTTGCGGATTTCGCCGGTCTTACCACTCGCCTGCGCTCAAACAAAATTTCAGCCGGTGTTCGTCGGTGACGTTTCTAAGGCCATCATTGGAGCGCTGACAGATCGAAAAACTTTCGGCGAACGCTACGAGCTTGGTGGACCCGAGGTACGTAGCTTGTATGAAATTGTGCGCTACGCATCCAAGTTAACCGGTAGCCGTTCGATGATCGTTCCTTTGGGCCAGACGATGTCAAAATTACAGGCCAACATTTTCGAATACTGTCCCGGCAAGCCGTTCTCGCGCGACAATCTGAGATCGGCAAGTGAGGATAGTGTGTGCCGTGATGAAAATGGACTGGCGCAACTCGGCATCCACCCCACGGCCATCGGCGAAGTCGTGCCGACCTACCTTGGTGAAAAATTCGAGCGGATGCGCTACTACGACTTCCGCTCCGTCGCTCGGCGAATATAGGTATGTCGGGTCATTCATCGCGTGAATATGCGTGTTTATAGAGTTGGAGGCGCTGTTCGAGATCGCCTCTTAGGACGCGAAGTTAACGATAGTGACTGGGTCGTCGTTGGCTCGAGTCCAAAAGAAATGGAAGGGCTGGGGTATCGACGTGTCGGCAAAGATTTTCCAGTTTATTTGCATCCCGAGACCCATGAGGAATACGCGCTCGCCAGAACCGAACGTAAAACGGGCCGTGGCTACTACGGTTTTAGCGTTGATTCGTCATCGTCTGTTACGCTCGAAGAAGATCTTTCGCGCCGTGACCTAACGATAAATGCGATCGCCGAGGACCAAGACGGCTCCCTCATCGATCCGTATAACGGACAAAGCGATTTGCACGCCGGCATCCTCCGCCATGTAAGCCCTGCATTCGTTGAAGACCCACTTCGAGTTCTTCGGGTCGCTCGTTTCTCCGCCCGTTTTGGATTTGATGTGGCATCGGAAACCAACGCGTTGATGCGAGAGATCTCGTCTGGTGATGAACTACTTTCGCTTGCGGTTGAACGTGTCTGGTCGGAGTTAGAACGAGCACTATGCGAAGGCCAACCGGATCGGTTCATCCGCACATTACGGGCCTGCGGTGCACTCGTCGTTTTGTTTCCGGAAATCGATAGGCTGTTCGGAGTTCCGCAGCCAGAAAAGCACCATCCTGAAATTGATACGGGGGAACACATTTGCCTGGCGTTGAATCAGGCGGCCAACTACGGTGCAAATTCGAGTATCCGGTTCGCTGTGCTAGTTCACGATCTCGGCAAAGGCACGACAAGCCCAACGCTCCTTCCGTCCCACGTTGGACACGAAGAACGCGGCACCAGCTTGGTTAGTAACTTTTGCGATAGGTTCAAGGTACCGAAGTCTCATCGCGGGATTGCACTGACAGTCACCAAATATCACCTGCAAGTTCACCGAGTACACACCCTAAAGCCTGGAAAGTTACTCAGGTTGTTGTTGAATTTAGATGCCTTGAGGCGGCCCCAACGGTTTGAAGAGATCCTGCTCGCATGCGCGATCGATGCAACTGGTAGAGGTGGGAAAACGCAGGACCCCTACCCCGCAGCAGACTACCTGCGCAAGGCGTGCGAGATAGTGCGCGACGTCGATGTACGAAAACTTACGACACAAAACTTAGACAGCGAAAAATTCCGCGAGGCACTGGATAATGCTCGTCTAGATGCCCTCACAAAAGTGCTATTCGTCTAGATGGACTGGTAGCAATTGGAGTCAGTCTTGTCGAGTTCAGACGGGCGCCCAAGCATTATTGAGCCCGAACCGACGAGCGTAAATGAGTCACGCTTTAGCTCATGCGTTGTTCTATCGCCGGCAACAAATATCACTGTCCCGTTTGTACTGTTGTCGGTGATCGTGCAGCGTCTACGAGAGAACTGTGCACTTAGATGTTGTCTAGAGGCCAGATCGTGTCGCATGACTAGGTCATTGTCCTTACCGCGCCCAATAGAAATGACTGGCGTGTCCGCATTTAAGGTTACTTCATTACCGTAGACCGAAAATTTAATCCCAATACATTTCTGAGAATCAAGTGTCGGCATCTCTCCTGAATACGCGGTAACGCCTTCGACATCCCAGATAATCTCATGCACAGCCATATGTTCGATCGAGATGAAATTCCAAGTTTCATCGTCAACATAGCGTGATACGGCTTGGTAGATCCGCGGCAAGACGTCAATTACCGCGTCCGTGGCAAGCGTTTGCTCAGGTTTAGCGTTGCTTGCAGCCCAATGTGCGATTTTCGCAGTTTCGCTCATCATTGAATCATTAGGCCCGGCGACTGGCCCGTAGTGCATACCGATCCTCATTCTGAAATCGGTATCTTCGGCACCAACCACAGCGAGCTCGGCCATTTTCGCGTGAATTTCGCGGGCCGCAGCCGCCGCATCACCCGGGTCGGTGAAAATTGTCATGATTTAGTCGCCAAGTTCCGTGACGATCTTGCCGCTACGGGCATTACTCGTGTTCTTCGCTAACACAAGGCATTCGGAAATAATGCGCCGCGCGTCCGTGTCACCCATCAACTCATACACCGAGGTGCTGCCGACAACGTCGGCAAACATAACTACTTTGTGGTGTGAGCTTAAATTCATTCGTTATTCGAGAGAACGCGACTAGGGGCTAGGTTGCTGCCGGAATATTTACTCGTTGAGTAGACCTGAGTCTAAACGAATATCTTTCGCAGACAGAGCCCGATTCATGGGAATACTCGAACGATTTACACCGCTTGGAGCAAACCCATCAATGATAATTCGAGCGCCGAACTAAGATTTAACACTCCACAGCTCTGCAAGCCTTTGATCTCGACCGCAATTGAAACGATAGAATTTGTAACGTAGCGGGTTTTTCTGATAGTAATCCTGGTGATAGTCCTCGGCTGGATAGAACTTTCCTGCTGGAGCGATTTCGGTCACAACTGGCGCGGCAAACGGTTTACTCTCAGCCAATGACTCCTTCGATGCGTCCGCTATACGCATTTGCTCCTCGCTATGATAAAAAATTCCGGTTCGGTACTGACTACCACGATCGCAGAATTGCCGGTCTGGCGTCGTAGGATCCACATTACGCCAAAACACCTCCAGCAGGGTTTCATAGGAAACTTTGGCTGGGTCGTAGATCACTTGTACCACTTCAGCATGCCCGGTATCTCCCGCTGAGACCTCTCGATAGGTGGGATCATCTTTGTGTCCACCGATGTACCCTGCAGTTGTCGATAAGACGCCGTCTAACTTGTCGTAGGGTGGCTCCATGCACCAAAAACATCCGCCGGCGAACGTGGCGGTTTCAGTAGCTACAGAACCGCCAATAGCGGCATCTGTTTGTCCTGCGTGAGTCCAAATAGCAACGCTGCCGAGTAGCAATACCGCTAATGGCAACAACATTTTCAACCTACGATTCATCTTTGTATCCACTGCGTTGTTGTCTTCGATCTATACGACCACCTTGGTCGGGCTAAGTTGCACGCGCTACGCGTAGCCGACCAGTGCCTTGCCACCCCCATTGCTGAGGCCGCATACCTCACACAAGATTCGGCTATAAAAAAAGCACCAATAGAACTATTCCTAATGCAAAGCGATAAAGTACGAATGGCAACATCCCTACCCGTTCAAGCGTTTTTAAGAATATCGCGATGCAAGCAAACGCACTAATGCCCGCACCGACGACAACAATTATTAATCACGCCGAGTCCACCGTCACGACGCTGCCGATACGACG
>Ga0115002_10009746_pt1 | contig 10420 bp, 9 predicted proteins | sample ArcticOcean_MG_C_8_FD_89576 | JGI IMG/M metagenome (GOLD analysis project Ga0115002, IMG submission 89576) | Marine microbial communities from western Arctic Ocean - ArcticOcean_MG_CB11_86 | ecosystem: Environmental > Aquatic > Marine > Oceanic | place: Arctic Ocean: Canada Basin | collected... | reverse complement strand
TTTCCATTTCGGTCTCCTATTTGAAATATTTGTCATGACTTATCTCAGTATAGGATAGCCGTATCTTGTTGTTTTGGAAAGTACTTCCCTCATCACTTTTGCGTTTTGTCAGTCAATCAGGTTAGAGATCTGAAAAACTGTTTTAAAGCAAAGTTGGCCAGTTGGGAAAGTGCATTTACTTTTCCAACTGGCCATTTATTTTAGTGTTTAAGAAATGAGATTTCGTTTCAGCTCGATAGAAATTCCAAGTTGGTTTGTTTCGTTAAGCAAAAATGAAATTACCTCACGTTTGTGTCCTTCGGTCTCATTGAAAAGAAATATAGCCAATTTTAGTCTGTTTGATCATATTAACCAAACTACAACCGATGATGTGATCTAAACGTTTAATTTTATTGATTTACTTCTTTCCACAGTCTCTTTCTGGGAGAGTTTATGAAACGCGTTTCTTTCCTTTTTGCTTTCCTGTTGGTGTTGTCGGGGTGTGACAGCAACAATCCTGCTTCTTCCACCCGTTCGCTTGAACGATTGATTGTAGGCACATGGGTGGTGCCCGTTACCAGTTTTGTGATTGAAGAGTTTGAAGATTGGCGGCATATCATTTTTAGCCCCGATGGCACTTTTTCTGCGCCTTGGGGGTTGGGTGGTCCGCGTTTACCTGAATTTAAGGGCCAATTTTGGGCAAAAGGGGGTTATGTGGGCGCTCGGGGTGTGGGTGGTGCAGAGGGTGAAGGGCGTGCATATGTGCAATTTGCGCAGGTTGAACTGATGCAGTGGACCGATCCTGATGCTTTGGGTTTGCAGGTTATCCAGATTCTTCCGGAATATATCGTGTCTTTGGGATATGGTAATGTGGATGAAATGTCTTCGGGTGATGTGCAAAAGGCGTTGGATCAGTTGAATAAACGAACCCTAAGTGCTGATGCATTGGGTGATGTGCGTGTTTTTCAGAAAGTGGAACGACAACCTCAGTTTTAGATGGGGTTGACAGTGGACAATGAAAAAGGTGGGTTTGTTCAACGTGTGATTGGAAAGTTGGTTTTTATGCGAATTTTTTATGGGATGATTTTATGTTTTGGGTTTTTGGTATCTCACATAGATGCGCAAGAGATGAGTGTGCTTGAAGGGGTGATTCTGGGTAAGGCGGCTCCGCTTGGGGGGGCAAACATTGCGGTCATTATGGAGAAGGATACGCTGAGTACTGTGACGGATGATGCGGGTGCGTATCGGATTGATCGGATTCGGCCGGGGGCGCATCGGCTTGAGGCTTCTCATGTGGCTTATCAAAAGTCGGTTGAGAATGCGTTTATATTTGTTGGGGGGCAAACGCATCGATGGAATGTGACGCTGTTGTCGCGTGAATTGACATTGGATGAAATTGTGGTGAACCCGGGTAGTTTTTCGGTGATGGGCGATGATCCCGTGACGCCTCGTGGGTTGTCGCGCGCGGAGATTAAAGCGATTCCGGCGGTGACAGATGATATTTTTCGTACGGTAGAACGTTTGCCAGGTGTTTCGGGCGGTGATTTTTTGGCGCGGTTTACGGTGCGCGGTGGCGATTATGATCAGGTGTTGGTGACATTGGATGGGTTGGAATTGTTTGAGCCGTTTCATTTGAAAGATTTGGGTGGGGGTGTGCTCAGTATTATTGATGCCGAAGTGGTGGGTGGGTTGGATATGATGACGGGTGGTTTTTCTGCTGATTTTGGCAACCGACAAAGTGCGGTGTTGCAAATGCGCAGCCGTCGTCCTGAAGAGGGGATGCGGGCTTCGTTTAGTGCAGGGATTATGAATGCGCGCCTTTTGGCCGATGGGGCAAATGACAAGTGGGGGTTCTTGGTGTCGGGACGGCGGGGGTATGCAGATATTATGGTGGCGAAGATTGATCCTGAGCGCGATTTTAATCCCGAGTATTACGATATCTTTGGCAAGGTGACCTACAATGGGGGCAACCATCAACTTGGGGCACAGGTTTTGTGGGCGTCTGACAACGGTGGTTTTACGCAGGTGGATGGTGATCATTTAGAAAGTGCGTATGGCAATGGGTATACGTGGTTAACCTGGGATGCAATTTTGGGGTCGCATTTTGTGGTTCGTACGCTGCCTTATTATGGGCGCATCACGAGTGATCGCGAAGCCACATTGATCAATGCAGAAGACGGTGCCGATGAGTTGGTGGATGATATTCGTACCACAACTTTATATGGCTTAAAGTCAGACGCAAAATGGCAGTGGCATGAGAATCATATCACCCGGTTTGGTGGTGAACTGCGTTGGTTAAAGAGTGATTATGATTATCGCCGTCAAGAAAGTCGATTGACCGATTTGGTGGGTGCGGGTCGTTTTGGTGTGACATATGATGATGTGGTTGTGGATGTGACACCTGAAGGGCGACAAAACAGTTTTTACTTAAGCCACAAGTGGCGGTTGCACAAACAACTGACGGCTGATGTGGGTGGGCGTTTTGATCGGCAAACAAATACAAATGATGAAGTATGGAGTCCGCGCGCAGGGTTGGCATTGGCATTGGATGACGTGACGATGTTGCGGACGGCTTGGGGGCGCTATTATCAGGCGCAGCATATTGGGGCGCTTGATGTTCACAATGGTGTGCAAACATTTCAACCGTCTGCGCGTGCCACACATTATGTGATGGGAATAGAGCGATTGATTGGTACAGATATTTTGGCGCGGATCGAGGGATATCATAAGGCTTATGATAAGGTGTGGTCCCGTTATGAAAATTTGAATCAGAATCATACTTCCGATCCATTGCCCGATGTGGTGGACGGTTGGGCGCAAGTTTATCCTGTGACGGGCACAGCGCGTGGCATTGAGTTTTATGTGAAGCGCGATACGGGGTTGGGTTTAAATTGGTGGGCGACGTATGCGTTGACGTCTACGCGTGAGACATTTGCTTCGGGTGTGGGAGATCCCAAATTTCAAGGCGAGACGTTTCCTCGGGCATTTGATCAGGCGCATTCGATTTCGTTTGATCTTATTTATCGTCCCGTATCCGATTGGTTTGTGGGAGCCGCATGGCAGTTTCGGTCGGGTTGGCCACATACCCCTTTGGTATTAGAGGATCGTCCTGATGGCTCACAACGGTTTGTGTTTGGTGATTTTTATTCAGAGTTGTATCCGGTATATCATCGGTTGGATGTGAAGGTGACACACTGGGCTGAGTACGATTCGTGGAAGTTGGTGTTTGGGTTGGGTATGAGCAATATTTATGGGCGTACCAATATCCGGCACTACAGTTATTTTTTACAAAACGGGCAAGCACGTCGTTTGATCGAAGGGTGGTTGCCCGCATTGCCGTTTGCGAGTGTGAGTGCGGAGTTTTAGGAGTGGTGAGAGGCAAGGCATAAGACATGAGAAGGCCCGTTTCACTGCCCCAAAGCTTTTGCTGAAATTCGTCGGGGTGTTGAAACCCGGTGGACTTTTTTATGCAGCCACGAATGGTGAGCTTCATATGCAAGAGTTGCGCGACATGGTGACAGAGATTAGGTACCTACTGTCGAATATCAGAATAAATTTTAAATTTTTGAAATCAAAGGAGCTGTTATGTCTGAGAAAAAAATCCGTGCAGGATTTATTGGGTGTGGCGGTCATGCGTTTCGCAATGTGTATCCCACGTTTCAGTTTGCACCGGTGGATTTGATTGCGACATGTGATTTGGATGAAGATCGGGCCAAGCAGTTTGCGCGACAGTTTGGTGCGCATCGGCATTACATCAATCATCAGGAGATGTTGGAAAAAGAAGAATTGGATGCGGTGTTTATTATGACGGGGTATGACAAGCAGAATCATCCGCTGTATCCACCATTGGCCATTGATTGTATGCGGGCGGGGTGCCATGCGTGGATTGAAAAACCGCCGGCTTCAAGTGCGGCAGAAATTGAAGAAATGATGGCGGTGGAGAAGGAGACGGGTAAGTTTGTATTGGTGGGGGTGAAGAAGGCATTTTTTCCGGCCATTCAGCGGATGAAGGAGATTACCGAACGGCCCGAGTTTGGTGGGGTGACGTCGATTAATGTGAAGTATCCGCAGTATATTCCGGATGAAGATGAAAAGGTGTTGGAAGACAGTGCGAAGATGCGCGGGTTTTTGGATCATCTTGTGCATCCGGGTTCGATTATTGACTATGTGATGGGGCCGATTCGACATATTTATTATGAACGCAGCCCCAATGGTGGGGGTGTGGCGTCGATGAAGTTTATGAGTGATGCCACGGGTGTGCTGCATTTTACAGCGGGGCGTTCGGGTACGTCGCCTTTGGAACGGATAGAGGTGGTGGGCAATGGGGCCAATGCGATTGTGGATAATGGGGTGAAGCTGACGTATTATCGAAAGGGTGGGCGAGGTGAGGGGGGATATGGTCGGGCGACTAATTTCATGGGATCGGATGATGAAGCACCGATTTATTGGGAACCTGAGTGGTCGCTGGGACAGCTTTATAACAAGCAGATTTTTTTGTTGGGCTATGCGTTTGAGGTAATCGAGTTTGCCGAATGTGTTTTAGCAGATCGATATCCAACACGGGGTTGTTTGGCGTCGGCATTGGAGTTGATGAAGTTGTATGAGGCGTTTAAGAAGCCGCCAGGAGAAGTGATTGTCATTAATGAGTGAGGTGGTAACACACATAAAAAAGGGATGCAATTAAAAAATCGTGCCAGTATTTTAGAGATGGGGTTTGGGGGTGTCAGTTTGAGTTGAGCCATAGATTGTGGTATGGATAAGGGGCGATGCCTGAGGGGTTCTGCGTCGAAATTGATATTGTGAAGAGTATCACGGTTGCTTTTAGAGATACATCAACAAAAAGCTACGTAATGGCTTCAGTTACTTTTGGCGATCTTGGATCACATCAAATAGTCCTTGAGAAAACGTGTAGAGTCGTTAATTTAACCATAGAGATATCTGGACATTATTTCTTTAACGCATTTTTTCGAGGGCCTGGCGATGCGACGCTTTTACATCATATTTATTGGTTTGTTTTTTTTGCAGGGTGTTGTTGGTGCACAAGATGTGACGGTATCTCCCGAGATATCCGATCAATCGATGATGAGCAAGGGAAGCTTGCGATTTTTTTCTGATACGGCTGTGTTTCGCGGGCCAGAGCGTGGTCTGATGCGGTTGGAAGTCTTTTTGATTGTTGATGCGATGCAATTTGATATGGTGCCCGAGAAAGGATTCTTGAAAGCGCAATATGATTTGACTTTGCGCGTTGTGAGTGAAGATCGAAAAACCGTGAAGTCAAATTCATGGACGCGTAATCTCACACTTCAAAAACCTACCCATGGGGAACAAGGACAAGCACCTTATCGAGATCGGGTGTGGCTTGATTTGCCACCAGGAAATTATCATTTGGCGGTGGAAGTAGATGATATGTTTGGCGATAAAAATGGCACGTGTCAAGATTGGGTTGCTGTTCATGATTTTGAGCAAGACGCTTTGCTGTTGAGCGATTTGGTTTTTGCAGGTGAGTTGACGCCAACAGAGGTGGCGGGTCGTTTTGTAAGATACAATTGGAAAGTGGTACCAAACACCACCAGGCGATATTTGGTCGATAAAACAATTCCTTTTTATTACGAGCTTTACAATTTGGTTTTGGGCGATGATCCCAATCGCAATTCATTTGTGGTGGAATATAGTTTGACGGATTCGGCGGGCATGGCGGTAAAAAAATATCCTGCAAAGCGGTATCGCACATCGGGTACACATGCGGTTCAAACGGCGGATCTTTCGACAGAAGATGTCAAACCGGGTGTTTATTGGGTGCAAGTTGGGGTTTTTGATCGGGCGGGAAAACGTGGTAGCAAACAACGGCGGCGGGTGGTGTTGGCCAGTTTGAAAGAACCCACGCCGGAAATGTCTGAACAAGACGCTGCACAGTTGCGGTATTACAAAGACATTCGGTATGTGGCAAGTGCCAAAGAAGTGAAGCAATATGACCGTTTGCCAGAGTCAGCGCAGATGAATTTTTTGCGGCAATTCTGGAAAGGACAAGACCCAACACCCAATACACCTGTGAATGAGCGTTTGATTCAACATCTTCAGCGGATGACCTATGTGGAGACAAATTTTTCGAGAACCAATACCGAGGAACCCATCGATACAGATCGGGGACGGGTTTATATTACATACGGGCCACCCGATGAAATTGAGCGTGATGCATCATCGTCAGAGGGCAAACCCTCTGAAATATGGCATTATGGGCGGAACCAATTTATTTTCCGCGATTCGAATGGGTTGGGTGTGTATCGATTGGTGCATTCGACATATCCGGGTGAAGTGTATAACCCTGAGTGGCAGTTGCAAACGTATTGACGCAAAAGCGACACGTTAGAAAGTTGGAACCTTATTTATTGCTGCGCTAAAATTGTGTTTTCACACGATTTTAATAATGGGCAGAAGATTGAATAAATTGGCGGTAGAAGGGTAGGATATAAGGGCGTTTATTCCCCATATTCTGCCCTTTTTTTGTTTCTGGGGTTGACGAATGATTGCTTATTATTCATATTAAACCGAACGGTCAACTATGGAGGTTTTATGGGACGGACAAGTGATGCAAAAGAGCGGTTGATTCAGGGGGCTATGGCCTTGATTCACGCACGTAGTTATGCCGATGTGGGTGTACAGGAGTTGTGCGAGCACGCTGGGGTGAAAAAGGGCAGCTTTTATCACTTTTTTAATACCAAGCAAGATTTGGTCTTGGCGGCCTTAGATGAGTGGTGGGCATTTGCAAAGGAGCGCAATTGGAATGACGCGTTTTCACCCACACGACCACCCATGGAGCGAATTGAGCGGTTTTTTGAGATCAATTATGAGCAAAACGCGGCCGAATTTGAGCAATCGGGGCAATTTAGTGGGTGTCCGTTTGGCAATTTGTCTATTGAGATGTGTTGCCAAGATGAAGCAATTCGCGCGAAAATTCACGCTATTTTTGATGATGTGGTGGGCCGGCTCAAGCAGACTTTGGACGATGCGGTGGCCAGTAAAATATTGGCACCGATGGATACGCAAGAAACGGCACTGGCTTTGTGGGCTTATTGTGAAGGGGTGCTGATGTTGGCCAAATCGCGACAAGATTTGGATTTGTTGCACCGGTTGGGCAAACGGGCGGTGCGGTTTTTGCAAGCTTCGGGGCGAAAAGCGACTTGAAAGGCGCAGAGAGCGGAGCGCTTGGTGCAAAGGGTATGTTCTTACTGATTGTTTTGTGATTTTATTCATATTCTTAATTTTCTTAATTTTCTTTTCAAAAGACCCAACTTTTAGAGGGTTTTCTATCGTTCTATAGCGATTGTGTTTGAGGGGGCATTATTATGTCTTTAACAGCAGAGTTAGATGTTTTGCGTGAAGGTAGTGGGCTTCAAATGCCTCCTAAGGCATTGATGACCTTTCAGGATTCTATTGAGGATTTATCGCGGTCGGGCATTGTTGCACGCAGTTTAAAGGTGGGCGATGTTGCGCCTGACTTTTTGTTGCCTAACGCTGTGGGTGAAAATGTGCAATTCTCCAATGTGCTTGAAAATGGGCCTGTTGTTTTGACATTTTATCGGGGTGGGTGGTGCCCATTTTGTTCTGCAGAACTTCAGGCGTATGAGAATGTGTTGGGAGGCATACAGCGGTTGGGGGCAACTGTGGTGGCTATTTCACCGCAGACACCGGACAATTCGATGACAACTGCAGAGAAAGAGAATTTGACATTTGATGTGTTGAGTGATGTTCAAAATGAGGTGGCACGAAAATTTGGCATTGTCTATCATGTGCAGGATGAGTTGCAAGCGCTTTATGCAGATTTGGGTTTGGATTTGCCCGCATTTAATGGGGATACCAGCTTTGATTTGCCGGTACCTGCAACCTTTGTCATTGATGCGGATCGGATGATTCATTTGGCTTTTGTTGACCCAGATTATACACGGCGGTTAGATCCTACAGAGGTGTTGTCGGTGTTGCGAAAACTGCAGATGGCGGCGTGAGGGAATGCTTCTAAAGGCGGTAATGTGAACGTGTTGTTGTCTTTAAATTTTGGCCAAATAGAAACCGATTCTCATTTGTAAATGGGAATCGGTTTTTTTTGTGTTATAGACCATTGGGCACCCACAGGGCGGTGCCCCTACTCTTATGTGACTGTCAATCCACCATCAACGACGAAATTTGCGCCTGTGGCATAACTTGCATCGGGGGTGGCGAGGAAGGTGATCATGGGGGCGATGTCTTCGGGTACACCCACACGACCGAGGGGAATGGATTCGCGTAGGCGGTTGTCGCGGCCTTCGGGGTCGGGGTGTTGGTCGTGGTTGGGTGTGCGCTGGAGCGCACCGGGGCAGACGCTGTTGCACCGAATGTTGTGTTGGGCATAGTGAACGGCAATGTGACGGCTCAGGCCAATGAGGCCGTGTTTGCCCGACATGTAAGCTACGTTGCGTGAGCCCCCGCTGAGTGCGGTAACAGATGCGACAATAACGACCACGCCACCTGTGTTTTGTTTGACCATTTGCGCCAGGCCATACTTGGTGGTGAGATAGACACCGCGATAGTTGATGTTGTGGGTGTGATCCCACACGTCTTCGGGTAGGGTGTGCAGGTCGACATCTTCATTGTGCATTTGAATGCCTGCATTGGGCACGAGAATGTCGAGGGCGCCGAATTGTTCAACGGTTTGTGCAATGGCGGCTTCAACTTGGTCGGCTTTGGAGACATCTGTGGGAATGCCACTGGCGCTGTATCCGGCGTCAGTGAGTTCTTTGGCTATGGCGTGAACACCTTCGGCAGGGACACCTGTGATGGCTATTTTGGCCCCTTCTTTGGCCATGAGGCGTGCAGTTGCCGCGCCAATGCCACTGCCAGCTCCGGTGATGAGTGCGACTTTTCCTTCGAGTTTCCCCATGCGTTTACCTTTCTACTTGGGATATAGAGAACGTTTGGAAATTTAAAAAAAATGTGGTTCTGTGGTAGATCGTCGCGTTGTTGCAACGGTCAATGCCAGAGGGCTTCGAGATGGCCTTGGAAGCTCTGTTTAATATCATTGGTGGTATCAAAAAGTGATGACTCACAAAGTGCAAAGCTCCAAAAGCCATCTCAGCATAATGCGATGTGCTTTGAGATGCAAGTGCAAGTAGGTTGGGCGTTCGATGATCCCAATACGATAGATACGACCAGCGCCATCGTCAATTTTTGTATCATGAATTACTTTAGTTGAATGTACCAGATGAACAGTACGAATGATTTCGGCAACTGATCGACGAAGAAATGGGTGCTGCAGAAATAATTAGATCGCAATGACTTTTTCGGCACCTTCACCTTCTGGCCGGGAAATATGAATACTCACTTCGCAATTGAGGCGCTCAAGGAACCGCATGAGTCGTTCGACGCTGTAATAGGAAAATTTACCGTTTTTAAGCCGGGAGATTTCGGGCTGCTTAACCCCTAATATTACAGCGGCTTTGGTTTGAGTCAGCTTGCGGTGCTCGAGAATATGAAAAATCTCCGCACCGAGCTGGGCTTTGAGCAATTCTTCTTTGGCTTCCTCTTCATCAAAGCCGAGATCAGAAAAGATATTGCCACTGCTTTTCTCAATTCTAATGTTCTCGCCCATGGTCTTCCTCCTCTTGTTTCGCCAGCTCTTTGGCCCATCTTAATCGTCTTTTGATCTGGTCGATCTCTTGCTTAGGGGTAGCAATACCTCGCTTCGACTTCTTCTGAAACGCATGAAGCACATAAAGGCTCTTACCTATCTTGACCGTGTAGACGGCGCGGTAGGTGTTTGTGTCATGGTCGTCGACAATCTCAAATACACCGGACTCAATCCCTCTCATCGGCTTGGCTGAGGGCGGTGTTTGGCCGGTCTGCACCAGGTAAAGCGCGTGTCCAATGTCTTTACGAACTTGATTCGGAAATCCCTGTAGCTTTTCTTTGGCATCTCCAACCCACCGGACGTCTCTGAGGGATGTCATTTCTGGTTCCATATCTAATTATAACTAATTAGATATAATTAGCCAAGCTTCAAAGAAAAAAAGAAGGTCGTGAGAAATATTTCACGACCTCAGAATTGAAATTAATTTTGTGCCAGCAGAAGGGCAACAGGAGATTGTACAAAAGTAGTAGATTGAAAAGCAGAGATTGTCCGCCCTAACGAGTCAACTTTAGTCTCTGACTCAGATTTCAGGTGGGGAACAGCGCAGGAAATTCTGGCGGATTGTGAATTTTGGGACTGAAAACTGAAATCTGGCGTTGGTTGACTTTTGTAGCTTGGTATAGTACTTTTGAAATACTAACATATTTCTGATCCTTTGGCATCAATCTCACAGAGAAAATAATGGATACACTTGATGTGCGAGACTTACCCGACGAATATGCCATCTGGCTACAGAAGTGAAGTTCCCCCGTTTAAGTGGACAGATTCGGGCTTTCTAATTTT
>Ga0115002_10009745_pt1 | contig 10420 bp, 11 predicted proteins | sample ArcticOcean_MG_C_8_FD_89576 | JGI IMG/M metagenome (GOLD analysis project Ga0115002, IMG submission 89576) | Marine microbial communities from western Arctic Ocean - ArcticOcean_MG_CB11_86 | ecosystem: Environmental > Aquatic > Marine > Oceanic | place: Arctic Ocean: Canada Basin | collected... | reverse complement strand
TGCGAGGGCAAAACCATGAGGTTTGCAATGAGGGTCGCAAGTTCAGCATCAAACTTATCGTCGTCGGTGACTCGCGCAACAATCCCCAAGGCCTGTGCTTGTTCGGCGCTTAGGGTCGGATTCGTGGCCATGATGTCGAAGGCCTTTTGAGGGCCCACCAAGCGAGTAAGGAAATAGGTCGCGCCGCCATCCGGAGTAAGTCCCAAGCGCGTATAAGCGAAATTAAATTTAGCAGAACGCTGTGCGATCGCCATATCCGACATGCACACAAGACTGAAACCACCGCCCGCGGCCATGCCTTTTACGGCTGCGATAACCGGCGCACGCATTCGGCATAAGCTTAGGATTGCGCTATGAAACTGCACGGTCATCTCTCTAATGTGGGTCTGAATGACGTCACGATGGGCAATAAAGTCTTGCAAATCTCCGCCAAAGGAAAAAGCTGATCCGTTGGCTCCGAGCACGGCAAGCTTGACCGATGGATCAGATTCCAGAAGCCGCGCGGCGAAGGCTAACTCACGCGTGAACTGAAGATCGATCGTATTGTGCTTGTGCGGGCTATCGAGCGTGATCCGGCCGATGCCATCAGCGATCTGCAGTTCTATATTTTTAAGATCCATAGAGCCTCCTCGAGTAACTAACCTACTTTGTTATTCGGCACCAATACATCTCGACGATGACGAGCTTCCAGTTGATCCGGTCGTGACACCCCAACATTATTGACAACGTGATCGAAAATCAGATCTGAGACCTCCTGCCACTGCGTGTCGTAGGCTCCGGTGCGAATCGATTGTGCTAGTGTTTCATACAATTGATCGAGCGTACCGGACTCACCGGTAAATGCCTCAAGCGCCTGCAACTCCTGTGCATCAAGTTCAGCACCCCTCCCAAGCTCACGTCGGCCGACATCCAGGAGATAGCGTGCGCATAGCGCGTCATAACGACCGCGCTCGTCCAAGCCACCGGTGATATTCGCTAAAAACTCATCGACTGTACTGAAGATTTCGTCTACGTTTGGCCAATTGCGGCTCATCAGTCATATTCCCCACGCAAAGTCATCAGCAGATCATATTCAATAACGCAGGTATTGCGCCCGCACGCGGCGAATGGAATCGCTCGTCGTTGCCCGCTGACATGCCCGTGGGCTTGCATGACATTTAAAACCGCCCAGCGAACCAATCCAAATACTTCCCACCAGCGTACGACTTCCCAATCAATTTGAACGCCACCGTTGGCATGATAAGCCGCCGCAAACTCGTCCTTGCTCCCCATCCCGCCGACTGGCCGAGCGGGATTCCCGAAGCGCCAGGATCGTGTGCACAGCCACCCGATATCCTCCATGGGATCGCCGAGGTGTGCGCATTCCCAATCGAGTACGGCCATGATCCCGCTGTAATCGACGATCAAATTGCCGTTGCGGAAATCGCCGTGAAGGAGGCAAGTTTTCGAACTTTCAGCTCGGTGTAAATGCAACCAACGTAAGCCAAGCTCAATTGCCGGATGCGTTTCTCCGTAACTATCGTAGCGTCCAGTCTGTGCGGCAATCGGATCGACACTATCGGGCACCTGCGCAAGAAACTCAGCTGGGGCGACATCAAGTGCGTGTAGCCGTGCAAGAATTTCCCCGCATTGGGCGGCAAAACGATTCCGCGCTGTAGCAAAATTTGGATCATTGATTAATCGCTTCGGTAATGTCTCACCAACAATGCAAGCGACAACATAACCGCGCCCTAGCCCATCATCGTCGTCTAGCTCGAAAATCGGCTCCGGTACTGGAATGCGAGCGCGGTGAGCGATTTGCAGGAGGCGGAATTGTGGGTGGGGAGCAAGAAACGGCGATTCCTCGAGCACGTATGTTTCCTGCCGTAAGACGAGTCGTCGGACCGTGCTCGTTTCACGCAAATCGAACAACACCGTTCGGTTCGATCCGCCAAGCGTCGCGGATTGCAGGTTTTCAATGGAGGTGCGCGCTCCATAGCGGCGGCGAACGGCGGCGAACAGGCGGTCGCGGACTCGCTCAGCTTCAACATCACACTCAGATAGGTCTCTCATTTAATGCGTGATTCTCACCGTCAACAAACGCCGCCGACCGTGTTATTGAGGAAAGCCGATCGGTTGGCCATACTCAACGCGTTCGATATATTCACTCACTCCTAAACCTGTCCGCTCGCCCCATCGCCATTCGGTAACTCCTTCTGCGATTCGGGTAATTAGCATCTCGTCACCGACCTTGCGTCGGTTGCGTAGTGGCGCGAGGGTTAATACCTCGCCCTCTAATGTCACCCCTCGCTTCGGGGTACGCAGCATCAGGCGCATCGACTTGGGATCTTTTTTATCCGTCCATTCAGTGATCAAATCTATATCTATAATGTCTTCCAGCTGCCCGTCGAAATTAACAACCCCAGTACGGCGGGTAATACCGTTGATATCTGTGATCTTCAACACCGTGATCCCACGATCTTCACCGAAATTGGCGACAAACAATCGGTAATAATTAATATTCGTCCAATAACGAGGACCCCAAGAGTGGTCGCGCCAGCCAAGCCCATCGATTTTCCACTCCACGTCGCCGATCCGAATCGTGCCTATTGTTTGCATATGCTGATAGAAATGCCCTAAGGAAAAGTCACGACCGTACATGGTTTCCTGTTCATCGTTTATGGGTTCGCCACCATGGACTGGGCTTAACCCGGCAAGCTCGAATTCGATCTCGCACGGCAGCTGTGGGGCCTCGGCGTATAAGCGTTTGGGATCACGTAGCAATTCTGGGTCATCCAGCACGAAGACCTGCCCTACATAGCCCATCGTGACTGCTTGCAACGGCTCTACAACCCGGTAGTTCATGCCACCCGCAGCGAACTGATCGTTCGCTTCAATACGCGGCCGCTGGAACTGGCATGCGATACGCCCATCGGGTAAATAGAAGCAAACCGATAGCTCTGCATACCCCTCGTGTACCCGATTGCCTAACCTCATCCAGCCGCCGATGCGGCTGTTAAGGTCGAACCCATTGGTATAAACACTTTCGTTAAAATTTGTGTCCGCGCTTGGGATGTGAACCCGCTCGTCGGCGGCAGACATGACGTATTCGGTCATTTGTGAGCCCTGTTCGCGTAATCAAAGATTTATCATTTTGACACATCCAAACCAGTGATTGCAGGTTGGCCTCCATGCTAGCCTTTGGGTCGCAATAGAGACGTGCCAAGGCTCTCGGAGGCTGGACCCGTGCTCAAGCTTTTACGCACCATGCCGAACGCAGCATTTGTTCTGCCCCTCGGTGCTGAATATTAATGGATTTCAAAAACGAAAAGAGCAAACGACGATGGATAACAACATGCTAAATATTGACCCCCACGCTGACCGTCTCGAGGCGCTGAAGGATCTATCGAACGTCTACGAACGTCTTGTGTTCGAACACCTGCAAAATGTAGCTGGAGAATTGAGCCCTGAAGCGCAAGCCGACGTGGCGTGCCTTGCGCTCAATAGATTGCCGTCGAAGTATGTCCGTCATGCGGTCGATTGGATGTTCTTTATCGGTGCCGGCGAGCTAGAACGAATAAATCGCGCATTTGATATGGCGGTAACCAACGCGATCGCGCGGGTGCTCGATAATCCACCGCTCGCAGAAACCGGCTAGGCTGCAATTAGCTAGGGTCCCCGAGCTAGACCGATATCGGGCTAAGGTGAACGCCGCCCTTAGTGCCCCGTTCATCGATAGCCAATTTATCCAATCCCAGTCGCACCTCGAAAATTCGGCTGCGCTTATTGACGCTCTCAACGCTACGCAATAGTCTCGCTCTCTTTCGGTTGAACCTGGAGAGTAGCTATGCGATTTGGTTTTATGGAGGATTTTCGCAACCCCGTTAAGTGGCGCAAGCCGTTCCCGGAATTCTATAGCGCGATCCTCGATCAGATCGTACGCGGCGAAGAACTCGGCTACGACAATGTTTGGCTCACTGAGCATCATTTTACCGAGGATGGTTACAATCCATCGCTGTTTCCAACCGCCGCCGCAATTGCGGCCCGCACCCAGCGGATCCGGATCGGAAGTTTCATCGTTGTCCTGCCTTACCAGCATCCGGTGCGCGCCGCCGAAGACGCCGCCTGCGTCGACATCTTCTCCGATGGCCGGTTCGATTTCGGCGTCGGCCAAGGCTATTCGTATCACGAATGGAATGCCTTGTGCATGGATCGCAGCACTCGAGGCGAACGTACCCGGGAAGGGGTCGAAATCATTAAGAAATTATTCACAGAAGATCGGGTAAGTTACGACGGCAAATATACGCAGATTAAGGATATGACCTTATCGCCCAAACCGGTGCAGCAACCGCACCCGCCAATTTGGGTTGGAGCTCGAGGCCCGAAGGCAATAAGAAACGCAGCGAAAAGCGGCTACCACCTCATGGCAACACTCGGGCCCGATCCCGCGCCACTGTACATCCAGACGCTGAAAGAAGAGGGCTTAGATCCGGCCAAATTCAACGTTGCGCAGTTACGGATGGTGTATGTCGCCGAATCGTCGGACCAAGCGTGGGACGAATGCCAAGACCATCTGTGGCATCTTATGACCTTTTATCAAGACATCCTGGCGGAAGCCAATGATGCGGCAGGTGATACCAGCCCCCTCCCCGCCGCAAATGCAAAAGAACTGAGGAATTCGCCTGCCGCGGACGCAATGTTGATTGGCACGCCGGACGAGGTTGGCAAGAAGCTAGAACAATTTTGCCAAGACTTCCAATGCACCGATTTCATTATGGATATGCAACTCCCGGGTCTAGATCCGGCCAAATCTACGCGATCGATGGAACTGTTTGCCGCTGAGATAATGCCTAGCTTTAAGGATGCGTGAACGGCTAGATTCAACATGAAAGTCGTCGTAGTCGGAGTCGGAGCACTCGGCACTATCGTCGCGGCTCACCTCAGCCGGGCCGGGCATGACGTTACGGCCCTCGCACGCGGCCGTCGCGCAGCGCTGATTGAGCAGAACGGTCTCACGGTCCGTGGTCTTGCCGACCTCAACGTGGCGTGCGCCGTATTAGACGACCCTGCTGAGATACCCGATGCAGAGCTTCTAATTATCACCGTAAAAACCTATGACAATGAACAAGCGCTTGCAACAATCCCTCAGCGCAAGTTCGGTTGTGTATTTTCGGTCGCTAACGGCGTGCTAAAAAATGCTCAGCTCGCCGAGCGGTTTGGTAAGGATGTAGTGCTTGGCTGTATGGCAAATACCAGTGGCGAGCTTCTCGACAACGGTGAAGTGCGCTTTACTCGAAATGTATGCCTGCATCTCGGTGAACTTGCGGGCGGGCTTAGCACGCGGGCAACGGCCATCGCTCAGGCAATCGACGCTAGCGGTATCACGACAAAGCCCGAACAAGACATCAGCGTCATAGAATGGTCGAAATTCGTTGGCTGGACCGCGCTATTCGCGTTATCCGTAACGACACGGTTTACCACCGGAAACTTGCTCTCAGAGCCTAACTACGCGTGGCTGGCAGCCGGCATGATCAACGAGATGGCTGAGATCGCCAAAGGCAACGGCATCCGAATCACCGACCAGTCACCCGTACCAGTTGCCAGCGTTGCAGCTGCGCCACGCGAGCGTGGGCAAGAAATTTTGATGGAACTCGGCAACGAATGGCTTCGCACAGCGCCGAATCATCGGATGTCGTCGTTACAAGATCTTGAACGAGGCAAACCTTTGGAAGTCGAAGGGACACTCGGTTTTGCCGTCACCGAAAGCCACCGGCTCGGTATTAGCGCGCCGAACCTAGCAACCTTCTACACGCTCGTAGCGGGAATAAACAGCGCGCTACGGCGCGCTTAGTGCCGGCTAAGGGTAGTAATAAAACACTGACTATCCGATCGACTCTAAAGCCGGTTGTTCGTAGTTGACCGCAGCAGTCCATTGCGAGCGATCATGCGCATCCCAATAAAGTTCGCGCACCAGCATCGTTACTTTACCGGGTTCACCGTCAGCAATCGTTTGCCCGTCGAGGACGGTAACTGGCATCACGCCGCCTGCGGTACTTGTAAGAAAAATTTCATCAGCCGCTCGTAGCCGATCTGCGCTCATAGGCTCGATCGAACATGGGATCCCAAGTTCTTCGGCGAGTTCGATAACCGTCGCCCGAGTTATTCCCTGCAAGATACCGTCTGGCGGAGTGATCAACCTACCCTCATAGTAGGCGAAGACATTGAAGCCTGGGCCTTCAGTCACATTCCCGTCCGCATCGAGCAAGACGGCGCTAAAGGCATCTCTATCATAGGCTTCGTGCAGACTCTGATTCAAATCACCCCATTGAAAATTTTTGACCGTAGGATCGATGCACGTGCTCGGAGTGCGGTGGGTACTGTTTGCAATAACGAGCTTAATACCGACAAGTTGATGTTCTGGTTTTGCGATCCAGACATAGGGGATCGCGAAGGCATAGAAACGATTCACAAAGTTTCTCGGATCGCGGTCGCCGTCTAGCGGAATGCCCCGAGTTATTATCATTTCGACGTAGGCTTCGCGCAGCCCCGATTTAGCAACACATTCAAAGACGACTTGTTCCATTTCGGATCGGCTCATCTGAGGATGCATCCGGATCCGGTTCCATCCACGCTCAAAACGATTGAGATGGTCTTCTAGACGGAAAAACTTTCCGTTCCAAACCGAAACAACATCGTAGGTAAGGTCTGAGCGCGTAAAACCGGTATCGGTGATCGGGATCGCAGCCTTATCGATTGGTACGAATTGACCATCGATCCACGCACAACCTTTCTCGTAGATTGAGTTTGTCATATATCACTCACCTCGTATTGGTTTTCTCAGGCACGGCACCGGACTCTATATCACGCTGCCTCGACGAACGATGATTCTAGAGGGTAATTGTGGCAATCCTCTGGCAAAATTGCGAGTCAAACTAGACCGATCAACGAATCGCTGACGAATGTTCGTCTGACTCAACCCGCACTACCGTCGTCCAGCCATAGGGATCGGGCGCCCGCCCGTACTGTATTCTGGTTAATTCATCGTATAAGCGGCGCGCCACCGGGCCCGTCTCGCCCCGATTTAAAGTCGCTTCACGGTCGTGGTAGATAAGGCCACCAACTGGGGCAATAACGGCAGCGGTTCCCATCCCGAACGCCTCCGTGATCTCACCATTTTCGATGTCGCGCCAAACGTCATCGATCGTCATCGGCGTCTCATGCATCACAAACCCTAAGTCCGGCGCCAGACGCAGCACCGAATCGCGCGTTACGCCGTGCAAAATTGCACCTGACAATGGTGGCGTGCGAATTTCATTACCCCCGTAGACGAAAGCAATATTCATCGCGCCAACCTCATCGATATAGCGTCGCTCGACCGCGTCGAGCCACAACACCTGCTGGCATCCTTTCTCTCGAGCGGCTTCCGATACTGCAATACTGGCCGCATAGTTACCCGGAGTCTTTGCCTCGCCCGTACCGCCGCGAACGGCGCGCACGTTATCATGGGATACGAACACTGAAATTGGGTTAAACCCGTCTGGAAAATACGGCCCTACCGGGCTTACGATAATGTAATGTAGGTAGCTGCGACTCGCACGAACTTCCAATACCGGTTCGGTTGCGACGACCACCGGTCTGATATAGAGCGAGGCATTATCGATTTTAGGTATCCACCGGTGCTCGAGGCTTACTAGCGTCTCGATCGCTTCGGTATGGAGGCGTTCATCGATGGCCGGCATCCCCATGCGCGCGGCCGAGCTATTGAGTCGGGCCACGTTCCGATCGACTCGAAATAGATTGAGGTCGCCATCTGGCCTCCGATATGCCTTAGTTCCATCGAACACCATTTGCCCGCAGTGTAAGGCTGCAGCAGCAGGATCTAAGGTCAATTCATGATATGGGCCGATCGTCGGATTTTCCCACCCGTTCTCCTCAGTAAAAGAATGCGTGAACATTCGGTCGGTGAAGTGACGGCCAAAGCCGAGTGCCTCGGGTACCACTGGCGACAGGTTCTCCGCCATCGGTTCAATTCGGATTGATTGTCTTGACATAATTTTTTTTGATCTTGCTCGGGCGAGGACGCTGATTATACCCGACTCAACGAGGATCTGATGGCACGCTATAGATTCTTAAACGCCCCCGGTCGTTTCACACGGCTTGACACCCCACCTCCCGCCACATTAGTTTCATGGGTAGATAACTAGAGGGTTCAAAAATGTCGTTTTTTCTGTCTGATGATCAACTCGCGATCCGTGATGCGATGGCTAAACTGTGTGCGGATTTTGACGCGGATTATTGGCTCAATTGCGACAACGAGGGCCGCTTTCCTCAGGAATTCGTTGATGCGATCGGCGCCGGTGGATGGCTTGGGGTCGCTATGCCGGAAGAGTACGGTGGTTCAGGACTCGGCATCACAGAGGCCTCACTGATGATGCAAGCGGTAACTGAGTCCGGAGCCGGATTCTCTGGCGCGTCGGCCATTCATCTCAATGTTTTCGGTCTAAATCCGGTGGTTAAATTCGGTACCGACGAGCAGAAACGGCGGATGCTTCCGTCGATGCTCAGCGGCGAGAAAATGGCTTGTTTCGGCGTAACTGAACCAAACGCAGGTCTCGATACACTCAGCTTAGAAACGCGAGCGGAACGAAGTGGGGACGGATATATTGTAAACGGGGCGAAGCACTGGACATCGATGGCCCAACGGGCTGACAAGATATTGCTACTCGCCCGTACGACGCCAAAAGAAGACGTAGAAAAACGCACGCATGGCTTGAGTCTATTTTTTACCGATTTCAACCGAGATTATATCGAAGTACAAGAGATCCCTAAGATGGGTCGTAAGGCGGTGGATTCTAATGCGGTATTTTTTGATAATTTGCCGATTCCGCACGAAGACTTGATCGGGGAAGAAGGAAGAGGCTTCCACTACATTCTGCATGGACTTAACCCGGAACGCATTCTGCTTGCCGCTGAATCCGTCGGTTTAGGTCGGGCGGCGTTGCGTCGCGCCTGCGATTACGCAAATGAACGCGTGGTGTTCGGTCGTTCGATCGGTCAAAACCAGGGTATCCAGCATCCGCTGGCGAAATGCTGGATCGACCTTGAAGCAGCCGAGTTACTCGCCTACAACGCGGCGATGCTCTACGACGCCGAGCGCGAATGCGGAGCCCAAGCAAATGCCGCTAAGTATCTCGCGGCTGAAGCAGGCTTCCACGCTTGCGAGCAGGCGATGCTGACACACGGCGGTATGGGTTATGCAAAGGAGTACCACGTGGAACGCTACATGCGTGAAATGATGATCCCGCGGATTGCACCCGTCAGCCGCGAGATGATCTTCAACTACATTGCGGAGCGCGAACTAGGCCTGCCGAGATCATACTAGCCAACTGAGTTCGAGTCGGGCATCGTTCCGACTCGGCGGCGCAACCGTAAATGAACCTGGCGCCGATCGATTAGAGCGCTTCGTATAGACCCGCCTTGGCCTTTACGTAAGTCAGTTTCCGGGTGATTTTGTTACCTTCGAAATACAGCAAGTCGAGACCGGACAACACCATAGGCACGTCATCCATATCAAGATGTAATCGCCAGCTACTCATCACCTTCCCTTCGCCCGGATCAACAAACGTGTCGTCTTCATCAAAGCGAATCGTGCCAAAACGTCCACTGAATAGCCCTTCAAATGACTTTCTAATGGCCACCTTACCTTCATTAACCTTACCGTGAAATTCTTCGTACACGGCATCTTCCGTAAAAAAGGACATAATCCCGTCCACATCGGCGCGATTAAACGCGCCCAGAAATTTATCACCTAAACGCTTCAATTCGGTGTGACGATCACTCATCGTTCTTTCTCCCGCTAAAGGCCAATCTGTTCCTTCGTTGAAGGAACATTATCCACGAATTGCGCATGCATGACGCGCGCGATTTTCGCGTCCAGCCGGCAAAACCCCGTGGATAGCGACAAACTCAAACACCACATCGCACCGCTACTTGGAATTTCAGGTAGCCTCGGTTGTGTTCAGTCAATCGAATCGAGCCCGCTCGAGATGGGTAAATTAGACTATGCTGGGAACTGGATTACCCGTACGGTCAACGACTGCAGGCGCTGGATCGCTATCCAAACCGGTTCCGGCCGCTATCTGCGAATCGTTTTTTTGATTAATCTGAGACGTGTTCGGTTTGGATTGATAAGATGAGACCTCATCCTAGTCGAACGAATGCCCACATCGGGGTGACTGAACCTCAACCTTAAGTTTACTGATAATCTTAACCGGAACTACGGTATATAAACGCCAGCTAAATAGAGCATATATCAAGATGAGCGCTTACGATAAGTCCACATTCATGGCACTAGTCGCATGGTTTTTGGTTTCCATGATGCCTTGCGCGTGGGCTGATCCCGACGCCATCACCGGCACTTGGTTGCTGGACGACGGCAACT
>Ga0115002_10009744_pt1 | contig 10420 bp, 11 predicted proteins | sample ArcticOcean_MG_C_8_FD_89576 | JGI IMG/M metagenome (GOLD analysis project Ga0115002, IMG submission 89576) | Marine microbial communities from western Arctic Ocean - ArcticOcean_MG_CB11_86 | ecosystem: Environmental > Aquatic > Marine > Oceanic | place: Arctic Ocean: Canada Basin | collected... | reverse complement strand
TTACGACAACGCGCTGTTGATAGACGTCCTGACACTCGTTTGGCAGGAAACTGCAAACCCCCTCTACGGCATGCGCGTATGCGAAACAGTTGATTGGATCTTACGGGATATGGTGATGGAAGGGGGTGGCTTCGCAAGCTCACTTGACGCCGATAGCGAGGGAGAAGAGGGCAAATTCTACGTGTGGAGCGAAAACGAAATTGAAGTGTTGCTAGGCAACCGAGCGGCTCTCTTCAAGAGCGTATATGGCGTGACTGCAACTGGCAATTGGGAAGGAAAGGTCATCCTCAATCGTTCGCAGTCTCTTCAGCTAATCGATGGTACGGCTGAAACTACGCTTATGAAATGTCGGGAGATCTTACTTGAGGCTCGTAACATACGCGTAGCTCCTGACAAAGACGACAAAATACTCGCAGATTGGAACGGCTTAACTATCGCAGCCATTGCAAACGCGGCGGTTGTGTTTAATCGCCCGGTTTGGATTGATGTCGCAAGGCGTGCGTTCACTTTTGTGGAGGAAACCATGTTTGTAAATGGTCGTTTAATGCACAGCTGGCGAGAAGAGCGCCTCAAGCACCCAGCAACTCTAGACGACTACGCAAATATGGGTCGCGCAGCGCTGACGCTCTACGAAGTTACCGGAAAATCGGGCTATCTGGGGTGCGCAGAAAACTGGCTTGAAACGATAGAACTGCATTACGCAAACCCCGATGGGTGCGGGTACTATCTATCAGCGGACGACACGCCGAATCTAATTGTGCGGGCAAAAATAGCTGCCGACAACGCAGTTCCTTCGGGCAACGGCACACTCGCCGGCGTGTTCGCACGACTCTATTATTTGACCGGAAAAGATAAATATCGCACCCGTAGCGAGGCGGTAATTTCAGCGTTTTCTGGTGGAGAAGAGACTCACTTGCTTTCCATGTCGACTCTAGTTAACAACGCCGACGTTCTATCGAACGCACTCCAGATTGTTATCATTGGCAGCCGCGATGAAAAAGCAACTCAAGCTATGGTCCGCGCAACCTATTCAGTATCACTGCCTAATAAGGTATTACAAGTTATCGCCCCAGAAGAAGCGTTACCTAACCATCACCCCGCGCGCAATAAGGGACAGATTACTGGCCTAGTGACGACATACGTCTGTAATGGACAAGTCTGTTCACCACCTTTCATCGATCCAGAGGCATTGGCAGTGGATCTAAGGGCGCGATAAAACTTGCCAAAAATAGTAGTAGTGCCGTTTCATATAGAACGAGTAATCGGACAGTATGTTGCCCCAGACATGACAATGGGCCATTTGATCCCGCGCGCACAAAATTGAATCAAGGTCAGAGTTTATACTTCATGCTGCCGATAGCAGCGCTCGCTCGATCGCCAACCTATAGCTCTAAATATTCTGGCCAATACAACTGGTCGGTAACTTTGGTTCAGACACTATGGCTGGTGCACCAATTTATACCATTCCATTTCACTCCAGGAAAATTACGTGACTGCAAATGTAGTTATGGCACCCTAAGACATATAAAAGTGTCATGAGGATGACATTTGTAGCCATTTCACATTCATTGAAATTAGGCATAGTGCATAACCATACCAACTTAATACGGGAATTCCGCTCATTGGATGCAATATCATGAAATATCGCCGACCCACAAACCCCTTACTGCAAGATATTGTGGTACAAAAAATATAAAACCCCAAGTGTTGAATTTACCCTGCCGTTTAGCCGCCGAGACACCAGCCACAAACTTGCTTTACTGATTCATTGAGTCGAAAAAATCTGCGTTGTTCTTTGCATGCTTTAACTTCTCTAGAAGAAATTCCATTGCGTCGACGACACCCATGGGCGATAGAATACGACGAAGAATAAAAATCTTCTGCAAATCCACTTTTTCAATAAGTAACTCTTCCTTTCGCGTTCCAGATTTTCCGATATCGATAGCCGGATATGAACGTTTGTCACTTATTTTACGGTCGAGAACAATTTCGCTGTTGCCCGTACCCTTAAACTCTTCAAATATGACCTCGTCCATGCGGCTCCCTGTATCTATCAATGCCGTGGCAATGATCGTAAGTGAACCACCTTCTTCGATGTTACGCGCCGCCCCAAAAAACCGCTTTGGCCTCTGCAACGCATTTGCGTCAACACCACCGGTTAACACCTTACCACTGGACGGAACAACAGTGTTGTAGGCGCGTCCTAAGCGCGTAATAGAATCAAGCAAAATAACAACGTCGCGCTTGTGCTCCACGAGCCGCTTTGCTTTTTCGATAACCATCTCTGCGACTTGAACATGCCGTGTTGCCGGTTCGTCAAATGTAGAACTTATAACTTCGCCGTCTACCGACCGCTGCATATCCGTAACTTCTTCAGGTCGCTCATCGATCAACAAAACAAGAAGATAGATTTCTGGATAGTTAGCAGTAATAGATTGCGCGATCTGTTGCATTATCACTGTTTTACCGGTACGTGGCTGCGCCACAATAAGAGCGCGCTGCCCCTTACCCAAAGGCGCAACAAGATCGATTACCCGAGTTGTCAGATCTTTCGTCGGTTTATCATCTTCAACCTCAAGCTTGAGCCATTCGTCTGGATAGAGTGGCGTCAGGTTGTCAAAGTTAATCCGGTGGCGCACACTTTCCGGTGCATCAAAATTAATTGTGTTAACTTTGAGTAAGGCGAAATACCGCTCACCGTCCTTTGGCGCACGGATCTCACCGTCTACCGTATCGCCCGTGCGCAGCGAAAATCGCCGCACTTGGCTTGGGCTAACATATATGTCATCAGGGCCGGGTAGATAATTTGACTCGGGCGAGCGGAGAAAACCAAACCCGTCTTGCAGTACCTCGAGTACGCCGCCGCCGAATATCGTAATATCATTGCTGGCCAACTGCTTCAGAATTGCAAACATCATATCCTGCTTACGCAGGCTGCTTGCATTTTCTATTAAGAGCTCCTCCGCAAAGGCGAGAAGATCCGCAGGTGTCTTTTTCTTTAGGTCTTGGAGATGCATATTGGTTTACCCACATCTGAGTGTGGAACGACCGGATTACTTTCCCAAAAGGTCCTAGACCCAAAGGCGCAATCAAATCAAATGAGGTTAAAGACGACTCTGAGAACAACACTGCCAGTATTGATCTGGCTTTCTATTCTACCAATTACTCGAAAGCCACCCTCAGAGTCAATTGGTTATAAAATGTGCCAAAAGTTTCCTGCGCCCGCTCACCAAGGTTTGATCACCGCTAAAATGACAATGACAACCATCAGAACGGAAGGTACTTCGTTCGCAATTCGGTAAAATTGTTCGGAGCGTTCATTTCTATCTTCATCAAATGCTCGTCGATAGCGCCCCATTCCAATATGGACAATCGTGAGAAATACCACAAAGATTAGTTTGGCATGGACCCATGGCTCTCGAAACAAATCACCGAGAAACACCAACACCAGGCCAAGCACCCAAGTAACAATCATCGCTGGATTCATAATTACTTTTAATAGTCGCCGCTCCATTACTTTAAATAATTCCGATTGGGAAGATCCCATTTCTGCACGACAATGATAAACAAACAGCCGCGGTAAATAGAGCATACCCGCCATCCAGGCGATGACACTAATGATGTGGAATGCCTTCACCCAAGGATAAATTTCACTCAACCAGCTTCCCCTTTTATGTCAGACATAAGACAATGCATTCCACCCGGACAAACCCGTCCACCAACACCACTGACGGCACCCGCGTACCCATCCACAGAATTGCGTACCATGGCCGCAAGCCCCGCAATAAAGCTACTGTTGATGCCTAGTGTCTGCACGCGACGGTATTCTCGAACTCCCAATAGTTTTGCCCGAGCGCGATAATCCAAATCGAGCTCTACGAGCGTTTCAGAATGTTCCGAAACAAACGCAACGGGCACAATTACAACCGCCACATCATCGCCAGCAGCGCGGACTAATTCATCCTCCGTGTATGGACTAAGCCAATCAAGCGGTCCAACGCGACTTTGATAGCAAACGACCCAGTCAAGGTTCGGAGTTGCCAATACCTCAACAACGGCAGCCGCCGTCTGTTCGATTTGCCATTGATATGGATCGCCCGCTACAACATTTTTCTTCGGTAAGCCGTGCGCTGAGAACAATACTCTGAATTGGGTTATCAATGATAATTTTAAGAGTTCATCCCGCAAGCCCTGAGCAAGAGCAGACACGTAATGCTCATTTGTCGGATAGCAGCAGATTGTACTTGTTGGAATATCAAGCTCAAGTTTTGCAGCGGCGGCATGCCAGGCGTTAATCGACGAACCTGATGTTGCCCGCGAAAATTGAGGATAAAGTGGCAGTAAAACAATTCGATCTGGCACGAATTTTTTTACTGCAATTGCTACTTCATTACTCATAGGATGCCAGTATCGCATTGCAATAAAGCATTTTACTTCGCCTAAATCCGCCAACGACGACTCAAGCAATTTAGCTTGGTCAATTGTGTTTGCTAAAAGCGGAGAAGCACCGCCGATCTGCGCGTATATATCGCGCGCCGTCTGCGCACGACGCCAAGCAATAAATCGTGCTAAAATCCAGCGTATTGGGGCAGGGGCGTTTATAATTGCAGTGTCACTAAATAGGTTGATAAGGAACGGCTTAACAGCAGTTAAACTATCTGGACCACCAAGGTTAAAAAGAATGACTGCGACCTTCTCCCTTCCTTTCGCCATTTAGAAACATTCCCTTAGTGAAAATATCAACTGTGACCTTGAGTAGGCCACGCCCGTATAAGCTGAACAAGCTCTTCCACATGTTCCAGCGGTGTTTCCTTGATCACGCCATGACCAAGATTAAATATATGAGAACCATTTCCGAGCTGTTGTAAGATGTTTTCTGTTGCCAAGCGCATAGCCTGACCTCCAGCGAGCAATAACACTGAATCCAAGTTGCCTTGCACCGGAATCTTCGGCTGTAATACTCGCGCGGCCCATTCTGGTGATATTGAACTATCAATACTAATGGCATTAACACCAGTCTTCTCTATATATTCAAGATACCTGTGCCCAGCTCCACGCGGAAAACCTATAATTGGAATTTCAGCATATTGTTCGTGCACACGCTGAATTATCGCCGTTGTTGGTTCTATAACCCAACGATTAAAGCCATCTGCTGTAAGTATACCAGACCAACTATCAAAAATTTGTACAACATCAGCGCCGGCAGCAATCTGGTTACAAAGATGAATAGATATTGCGTCGACAAGAAGGTCAATCAAGCGAGCAAACTGCGTTGGTGATTCATATGCCCAGCGACGTGTATTAATGAATTCACGGCTAGTTCCACCCTCAATCATATACGTAGCTACCGTCAACGGAGCACCTGCAAATCCAATGAGCGCTGTATTTAATGGAAGCTCATTGCGAGTGAGTGCGACAGCTTCATATACCGAACTCAAGCGCTCGGTAATTCGTGCAACATTTAAGTGCAGAATATCAGTTTCGCTTTTAAGAGGTGTTAACTTCGGTCCCTCACCTTCAACAAACCAAACTTTTTGACCGAGTGCGTGAGGAACGACGAGAATATCTGAAAATATAATTGCAGCATCAAATGCAAATCGCTGCACGGGCTGAAGTGTAATTTCACATGCTAATTCTGGGTTGTAGCAGAGCTCAAGAAAGCCGGCAGTCTTTGAGCGGATTTCACGGTATTCTGGCAAATATCGACCCGCTTGCCGCATTAGCCAAATTGGCGGCGGCGACTGCATTGACGTAGCCAACGCACTTAGCAAGCGTTTTTCAGAAAAGTCCTTGTCCAGACTTTTTTTATTAGCCGATTCGCCCACAAGTTTTATCCATCTATTAAGTATTAAGATTATATTTTGTAGTAGTTGTAGTAGTGCAGTTAATTATGGGGATTATAGATAGTCCCGAATTTGATCCCAACTTTACAGCAATGATGTACATCCTGTGCAAAAATACGAAAATTCGAAGATATAGAAGTAAAATGACCACATAGAAATGAAGTGAAAGCGGGGATATTAAAATTTTCTGAGGTGTTATCCCGGCAATACGATGAGGTCACTGTTGGTTATACAGTTAGGATATAGCTGTCATAGAAATTTATAGTTACGGGGATGAGTTTTCACTCATATCTGAAATTATTTATATAATCCCCACTCTTACGATGTTTTCAACACAGAATAATTTAGGCGTATAGATGCAGTGAGATTTTTTATGAAAAAGAATGGTGACCAATGGATGTCAAACCTTGAGGCTGCGGATGCTATGGAATCTGCTGTTTCACGGATGTCAAAAACGATTGAATCCATTTACCTCGCGGATCGTGAATTTAAAGCGGCAAATATACTACATGTACATGTAGTACTGTCGCCTCGCTAATTGACGTAGCTTGGAATCGCCATATGACCATTGATCCTAAGCTATTCGAGTGGGTCGGAACGATTTTCCTCACTTCGATAAATCGAATTCTGGTCCTTGGCGAATCGGGGAAAACATCGTATACGGATTTGGATTTTGTTAAGGTTTAGGTTGTCGCAGTGTTCCATATATTTGGGCGTTATGGTTGGCCTATGATTGATATACCACGCAGACCCACTGAAGAAATCGCACCTACGATATTTTGGTTGCTGGAGAAGTGGCCGAGGTCCAATGACTGATCTTAAGGCATCCCTCGTCCTTGCTTCTTCCAGCGCACTGCGATGTAAATTGCTCGACAATGCAGGCCTAAGCTATATTTGTGACCCAGCAGCAGTTGACGAACAAGAAGTTAAGGAAGCGCTCCTCGAGGAGATGGCGACGTCGACCCGTGTCTCTGAGACCTTGGCGGAACTCAAAGCTCGTAGAGTGGCCGCGCGCCATCCGGGCTGTATTGTGGTTGGCGCCGACCAAGTTCTTGAGTGTGAGGGTGTACAATACGATAAACCTCTAAATATTGAGCGCGCACGAGCAGATTTATTGGCCCTTCGCGGTAAAGTTCACACGCTAGTTACCAGTGCTGTCGTTGTCAGGGATGGGGATAGATTATGGCACCACATCGATAGTTCAATGCTGACAATGCGACAGTTTGGCGATGGCTTCTTAAATCGCTATCTCGAACAGACATCCGAAAGTGTGTGTGAGTCTGTCGGGGCCTATAAAATTGAAGAGCGCGGCATCCAGTTATTTGAAAAAATTGAAGGTGACTATTTCTCAATTCTTGGTCTACCACTACTTCCACTCATAAATTTTTTGCGGAAACATGAAGTTGGAATCAGTTGACTGACACGACTACACCACTCCTCGCAGGGGTTATGGGTTGGCCAATTTCGCACTCTCTTTCCCCGGCGCTCCATGGATATTGGCTTAAAGAGCATGGGATAGTTGGCGAGTATTTGCCCCTTGCTGTACCGCCTGACAAACTTGAAGTGGCATTACGTAGTTTACTTTTCCAAGGATACAAAGGGGTGAATGTAACCGTTCCACACAAAGAAAAAGTGATGAAATTTTGCGATTCATTAGATGAGTCAGCGCAACGGATTGGCGCAGTAAATATGGTATCAATCACTGAATCTGGGAAATTGGCTGGCCGGAATACCGATGGCATCGGGTTTCTTGAAAACCTTAGATGCGAGAGCAAGTGGCAGTCAGGGAATGGCCCAGCTGTGGTTTTGGGCGCGGGAGGGGCGGCACGCGCTATCGTGGCATCTCTAATTAAGGCAGGGGTGCCAGCAGTTTTTATCTGCAATCGGACTCATTCTCGGTCGAAATTACTTGCAGATTTCTTTGGAAAAAAATGTAAGGCAATAAGCTGGGTTGATCGAGGCGCGGTTTTAGTTGGTGCCAATTTGCTCGTTAACACGACGAGCCTTGGTATGAAAGGACAGCCCTCTCTCGAGATTGACCTCAGTGACCTGCCAATTGGCTCAGTCGTAAATGATATTGTTTATGCGCCCCTCGAGACACAACTTCTTGCCGCAGCGCGCAGGCGCGGTAATCCAATTGTAGATGGTTTGGGAATGCTTTTGTATCAAGCTCGCCCTGCCTTTCAATCTTGGTTCGGGGTTATGCCGAATGTGTCAGTTGGGTTGCGCCACTTTATTCAAAAGCAATTGGATTATTAGGGAAACCTGTTGTGCTAGTGCTGACCAGCGACCTGAGAATGTTAACATGATTGTGGTGGGGCTGACGGGTTCGATTGGAATGGGTAAGAGTACCGCAGCTAACATGTTGCGGCGTCTAGGTGTTCCTGTGCATGATTCGGATGCTGTTGTACATCGGCTAATGTCGACTGGAGGCAATGCGGTTGCGGCCATTCAAAGTGACTTCGATGGCATCACGCGCAATGGCGCCGTTGATCGTGTGGAGCTTGGTAAACGCGTGTTTTTTGATCGTCGAGCGTTGCGAAAATTGGAGGCAATTCTCCATCCAATGGTGCAAAGGGATAGGCAAAGATTTTATGCCCGCTGCAGACGGTTACGAAGCCCCCTTGTCGTTATTGATGTTCCGCTCCTTTTTGAAACGGGAGTTGATCAGTCGTGTGATATCACTCTTGTCGTTTACGCATCGGCTTCTATCCAATGGGAACGAGTTTCAAATAGGCCAAGCATGACTCGCGAGCGATTTAACCAAATCGTGTCGCTTCAGATATCAGATGCGCAAAAGCGACAGCTTGCTGACTTTGTGGTTCCGACGGGCCATGGATATCGTGTTACATTGTGTTCGTTAGCGCGGATTGTTAGGCTGGCGAAACGTCGTGCAACGGGGCGCTGCAATGTATTCAGCCGCCCTTCAAGGCGGGTTTGTTCTTAACCATGCGTGAAGTCGTACTCGATACTGAAACAACTGGCTTGGATCCCGCCGCAGGTGATCGGATTGTCGAGATCGGTTGTGTTGAACTCATCAATCATATGCCCAGTGGGAAAACCTACCATCAATATGTAAATCCACAGCGCGACGTGCCGGAAGGAGCGTTTCGGGTTCACGGTCTCAGCGAAGCATTCTTATCGGAATACCCAAGCTTTGTTGAAATTGCCGAACAGTTTTTTGAATTTATCGGCGATGCGCAGTTGGTCATCCATAATGCTTCATTTGACATGGGTTTTATTAATAATGAATTGGACCGCATCTCTCAAGATCGATTGGCCATGTCGCGCAGTATCGACACACTTCAAATGGCGCGCGCCAAATTTCCTGGCGCACAGGCAAGTCTCGATGCTCTATGTCGCCGGTTTGAAGTCGATAATTCTTCGCGAGAAAAGCATGGTGCGTTGCTGGATGCCGAATTGCTCTCAGAGGTTTACCTTCAGTTGATTGGCGGTCGGCAACCAGACTTTGAATTAGCTAGAGAGAACAGGGAACTCGTTGTTAAAAGCGATCCCGGGAAAATTAGACCGGCGCGCGCACATGCGGCTAGTAAAGCTGAATTGACGGCGAATGATTCCTTTGTGGCGCGCCTCTCAAATCCGATCTGGAAGAAGTAAGTTTTCTATGAGGTTGCGCCATGCGAAGCAACTCTCTGACGATAGAGTTCAACAAAATCAATGGGGTTAATCATTAAGGGCTGAAACCCACCATCGCGCGTTATGTCAGCAACGACCGCTCGTGCAAATGGAAATATAAGTCGCGGCGCCTCTATCATGACTAATGGTTGAACATGGTCTGCCGGCACGTCTCCGATTTTGGCTATACAGGAATATGTGAGGTCTACAATAAAAATGGGCCGATCACCACTGTTGGCACTGGCTTCAATCTTCAAATTCGTTTCAAACCGGTTGTCGCCCAAACTTCGCGCCATAACGTCAATACGGACGTCGACATTCGGTACAGCGACGGGGTCGAGGAATATATTTGGGCTTGCTGGGCTCTCGAACGAAATGTCCTTGATGTATTGGGTGGAAATCAAGAGCGGTGGCGTGCTGTCGTCAGATAGTTCTTCCGTGCTGTTCGATTCTGGGTCGTCGAATTCATCACTATTTTCAATGTCGTTAGTCTCATCTGTCATGATATTATCCTATTTCACGTATCTGTTTCTCTCAGTTTGATGGTATTGATCTACGGGCGGTACAATTAATTTGCTGCAAGAAAGCGGGTCGGCCAGATCACAACTAAAAATGCATTTATTATCCTATGAGTTATGCGCGGCCTTTACATTGAATATACTACTAAACCCTGATGGGATGTTACCGGCGAGATATACTATAAGTCTTTTTTCTCTGGACGATGGCCTATATGGCCCACATCGTTACTAGCGGAATTCTCTGGATAAATTTCTTCGAACTCTCCCTCGACTATTATGTTGTCGTTTGAATTTTTCCGCCTCCTCTGCAAGCCCCGCGTGGCTATCATTTCCAGGGCAAGTCGGCCGATGAAATGGCGTATGAGTGGCACAAACAACAGAAACCCGATGGTGTCAGTAAGGAATCCTGGGGTCAGAAGGAAT
>Ga0115002_10009743_pt1 | contig 10421 bp, 8 predicted proteins | sample ArcticOcean_MG_C_8_FD_89576 | JGI IMG/M metagenome (GOLD analysis project Ga0115002, IMG submission 89576) | Marine microbial communities from western Arctic Ocean - ArcticOcean_MG_CB11_86 | ecosystem: Environmental > Aquatic > Marine > Oceanic | place: Arctic Ocean: Canada Basin | collected... | reverse complement strand
GATTGTGTGGCAGCAAACCCGTCATCAAACTCGCCCTCGCGGGTGAACAAACCGCATTGGGCGTATAAGCCCGATCAAAACGCACACCGCGCTTAATCAACTTATCGAAGTTCGGGGTTTGGCACACATGATCGGGTCGCAACACTTGACCCTGCATTTGGTCGGTCATGAGAAAAAGGATATTGGGTTGTTCGGGCATTCAGAGGCTCCAATTCATAGACGATGGACAATGGACGACAGACGACAAGATCAAACAGCACCACTCAAACCGGTTGTATCGGCCCTCGGCCTACAATTTCAATAGCCAATCCCTCAGTCATTGCCAGTAGGTCTGGTACATCTACCACCTGTAACAAACCAAAACAAAAGAGGGGTACCGCATCGTGATAAGCAACGGGCTGATCGATCAACCGTTTCAATGAATCCAACGCCCCATTGAGATACAAATGAGAAAAACGCTTTGGTTCTAATGCCGCAGCACATAACACAGCAAATGAGGTCAGCATCCCATTGGCCGACACAGAAATGCGTTTGCGTCCACCTGCCCAACGAGACAAAGCCAGAACTTGCCCAACCAAAACACCCAAGGGGCGTTCACCAGCCCCAGCCAAAACCATTTGCATGCCTGCAGGCGTTTTTGATTCACCCGTACCAAAAACATCTGCCGCTAGTACGCGATGGCCTTCTTTTTGCAACGGGTTCACGTGCACAGAACGAGATTGGCGTCCACCATCTGCAAGCATCAACACGGTATCTCCATCCCCTACAAACTCAGTCACAGGCAACGTCCACGTCTGGCTCAAGTTGACCCTGTGTTGAACAATCCCACTCCGTGTGGATACAATCTCATCTTGTGCACGAAACTCTGGCAACCGAATCACCTGTTTAAGTTGCTCACGTATTTTCAGAATCCACTTTTCGCGGTTGTTCTTCGGCATAGTAGGCTTCCGCAACCCCAGCATCGCATCATTTGCCAGAGAAATGAGCGTCGCATTGTCCTGGGGCAACCCCACATTCAATTGCGATTCGCTCAACAGCTCATCTTCAAAAGGAAGATCCACTTCGGGTGTATCCAATCCAAAGTGCTTGTTTAAAAAGCGATACAATTGCCCACGACTATCTGCTTCATAATTGTGCGTACCCGGATTGCGATTCTCATAAAATTTAAAGTGATCCCCAATGCCCAACGATTCATACAAGGGCTTTACGGGAGCATACACACTCTTGCGCGTGCGTCGGCTGCGAAAACAGCAATCGTCCCTAAAGTTATAAATCAACAGAGTCGGTCGTGGCGCAAACAAAGCTGTCATCGTATCAAAATCGGCCACCTGACACAAATCACTGGGCACTTGCTCCAAGTCACCAATATCAGACATACAAGACACCCGTTGCCAAAGCGGTGAATGCCCAGCCACAGGCACGATGACTTTCACACGCTCATCCAATGCGCTCAAAACCGCCGTCTGCCACCCACCACCGGAAAGCCCCGTCATGGCCACCCGGCCTGGATCACAACTTGGATGATTGACCAACACGTCCAGTGCCCGTTTCATTGCCAAATAAAACACACCGACGCCCGCTTTCCCGCTCAGATCCAAATGTCCAATACGATTGTGATCCCGGCTGGCCGTTAACTCACCCATCCCTATAAATTCAGTATTCAATGCCAACATGCCGCGCTTGGCCAAATTGATACATCGCGCTTGTTTGTAATCCATTGCCTTGCCACCCGAATGATGGCCATTTGGATTCAGCACCCCAGGCACCTTGCCATCCATTTGCTCGGGTTCATACAACAGCGCGGGAATCCACATCCCCGGATACCCCTCATATCTCAACTTCCGAATGCGGTATCCTCTACCCGCCTCGATCACATCTCCCCACACCACCTCAGGCTGTGCTTGAATCACTTCACGAGAATGGCCTTTTAGATACACCTCATTTAAAAAGCGCCGACGCAATCCAGAGGCCATTTGCTTCCATTCACCCGACCGACCCGGACACTGAAAACGATCGAGACGAGACAAAATAAAACGATGCAGTTCGCATCGTTTTGGGTCTTCAAAATTTGTGCGCCCCAACAGCCTCTGATTTAAAGCACGAGAGACTGGACTTGCACCTGTTCCTTTTGACATGAAAACACCTCAACTGTTCTTTAGGTTTTGACTCATCATTCAAAAATTCGAAAAGAAGTTGGTAAAGAGGGCATCGCACCCTCTTGGGTCACAACAAACCCGCCCACAGCATTCGCCTGTTTTGCGCATGTCTCAATATGGGCGCCCAAAAGCAAGTGCCCAATAAACGCAGCAGTAAAAGCATCTCCTGCACCCACCGTATCGACCACCTTTTGAGGTTCGCTTTCCACATTCAAAAAGCCATCGGAGCCAAACACGCGACACCCGCCTTGACCCAACGTCAGCACAACCCACTGCAAATGATAACGCACCCGCAAATCATCCAAAAAAGTATCCAAATCTTCAACACCACCAACGAACGAACGTATCAGTGGCACTTCCTCGTCATTTAACTTTAACACATTTGCCAATGCCAATGATTGCCGCACAACATCAGCAGAATAATAGTGCTGCCGGAAATTCACATCCAACACACACAAACAATCCTCTCTCGCAGCGGCAACAAATTTTTGAATGGTCTCACGGCTATTCTTTGCTCTTTGCGCCAAGGTACCAAAACAAATGGCGTTGGCCGTTTTGGCCAACGCTTCAAGTTCATCACACCACAAAATATGATCCCAAGCCACCTCTTCAACAATCTGATAGCTGGGCTGTCCATTCACCAAAGTGACCTTCACCTTGCCAGTTGGGTGCGCCTTATCCACATAGATCCGTTGGTTATCAACCTTATGTTTAGCCACCCCCAACACGGCGTCTTGCCCCAACGGATCATCACCGACACAACTCACCAATGCTGCTCTTGCACCCAATGCGGCACAATGCACGGCAAAATTGGCAGGCGCACCACCCAATCGAGCGCCATCGGGAAAGACATCCCACAGCACTTCACCAACAGCAACAATCAATGGAGAATCAGTCATAAGCCATCAGCCCTTAGCGCACAGTGCGCAACAAAATGCCAAAACATCTTGGTCCAATTGCTGACTGCAGATCGCTAACTGCTGTATTACCGTGATACCTTCACTGGCTTTTTACCCGACGCCGAGCGATAAGCCGCTTCTGACAACCGCGCCACTTGCAATGCAAAATCGGGTGGTGAATAACCCTGCCCATCATTGCGAATCAGCGTCAAAAATGCGTCATCGGGTGTTGTTTCTACAATACGCGAGGGAATATCCAAAGGCTCATCATTGAGCAACACCTGCTTCACTTGCCATTGGTGCAGGTGAAAAACCAAACTGCCCTTAGTACCATGAATGGCAATGCGTTCATCGTGCCGGTCTGCATTTCCGACAGTACTCAAAGACCCGATGGCCCCACCTTTGAAACGCATATTGACCACGGCATTGGTATCAACCGCTTTGCCCGCATTGTCGATAAAAGACGACACCTCTACAGGCTCCAACCCAGTAACCCACAACACCGAAGACACCAAATGGCTCCCCGTATCCATAAACATGCCACCGCCTGACAACTCGGGGTCCAACCGCCAGCCACGTGCACCGCCCCAATTTTGGGTCACATAGGCAACCACACTGCGTAATTCACCCAACTCACCGCCCAAAACCAACTCACGTGCATACATATGTGCTGCCATGTAATTTCGCTGATAAGCCACCACCAAATACAGCTTCAGCTTGTCAGACAAATTGATCAATGACTTGGTCTGCCGCGAGGCAATCGTCAACGGTTTTTCAATGAGTACATGCAAACCTTTTTGCAACGACAAACGCGCTTGCTCATAATGAAGCGCGTGCGGCGAGCTGATCAACATGGCATCCATTGGAACATTGCGCACCAACTGTCGGAAATCTTCAAAATATTCTGCATCACTACCCCACTCGCCAAACAGAGCTTGAGCTTGACTCTCGTCGGGATCGGCCACACCAACAATCTCAACGCCACCATCGGCCTTTAAACGCGGCAGATGTGCACGCTGCATATTCCCACCACAACCGATCAACCCCATCCGAATCTTCTGTTTTGCCATCGTGTGGTCTCCTCCAAAAATTGTCTTTTACAAATAACAGAAATGACACTTATCCATCTAAACAAACACGTGTTGCCTCTAAATTGTCATAAGTATTGGCTTCTAACTCATTCATCCCATCAGGTGATGCATGACGTCCCTTGGGTCGTTCGGTCAAATGTGTCTCTATGACCAACAGTCCCTCAAAGTTATCCAGCCTCAAAGCCTGCATCTGCGCGTTCCAATCCACCACGCCTTCATCGACCAAACCCCATCCTTGGTGCTCGGGAATATAATTTTTAACATGGACATGCTCCACCAAATCTTTTATTGCATTGTAATCATCAGGAAAAGGCACCAGGGCACCACCACGGCCCGCATTGCCCGGATCCCAACACAGACCCAAACGATCTGGCCCAACCTGCCGAATAATCTCACCGGTTTCAACACCCGTAGCCCCCCAACACGCCGACACATTTTCGACTACCAACCGACACCCTGCCTCACACACCCGATCTGCTGCCAGGCCCAAACGATCGATCACTTCGGTAGAAAATGATTCACCTACACTCCGCTTAAAACTAAAACACGTGATCAGCTCGGTACCCCAATCCCCTGCCACATCACACAAACGTGGCAACGCATCATCAAATGTGGTTTGCACCTCGGGATCCGACAAATCGCACTTAAAAAAACCAGGTGACAACCCAGACACAGCCAACCCCAAATCGCGCACCTGCTGAATAAACGCGTTCAGCACATCGGTCCCTACCTTAGGTAAGCGCACCCCATCAATGGCCCGCACTTCCACATATTTCACACCCCATTCAACCGCCCGATTCAATGCTCGGGTATAATCTTCTTTGTAAATCTCATCTGTAAAAATAGCAATTTCCAACACAGACTCCAAAATTGATTTTTATTTTAAACGAATAACGCTGTGTTTACACCAGCACAACCGAATCCATTGTCAGTGTTTCCACACCACCCAAACCAGAAATTACCGGAAAACTGCGCGACGTCGATTCATTGCCTCTGGCAACCAGTTTTACAGTAGGCGGGAAATAAGCATACAGTGCTGTGTGCCTTGCGTTGGCTGATTTGTTGGGCCCAGACCCGTGCACGGTCAAACTATGAAAGATCATCACACTGCCAGCCTTTAAGGGTGCTTCAATCGCCCCAGAAGTATCGATGTCGTCACGATTGGTTTGCGCCTTATCTGTATTTTGCGCAATAAGCCCCCACTCTTGCATACCCCATTTGTGACTGCCCGGAATCACCTGAAGACACCCATTCTCAGATGTGGACTCTGTGAGGGCCATACTCACCGTCACCAAAGAAGGCGGATCCATCGGCCAATATGCCGAATCTTGGTGAAACGCGTGCGCCGACCCATGAAATGCGGGTTTCAACATTAAGGTACTGCGAAACAACAACAAATCTTCACCAATTAAATTTTGCACCACAGAGATCAACTTGGGGTGGGCAGCTAAATTCTTAAAAATGTTAGAAAAATCGCGCGTCTGCTCTATCTTACGCAATACCGGCAAGCCATCCTGTTGTTTGTCTTTGGCATAAGGTTCTCTCTGGAAATGCTTAAGCTCAGGATTCTGAGTTGCCTCATATTCAGCGGTCACTTCATGCAAACGCTGAATCTCGGCTTCACAATTTGCCAGTTCCTCTTTGCACAATACATCTTCAACAATGAGATAACCTTCATCTTCAAATTGTTGTTTCTGTTGCTCAGGACTCATTTCAAACCCTCCTCAAATAGCGTTCAGGATAAGAAATCATAACACCAGATGAACACATATGTCAAGTATAACTTATATCGACAACCCCCAGATACAACGCGCCCATGGAATCCAGCAACACAAATTCGCCACCATCTACCACAAATAAAAAAACGGACACCCTAAACAGGCACCCGTTTCCCCCGGCTTATAGTCATGCTTATTCCGTGGCAAGTTTGGGCAAAACAACAAATCCCAATGAGTCCATTGAAGCGGATCCAAAAATACCAATGCCCCCACCAACATGAAATAAAGGCCGTTCAAAACTGTCTCCGGCCAAACCACCCGGCTGTAACGATCCATCATCTCCCAAAAATTGAGGGACCGACCGGATCAGATCAAACCAGTTTCTGTCAACCGCGTAGATCCGAATCACGTGCCGCCCCGCAAAAGCAACAGCAAACCAAGGCAATCGCAAATTGCCGTCGTGGGCTTCAAATGCAGGAGAACTGCCAAACCGATCCAAGTCGGCATAATCTTGCTCATCCAACAAATCAGATTCCAAAACCCGCTCAGAATCCAAGTCCAAACATTCAATAGAGATATGATACCCATCGACAGGCAAAGGTTCAAAACGTGCCTCCAACAACCCCAATTGATAGGGCACCTGATTTTCAGGCGCCGAAAACACCACATCTTCACCATCTTCATATCTTTTAAATTGCCGTATCACTTGAAGTGTTTCATCATCTAAAAGCACCGCATCTCGAATATCGATGCGTTCAGGTGTCGTGGTCATTGCAGTCAAAACGCGCCCTTGAGACTTCACCGTGAGCGCATAGGCATTCCCAGACACAACCAGAGGCGCATTTTCGGGTGGCAAATAATACCCCAACGAATCGGGACTGTGTCGATACAAATACTGCTCCCCATTGTGGGCAATCACCACCTCGGCATCTGTCACGCCTGCCTGATCTCGAAAATAAATTCCATCAGGTGTCACAGTCTCACGCACAAACAGATTGGGCAAAGGCTTGTCGACGATCAACAACGCGTCCACCACCAAAACCCCCACTTCTTCGGGCGCAAACAGGCTGGCACGATCTCGTTCTGTCGAGCAGCCCACAAATAGCATCAACCCCAACAACAAAAACATGCGTTTCATTTCTTCATCCTTTTTTGCTTATTCCAATTCCCGTTAATATACAATAATTATATCACGACAAGTATCACTGCAATCATCCGGTTTTCAAACGCCAGACCACGTAAAACCGCATTTCGTCTGTCGTCAGTTGTCCGTTGTCGTTTCCAGACACTTATTCATGGGGAACCCTTCAGCTGGCTGCTGGCCGCTTTTTTACCCTTGCGACTAAAACCCAAAGTTTATGCCAATAGTTGGCACAATAGGCAGCATCTTCACCACTTTAGGGTCTGTCTCAGGGTCATCCACATCATACTGCACAAACCATTCATTGCGACGATTATAAGCATTGAAAACTTGAACAAAACCTTCGGCATCAGCCCCGAACAACCCAAACTTGCGCTTCACGCTCAAGTCCATTCGATGATAAGGCAATAAACGCGCGCTGTTCTTATCGGCGGGCAATACCAAATCTTCAATTTGCAAATCGGGTATGGCAGGTGAACGCAGGGTATATCGTGCAGAAGCCGGTGTAAATGCCTGTCCAGTACCATAAACATAATTGGCACCAAAGGCCCATTTCCCGACCCGATAACTGGCCACAAAAGACACATCGTGACGTCGATCATATTTGGGCGCAAACTCACGCCCCCCATTAAACTCTGCAAACTGCCGCCGTGTCCACCCCAATGTATACCCAATCCAACCCGTCAATCGACCTGTTTGGCGTTGCAGAAACACCTCAAGACCAGTGGCATATCCCGTGCCCCCCGTGACAAACACTTCCTCAGATGTTTGGGCATCGGTATCGGCGGCTACGCGTGTATCGAGCGTCACCAGGTTTGCCAAATCGGTATAATATCCTTCAACAGACAATTGATACCGCAACGAAGGCTCCCACTCAACACCAACCACCCCTTGCAAAGAACGCCCCGGTTCAACCGTACCATCCAATGGCACCCAAAAGTCACTGCCAGCAAAAGCCTCTGTGGTGACCAACTGCAAATACTGATGATAACCCCCACCCGCCGCCTTTAAACGCCAATCTTCCTTTGCCTGATAGCTGGCCGAAAAACGGGGTTCCACTTGCCATTGTTTTCCATCACTAAAATAATTACCCCGCGCACCCAACCGAAGATCCCAACGCGATCCGGGTTGCCAGTGGTCTTGTATATAAGCCGATAACAGATTGGGTTTTTCGCGTAAATTGAGTTGCTCCTCTTTGTTGAACTCTTGCAAAAACTCAAAATCATATCGTGTGAATAAGAACCCGCCGCTCAATGCGTGATCGTGTGTGGCAAACCAATCCAAATCGCCCTTCACGGTATAATCTTGAATGCTGTTCTTAAACAAAATGGGCGTATCAAAAATATTCAGCGTAGACGTGCTGGTATATTTGCTACCCGCCACCATAAAATTGCCGAACACAGTCGGTGAAAAAACGTGTGTCCACTTTCCGGTAAAAGCAGAGTTCCCCCAACGAATTTTAAAAAACGTATCTGGGCCTACATCAAACGTCAAATCATCGCGTCCAAAATAACCACTCACCTGCAATTTGTCATTTTCAGAAATATCCTGATTGATCTTTGCATTTAAATCATAGAAGTAATATGACGGTACATCTGTGCTGTCATTTCTTACAATCGACAAGAGTGGGTCAATATACGTACGCCGCCCTGACACAATCCAAGACCCTTTGCGAGTCGGGCCTTCTAACGTCAACCGAGACGCGATCAAACTCACACCACCTGAGCCCTCAAAACCTTTGCGATTGCCATCTTTATTCCGCACATCCAACACCGCCCCCAAACGCCCCCCATATTGGGCCGGGTAAGCCCCCTTGTGCAAACTCACATCTTTAATTGCATCAGAGTTAAAGGTCGAAAAGAAACCAAATGCGTGCGACGGATTGTAAAGCGGCATCTGATCGAGCAAAATCAACGTCTGGTCGGGTCCACCGCCGCGCACATAAAGCCCCGAACTGATATCAGATGCCGATTGAATGCCCGGCAACAACTGTAAACTCCGCAAAATATCTGCCTCACCAATGGCCGGCATATCGCGAATTTGCGCAGCTTCAACCTGTACAAAACCCGGCTGAATCAACCGCTCTTCTTCGTCACGGTCGGCCTCCACCACAATCTCTTGGGTCAAAATGGCTTCGGACACCAACTGAACATCCAAACGGCGCGTCTCACCCACCTTAAAAACAACCGTATCCTGATAACCAATGTACCCCACATAAGAAATCATCAGTACCAATGTGCTATCTGCGGGCACACCTTGAATAGCATAATAACCATCAACATTGGCGAGCGTACCAATGGGTGAACCATCACCCCTCAAAACCACCGACGCATAAGGCAGTGTTTCGCCATTGCTTTGATCAGCCACAAACCCACTCAACGTCGCCTGCTGCGCGAATACTTGCAACGGCAACATCAATCCCAACCACAAGACAACCCCCTTCAAATAAACCTCCCTCAAAATAGACAAATAGACGAACGCCACCCAAAACCGTTGCATGAACCGATTCGTTGATTCACTCTTTCACTGATTCTAATTTACCCAAGTCATTCAGCAACGACAACAGTCGCATCTGCAGCCATAAATTGGGCCCGTTCTTGAATCCGAGACAAGATCACCTGCATTCGATTTCGATCGTTATCCGACAACCCGTCATTGCGCCACGGATCTTCCCCCTCCTTTTTTTGTTTGGTCATTTGTACTTTCACATTTTTTGTATAAAAGTCGAACACAACAGAAATGCGTGTGCGATGGGATCGATCCAAAAGGTTTTGACTGGCAAAACTCGACTCATCCCGCCAATGTGAAGTAACCAACCCGGCTTCTTTATCTACCGAATCAACCGTATACCCTTCTTCGTAGAGAATAGACACGGTTGTATTGACAAAGGAACCAGGTGATATTTCAGAAACAGACCCCGTCAAAAGCGAAGGTTCAACCACGTCACACCCGATCAAAAACAACGGCAATAAACCTAAAAATTTCGTTTTCACAATACACCTCCCAGTGGAACTAACGAACTCTAAATGGACACCCAATGACATAGGCAACCCGTGTGCCAGCTCCCCCACCATTTTTAAAATATAACTAACCCAATATAAAATAATACCTTAACGTAATGACTTTAACTATATACGAGCTTAAAAGAGTGTCGTTTTTTTTCACACTGTATCAGATTTCTGTAATAACCAACGACTTCTCCAAAAACAATAACAATTTGTTTTTGTAAGCGTAAATTGAATTTTGAAGAGATAATCCTGGATTCTTTTTTTATTGCCACAGCCCTTTCCATCTATAACGTATTTTTGGCAGTTGTATAAATAGTTGATTTACTGTTGCTTACGGAACTTGTAAGTGGATTTTCGAACAGTCTTAGGCATTTTAACGAGGCCTGATGAAGTTCAAACCGGCGATTC
>Ga0115002_10009742_pt1 | contig 10422 bp, 4 predicted proteins | sample ArcticOcean_MG_C_8_FD_89576 | JGI IMG/M metagenome (GOLD analysis project Ga0115002, IMG submission 89576) | Marine microbial communities from western Arctic Ocean - ArcticOcean_MG_CB11_86 | ecosystem: Environmental > Aquatic > Marine > Oceanic | place: Arctic Ocean: Canada Basin | collected... | reverse complement strand
GATTGGTGAATACTCTTCGATCCACTTGAGCATTATCTCGCGGTTGTTAAAGAGACTCTGAAAGTTTGGTAAACCGAAAGCGTGGGCACCATACCGGTAGTTCGGCATCCACTCTCGCAGCTCTTTGGGGTCGAGCGAAACCTGCGCTCCGTTGACGGCAGCACAGGAAAGTCGAGTCGACTCGCGAGCGATCGGGTCGTCGCTTTTGGGATCGGCCATGTCGTCGTGGAAAGCGAGCCACAGGGAAGAACAAGCGCCTGCCGATCCGCCCGTAGCACCGATTCGAGTTTTATCGAGGTTCCACTCTCCCGCCTTGGAACGAATAAATTGCAGTGCGCGAGCCGCATCGCCGAGCGAAGCCTTCACGGGCGGTTCCACTTTCTCTTCGACACCGTTTCGGACGTAACGATAGTTGATTGCTACGACGGAAATCCCTTTGGCTAAGTACACTTTCGGATTGGTTTTCTTATCGCCACCCTGCCAACCACCACCGTGAATGTACAACACTACGGGCGTCGGCTTGTCCGATTTGGCGGGATAGAAGTCGAGCACGTTTCGGACATGCGGACCGTACTTCACGTTGCTGAGAGCCTTGAGCTCTTCAGCATGGCATTGGTTTTCAACGGGAAGCTGGCTGGCAACCAGCACAAGTACGGCCAATAGAACGATGCGTTTCATGATGACTCCTGCGAGAATTGTGGTGCGAATGTAGCGATTCGACATTTTAGACCACATCCAGCAACCGCTCGCAAGCGTTTTCGAACTAGTCGCAGATATTGAAACGTATCGGGGCTAATTTTATATCCACAGAAGCGTATACATTTCTTGTCCGAATGAATAACCAGCGACAGCTTCGTCGTTTTGAATTACGAGAACATATTTTTCATAGCCCGTATAACCTGTCGGAATGACCTCAACATATCGATAGCCACTCGATTCCACCGCTCGGCCGATGTTGAATTCGACATCCCTATCGTCCGGAAACGACTCGTGAATTATATGCGTCATCAAGCAAACAAATTTCCCATCCTGTTCGACATCAACTGGATGAAACAGGTTTTCAAAAGAAAACTCATCTGGCCATATCTTTCTTTCGGCTTCCAACTCCGAAGGTTGGTCGTCTGAGGAATCGAATCCAAACAGCCTCGAAAGGAATCTCATGTTAGATACCCGAATAAAAAGATGTCTCTAAATCTCAGGCGGAAAATCCGCAGCCAAAATTTCCAGCAATGCATCGAGTGAATCTTGCCCAACCAAATCGGCAAGGGTCGCATCCACCGTTTCTCGGTGCAGCGGTCGATCTCGCAAATCGTCCCATGGCACTTGCGGGTCGAATTCAGTCTCTTCGACGAGGTGTTCGCTTTCAGTGTTTGGAACCTGAACGTGATCGGACGAGTCAACGGCGAACGCCGCGAAACCTACGGGTAGATTTACGCCCTTCCCAAAGTTATTGGCGAACACGGAAAAATCAAACACACTTACGCCATCATCTAGATTGAGATCTGCATATAGTGGCGCTTCCCCAACAGATTGACCGAACCAATAAGAAAACGTCGTGAAGTCAAAAACTGAAACACCGAAATCGCCGGTAAATTCCGCTCGCAGGATGTAGAACTTGTTTGTCGCGTCGCCCTCGAACAAATAGTCGTCACCCGCTGCACCGTCGCCATTCCCATCGAGTGCATTTCCCGCTGTATCGGCAACGGAGCTCAAAATCGACAGAGCGTAAACGCCTTCGTCTAGTTCGTCGGCGTCGAACGACAAGGTGTAGGCCTGCCCTGCCCCGCTGAGATGACTGGTAGTAATGACAAAATCGCTGTCCGCATCGACAGGTGCGTTAACGCCGAGGTTAACGAGACGAATATCGGCAGCGGTAAGACTCACCGGCTCGGTAAAATTGATTTGCAGATTGTCGATCATAGTCCGCTGCTGCGACCAGGTCGTTGGGCTTGGCCCTTTCGGCAAGTCGGCGGGGTCGACATTTTCGCCGCTGATCACGACTGATTGAACTCGTGGAGCAACGACGTCGAACGCAGCCAATGCCTCTATCTCGACCTCGCTGAGAAGCCGCGAATAGATGCGGAGGTCGTCTAGTTCTCCAACGAAGTGATTTGGACTTCCGCCCGTATCTTCGATCCGTCCAATGCTCGTAAAGGCCGTTGTCATCAGGCCACTGGTCGAAACGGCCGTGTCGCTGATCACACCGTCGACAAAAACTCCGACAGCTCCGTTGCTCGAGTCTCGTTGCAGAGCGATATGGTGCCAGTCGCCGTCATTGACAGGAACGCTACTCGACGCCGCCGAACCGTTTGCCGCCGAGATCCGAATGCTTCCCGAAGCGTCGATCCATCCCCAAAACACATCGTTCGCTCCACCCGCAACTTCCACGCCTGATATTCCCGGCGCCTGCCACGCGGTGTTGTTTCCGACTTGCGTGGTGTTGATCCAAAACGCCATCGTTGCCGTGCCGCCCAACCATTGGCTCAAGTCGACACCGCCCGTTGAAAGATAATCGTTACCATCAAACTGCAACCCGCCGGCGATCTGACCCGGCCCCCAACTACCGCCATTCAAATTGGTATCGCGATCGTTTCCAGAGGCATCCTCTGCGATAGTCCCCTGCCCTTCATCCAACGGCAACCACAATTCCAAGTCGGTCAAGTAAGCAAAATTCACTTGCAAAGTCGGGGGCAATTCCGATCCATCGAGACTCTCTATCGTCGAGACATTCAACAGATATTGCTGACCCGCGTTCAGCTCCGAAGTCGTTAGAGTCACCGTTGCGTTGTCGACACCTAATGATGCGCTGACGATGTTGATTCCGGCGATGCTGTAATTATTCGGATCCTCGGCCGATTGCTGATCCAGCGAACTCGTAAACGTGACCAGTACTTCAGTCGGCACGTTTGCACTGATCGAGGCGACTGACAATATGTTTACGGAATCGGACGCCGACTTGCTGCCTTCTAGTCCCTCACCATTGACGGCGGCGACTTCATAAACGTATGTGGTACCTGCAACTGCGTTCGTATCGTCAAAGCTCAAACTGGCCGTTGTGCCAAGCGAAACTCCGTTGCGATAAATGACGTAGTGGTCGACGCCCGACTCGGCATCTGTCGAGGCTGTCCAATTCAATTGGATCTGAGTTGATGAACCGATCGCGCGAGCGACACTCCCCGGCTGTGACGGCGGCGTTCCGTCGATGAAAGCGTTTTCAACACCAGGCGTACCGCCATTTGTGCTCGGCGCCCAATTCGTCGGCTCGTTACCATATCCAGCTGGAAGTATCCGCGACATCGACGAACCCAAGCCATCCGCTTGCGGCGGCCAAGGAAGTAAATCGGCGTATTCGACCTTCTCCACGCGGATCATCGGCACAAATCCATCCGGCTCCGGTGAACCCGGCCGATACAACTCAAGTGACTCGCCGTTATTTGCCAAGCTTCCAGTGAACGGACCAAAAATCCGAATGCTGGGATCAATACCGTGCTCGTTGCGGAAAACAACCGGATCGACGGGTACCACTAGCACATGTTCGTCGACTGCCAGAGCTACGCCAGTTGGAAAGACAAAGTCGACGCCATCCAAAAACGCCCATGTGTTCGCTGGATTGGCGGGATCGAACAACTCCGTCGGCGACGACTCAATATTCAGCAGCTCGATATACTCGTGATCCGAATTGTCGGACAGCGGGTTGTACATGATCTCATTGATCACGATCGGGCCAACTAAAGGAGCAGCGTTGTCGTCGTCGCTCGTCGCAGCACTCATCGCAGTAAAGTCGACATCTCCGTCGCTATTCACATGTCGACCGAATGTTACTTCGCGTGCCGCCGCACCAAACGTTTGTACTTCGCGATATCCGCCGACTTCTCCTCCCACTCCGATGCCACTCAACGTGAGAGACTCGCCGAGTTCACTCAATCCAAAACTGCCACCGAAGTCGCCAGTTTGTGTAAACACCAAGAACTCGCCAGCCACGATCATCGTGTTCGCAGGAATCTGAAACTTCGTGAGATCCAATGGATCGTCACTCAAGTACCATTCTCCAACATTGATATCGCTCTGCGTTGTGTTGTGTAACTCGATCCAGTCCCCTGCCACTTCATCGGTATGAGTCAACAACTCGTTAATTTCAATGTCGCCTGGATTAAGTCCGTTATCGGCAGCTCCCGGATTCCCCAATGACAACGAGCTCGGTCGCCAGCCATCGCTGTCGTCCCACAAGTCGACTGCAGCAGCCGTATCGCGGATAACCAACGAGAAACCATCACCATCGGCAATCGAATACCATCCGTCCCGGTAGTCAAAGTCGAGGATTTCGCCGCCGTTTTCATCGACGACCCGAATCGTATCAGAGCTGTTACTCAATCCGTTCGTAAATTCGCCAGCAATAACGAAGTTACTCGCATCGTAACGCGTTTCAAAAGTTTGTTGATTGCGAACAACAACGATGAATTCGCGGGGCGCGAGCGTGGTTAGCGGCGCGGAGGGGAATTCAAATTCGATTCCGCCTTCAATTCGAACGCCGCTGATGTCGAGTACGTCATTGGAAATGTTTTGCAATTCGATGAATTCGAATTCGTCGTTATCGGCTTGAGCATCACCGGGCGGCGAAGCCGGTGGATTGAACATGATCTCGGTTACCCGCAGGCCATCTTGGAGCGGTCCAGTTGGCGAGCCCGCAGTGAATTGGACTGGATCGGACCAATGGCTCCAACGTCCAGCATCATCGAGCATTCGAGTCCGCACTCGATAAGTATCGCCTACGTTGAGACCGTCACCGGGGATCGTTATCGAACTGGAAAAAGTGGTTAGTACGTCACTCTCCCAATCGGCAGTAATTTCATAGTCACGTCTTGCGTCGGCATCGAATTCGGGCAACGTCGCATCTGTCACTTTGGCAATTCGCCATTTCATTCCGGCGAAGTTTCCGTTGTTACTCGCAAAAGACGAGGAGTCGAAACGAAGGTCGTTCACCGGAAAACCATTCGCTCCCGAATAGCTAGTGGTCGGCGTATCGGGAATGGTGGCGGAATCGGTCAACAAAGTGGAATCGATCCACGACCCGCGCGAGTCGACGTAGTCTTTTAACAACTGAATCATGCCAGCAAAGTCGTCAGTCGCCGCTTGCTCATAGAATCGTCCGTGCCCGGACTTGCCCGAGTTGACATAGCTCGAGACCATAATCGGGTTGTAATCCCACATCGCTCGATCTGCATCGACCAACGATGGCTGTCCCGGGGTGTAGACGAAACCAGCCACCTCGTCGATAAGCATTCCAGCCTGCTCGTCGTTGTAAAGCAAGTCGCGAATTTCGCGCAACCGATTTCGATACTCCTGAGAAAATTCAGTTCGCTGGGCAACGCGAGAATTAAACGGTTCGTTACCGCTGCCGAACATATTATTCGCCCAGGTCAGATCGAGATCCCAAGGGTGAACTTCCCATTTATCGGTTTCAGGATTGTGGTAATAGTAATAGTTCTTTCCATTGGCGATGTCGTAATGATGAATGCCCTCGACGATCGATCGGTAACTGTAGTATTTGTCCAAATCGAGATTATCGCGCCACCACTGTTCACTGGGCGTGGAGTTGTTGTAGGTATTGAGAAACGAGTTGAGGTCCGAGCGGTCGGTAGGTTGCGTCGGCCCTTGATTATTGAGGCTGCCCGTTCCCGATTCCATTTTGTAAAAGTTTCCGTCGGGCAATTCATGCTCATCCAACATGTTGCCATCGGGCTGCTCGAGCGCCAAATAGAGCCCTTGAAAATCGGAATCAAATTGAGTCGCGCCAGTTTCCGATGCATTTTCGATAATTCGAAACTGCACGTAATTCGTATTCGGACCTTCGACGCCTGTGAGGTTGAATAACTTGAAGCCAACCGACTCAAACAGCCCCTGCTCGCCGCGATGCAAAAAGTTTCCTTGTTGAATGAGCGCCGACAAATTGAGTTTATCAATCGGAATGTCGTACTTCTTACCGTAGTCGTCTCGAGCTTCGAGGCCGTGCCCCCGTTGAAAGTCGAACTTCCACATGTTCTTGCCCATCGCGTAACGCCAAACGCCACCGCGGGCCCGATATTGCACGTGATCGTACACGTCACCGTCGTAGACCATCGTGCCAAACCACTGGTAATCACTGCCGGTGTATCCGCTGCCCCGCGACGAATCCGGAATGTACTGGGCGTCTTCGTGTGATTCTCGAGTGGTTATCAAGTGATAGGTCGGCACGCTTGCGAGCACTTCCGACGAGTAAGTGACGTCGGGTTCGACGCCTGGTCGAGCGGACCCTGTCCAATCTGGAATCGAGTCGTAAACGAAGTAAGCGAAATTCGGCTGGGTATCGTCCGCGTACGGTGCCGTGATGGAGACGTTTTGAGCGTCTTCGGCGGTTATCGGGTAGCGGATGAGTCGCCGGTGAGTCTGTAAGCTGCTATCCAACGCGACCGAATAAATGTCGTCACCGGCTATCGCGTCGCCACCCGTACCGTCGTCCAACATCGGCAACGTCGTCCAGTCGGTCGTGTATCTCGGGTCGTCGAGATTGATGTAATCGCCAGGATTGACCAACTGATAAGAGAGTGAAACCGAGCCAACTCCATCGGGGTCGGACGCCTTCACCGTCACCACGACTTCGTCGCTGCTACTGGGTTGATTAGGCCAATGATTGACTTGTCGCAGCTGCGGAGCTGAATTCAGCGCGAACACCGAGTTGACGGCGTTAGGGCTCGGTGAATCGGATGACGATGCGATCTCGAGCGACGCGTTAAACGTAGCATCCGAGCTGCCATTGAGAGAGGCGTTCAACAAGTGAACGGCAATGACATTCGTCCCATCGACTAAATACGACTGCGGATTGACCAGTGGGAAGTCGACGAAGTCATGATTGTCGATTGCATTCTGAGCAGTTCCATCGTGCGGATTTTCAATCGCAGCGACATTGTTAATCGCCACGTGGTTGCCATTTATCCAGACGTTGATGCCGTCATCAAACTGAGCTTTCAAAAGCAGAGATGCAATTGAATCGGCACTTTCCACATCGACGGACTTGCGAAGATAAACAGTTGAGTAGCCGTTCCGCATATCGCCCAGATTCGTCACGACAAAGTTCTCGCCGTAGCCAATCGAAGTGTTTCCAGAAAGCCAACTGGAGTCGTCGAAGCCAATGCCCCGCCACACGCCCTGCGCCGACGGTTCTGCCGTCCCTTTAAAGTATCGCCAAGACTCGCCGGCGGAAAACAATTCGTTGGTCGCGGCATCTGCCGTCTTCGAACGCCAATTTCCGCCCAAGTCATTATCCAAAGATGGATGGACCAATTCGATCGACGATCCTTCATCGCCTCCCACGACGGGCCACGGAAAACCAACTCCGTAGTCGACGACATCAACCAGTAAATCGGTCTCATCGCGTAACTCAACGCGGTCTCCAGCGTTCGACAACTTCCCCGTATAGGGCCCGCTGGACGCTACGCCAAATTTACTCTGAACCGCACTCGGATCTTCCGAAACGACAAGGTATTCGCCCGGATCTAATGAAGTGGTCGAAAAAGTGAAGTCCACCGCGTTTGTTAAACGCCAACCGTTTAGTTCCGCCGCCTCGTCGCCCGCATTGTATAACTCGACAAATTCAACAAATTCTGTCTTGATCGCTGGATCGTAATGAATCTCGTTGATCACCACGTTGGCCGCCAGTAAATCGCGGCGTTCAAGGGTTTCAAGCATCGCACGATAATTGCGACGGCGACCACTTCTAGCACGGATTCTTTTATTACGACGACCAGCACTTAACAGCTTGGGCATATGACTAGATTCTCAAGATTGAAAACAGCGAAGGAAAACAGCGAATAAAAGCAAAGATAAGAACGGCGTCTCGCCAACATTATTCTAGCAGAAAAACGCGGAGAATCCGCCACTGGTCGCGATAGGGAACGGCGAATGCCGACGAAAAACCATTGATGTCAGAATCGAGTGGAAAACGCAATCGAAAACCGGCATACTGAGTAACCCGTTTCCAACGCTGGAACTCGCACTTTTTCTATCCCACCGAACAATTCGAAAAGCTGACCGATGCAAATTTTCCGTATTTCGTTTCTTGTCTTGTTACTGACGACGCTAACTCCATACCTTAGCGCCGAAAACTGGAACCAATTCCGCGGCCCCAGCGGCGACGGTCAATCGAGTTCCAAATCGCTTCCGACGGAATTTAGCGAGACGAAGAACCTCACTTGGAAAACGGCCATCCATGGTAAGGCTTGGTCGTCACCGGTGATCTGGGGCGAACAGATATGGATGACGTCCGCCACCGAAGACGGCAAGAAGCTTTATGCAATCTGCGTCGATGCGACCAGTGGCAAGATCGTCCATGACATCACCGTGTTTGACATTGCCGAGCCGATGTTTTGCTATCCCTACAACAGCTACGCCAGCCCCACTCCCGTCGTCGAAGAAGGACGCCTGTGGGTTCACTTCGGCAGCGCTGGAACTGCATGCCTCGACACATCCGATGGCAAAATACTGTGGACTCGACAAGACCTTGACTGCAATCACCATCGCGGCCCCGGTTCCTCTCCAATTGTCTTTCGCGATTTGTTGATCGTAAATTTCGATGGCTACGATCAACAATATGTCGTCGCGTTCAACAAGAAAACCGGTAAGACGGTTTGGAAGAAAGATCGCTCGTTTGACTTCAAGACGTCCAATGGCGACGCCAAAAAAGCATACTGTACACCGACCGTCATCGAGCACGAGGGACGGCTTCAATTGATCAGTCCGTGCGCTGTCGCGACAGTGTCATACGATCCTCTCACTGGAAAAGAACTGTGGTGGGTATATCACGGCGGTTACAACGCCGCAGCTCGGCCACTCTATAGTCACGGCATGGTCTTCCTCAGTTTTGAAGGCGGACTAAAACTTCTGGGAGTGCGACCCGATGGCACCGGCGATGTAACCGCAACCCATATCGAGTGGACCTTTAAGAAATCAACGCCGACACGACCTTCCCAAGTGATAGTCGACGACTACATGTACCTCGTTAACGACAAAGGCGTTGTTACCTGCCTCAACGCAAAGACGGGCGAGGCCACTTGGACTCATCGCATGGGCGGACGTCACACCGCATCGCCAATTTACGCTAATGGACGCATCTATTTGTTTGGTGAAGACGGTCCGATCAACGTCATTGCCGCGAACCCAAAAGAGTTTCAGTTGATCCAATCAAACAAATTGGACGCCGGCAGCATGGCAACTCCTGCGGTCTTCGGCGACTCGCTAATCATCCGCACCAAAACGCATCTCTACCGAGCCGGAAAATAGAACGAAGCTGTCTGCTGTCCAAGTACAATAGGGACTTCTGCGCCGATTACTTTCGCCGCAAGATCAGCTACAAAACGCAGTAAACCCGAAACCCCAGAACACTTTCAACTTCTGAAGGCCAGGCACCGCGATGAAACCCCTCAATCTCTGCGTACTTCTTCTCGTTCTTGCACTGCTCGAACCCGCTTTTGCTCAACAACAAAAGAGGAAAAAGAAGCCGTCGGGCGCGAACATCACCTGGGTGACGCCGGAGTCGGATGAGTATGGCGAGCTGCCGACTGGTGCAGTTCACAAGACGATGGCCTCCAAGGCAGCTGGCCAGGATGTTGGATATACGATCTATCTGCCACCTAGCTACGATATTGACACCGACCAGCGATATCCCGTCATCTACAATCTGCACGGCAACGGAGGCAACGAACGCAAGGGCCTCGAGTCGATGAAGATCCTACACGAGGGCATCGCCAAAAAGTGGTGGCCACCAATGATCATGGTTCGCCCCAATGGCGGTCGTTCCACTTTCTATAAAGATTCGGCAGATGGTCGCTTTCCCATCGAAACGATGTTCATCCGCGAACTGATTCCCTATATCGACTCAAACTATCGCACCATTGCCGCTCGACACGGTCGGTGTATCGAAGGATTTTCGCTGGGTGGCCGAGGCTCGACTCGTCTCGTCGTAAAATATCCCGACCTGTTCTGCTCGCTTTTTTGCCAAGCAGGAAATGTTCCCCGCATCGCCGATTCCTACGAACCCGACAACCCCAAAGCCTATTTGGGCGAGGATAAGCAAAACTACATCGACAACGATGCATTTCTTCTGCTGGAAAAGAATCTCGATAAGATCAAGGGCCGAGTGCGTATCTTGATCGCCTGCGGAACGCAAGATGATTCACACATCGTAACCGTTCGTGATTTCCACGATGCCCTCCAAAAACACGGCGTCGATCACACTTACCTCGAAATCGAATCGCTCCGTCACGAGCGTTACAAAATGCTCGAGATACTCAAGCCAATTCTGTTCAAGTACCATGTTCGATCGATGCAAATCGCTCGCGAACAAGACGGCGTGAAGTAAATACTTTCTGGAATTCGTTTGGGGGAAATGCG
>Ga0115002_10009741_pt1 | contig 10423 bp, 6 predicted proteins | sample ArcticOcean_MG_C_8_FD_89576 | JGI IMG/M metagenome (GOLD analysis project Ga0115002, IMG submission 89576) | Marine microbial communities from western Arctic Ocean - ArcticOcean_MG_CB11_86 | ecosystem: Environmental > Aquatic > Marine > Oceanic | place: Arctic Ocean: Canada Basin | collected... | reverse complement strand
CCCCTCTCATACAATAAAAAATGCTATTTGGAAATTCTTTTAAATGATTTATCCACAAATCAACCCTTTTCTCTTTTTTACTTTCACTTACTAAATTTTCACCCATATTAATAGCTGCTTTTTTCCCAAATTTTACATATTCTATTCCTACTTTTTCTCTTTCAGAATCATCTAAAATTGGAATATTTACACTATGGGGAAGAGATCCTTTAATATATTCTTTATTTGATCTAAGATCAATTAAAGAATATGTACCTTTTAATATTTGCGAATAATTTTTAACTAACATTTGAAAAAGTATATGTAAACATTGTAATATAAATATTTAAATTAATATAAATAATGAGAATAACAGATAAAATATTAAAAGATATTCGTTTAGAATATGGTAATAAAGAATTAAGAAAGAAAAATTTAAAAAAAAACCCGATTATTGTTTTTCAGGATTGGTTTAAAGATGCATTAAAATCTGAAGTAAAAGAGCCTAATGCTATGGGTTTAGCAACAATAAAAAATAATTCTCCAAAATTACGATATGTTCTTTTTAAAGGTATAATTAATGATTCTTTAATTTTTTACTCTAATTATCAAAGTGATAAAGGAAAAGAAATTGAAATTAATAATAAAATTGCTTTAGCTTTTTATTGGAGAGAACTTCATAGACAAATAAGAATTGAAGGTTTCGTAAAAAAAGCACCTGATAAAATTTCAAATGAATATTTTAACTCTAGAACAAATGGTGCTAAAATCAGTGCAATCTCATCTCCACAAAGCCAAATTATAAAGAATAGAGAGGTTATTGAAAAAAATATTACAAGAACAAAATCAGAAAACACAAAATTTGAAAGACCTGAATTTTGGGGAGGATATATTTTAAAACCAAAAATATGGGAGTTTTGGCAGGGTAGAAATAATAGAACCCACGATAGATTTCGCTTTGAAAAAAAAGAAGGGGATTGGAAAATATTTAGGTTAGCTCCTTAACTAATCTAAACTGCCAATCAATTCATCATCATCTAAACTTCGAAGTCTAATATTATTGAATGAAATGATTCCTTCTTGTGCACTTATTGCGATAAATCCACTATTTGAAATATCATAGGAAAAATAAGGATGCTCAACACCTGCTTTATTCCATGAATCTCCATTAATTTCATATTCTAAAACTAACACACCATTTAACCAATATTGAATTGTTCCATTTTTAGAAATTACTCTAGAATGATTTATAGATCCTGGAGGATTAGAAATTAATAATTTAGAAGGGAGAACATCATAAAGAGAACCAGTTACTCGATTGTTACTTTTAGCAGCATCTGGATGTGATTTATCATCTATAATTTGCATTTCTAGACCAGCAGGAAATTTATTATTTTGAAGAAAATTATTTGAGATATTCATATAAAATCCTGCATCAGTAGACCTATCAATTTTCCAATCAAATTCCAATTCATAGTTTTTATATTCATTTGTTGAAACAATAGTTGCATTATTATTTTTATTTGAAATCATTCCATTTACAATTTTCCAATCTTTTGATAGTGGTTTACTTTGTAAATTCTGCCAACCATCAAAAGTCTTACCATCAAAAATTAAATTCCATCCATATTCTTTTTCTTCTTTAGCTAAAATATTTTCTTGCCTGAAATATATTAAAGTTTTTGAGGAGTTAAGTTCAGATGGTATTTCATTCAATGTATACCAAACTTCGGATGACCATAATGATTTCAAAGTTTCACTATAAAAGGGTTTAACCATTTTTATATACACTACATCAAAACCTTTATGATCACTCTGACTCAAATCATTAATTTCCAAGAAAACAGTTTTTCGATCTCTTGAAATAGATAATGCTTCTATATCTAAAGTTTTAAGGTCTTGTTTTACTCCACCCTCACTATCTAAATCATACCACCATTGTTGAACTAAATAATCTGAAGGTGAAATACCATCACCAAGCCTTATAGGCTCAGTAAATGCAATCTCAAAACCATTTGCTTTAACTTTAACTGAAAGCATTTCAAATGTTGTTTTTCCGTTATAGGTTAATTTTTCAAGACCAAATCTTTTACCTTCCCAAGTAAAATCATTAGTTCCACCTACACCTCCAACATATAATGAAGAATCTGGACCCCAAACAAAACGATTAATACCAGCTTCAAACCCTTGTGTAAACCTAAATACTGCACCTTGTAATTGACCATTTACTTCCTCAATAAAAACTCTTTTTAAACCACCATGTCTAGCATCTCCTATGAGCATTTGATTTTTATAAGGACCTTTATTTAAGATACCAGGTTGACTAGGAGAGTTTCCTATTTCATTTTGTGGTGTCCACACAACTGGAGGTTTTATTTTATAATTTCTTGCAACTTTTTTTGCTGAAGCTCTATCTTTTCCCATTGCATAAGCATTTCCAAAAAAAGGGTAAGCTTCCTCATTGTCAATATCTATATGCATCAATTTACTTGTGGGTACATAGCCACCCTCATTATCCGTCGTAAAAATATCACCTCCATATCCAAATCCAATTCCATTTGGAGCTTTATATCCATGAGCAATTGCTTTCCAGGTACCATCTTCAAGTGAAATTTTTAGAGTTTTTCCTGCATCTTTAGGTTGATTATATGCAAGCATTGGTCCCGTATTAGTATAAAAATATCCATCATTGTATGTTAAACCAAAACCCCAAGCATGAAAACCTGAACTATGTTCCCAATCATCAGCAAATGGATAATAATGATCAGTTATTTCATCACCATCAAGATCAATAAGTTTAGTTAGTTCCCATCTTTGTTGAACATAAATCTCATCATTTGCAACAGCAAGACCCAAAGGTTCGCATAAACCATCTGCTATTTTTTTAACTGACATTTTGGAAGGGTCACCTGACATTGAATTTTTTACAATGAAAACCTCCCCATCCCAAGTTGCAACTACAAGATCACCATTTGATAAAAAGTCCATACCTCCGACCCTTGGTTGAAATGAAGAAGGCCTAGCAGGTAATAAATCGAAACTAGGGTGGACAGATATTAATGAACCACCAAGTCCTGGAGGACTGGTTTTGTAAACTTCTTTTAAACCTGCAGAAGTTGGTTTAATATCTCTTGGATCATGAAACAAAACAGATTCTGGAATCATTTCAAATTGAGAATCTCCTTTTTTTCTCCACTGTAAAACAATAGCCATTGTAAGTATTCCTTGATAGTATTCAATATCTATTTTATGAAAACCTGTATCTAGGAATTTTGAACTATAACTTTTAAATGAGGGAGAAGATTGTTCTTTAAAATATTCAAAATACTCATTAAATCTTTTTAAATTACCACCACTCCAGTCAACATAACCTAAATTTTCAATGTAACCTAATTCTTCATCATTTAATTTAAATGAACCTCCTTTATCTGCTAAAAATCTAAATTCATATTCTCCAGGTTCATCTATTTTAAGGTAAGCATCAATATCCATTGTAAAATATCTAAAAAATTCTAAGAAATCATCTGTTGTTTGATCTTCCCAACCCACATCAGGATTACCAGACTGGAAAAATAAATCAGGAAAAACTTGTGATTCGGTAGGATTTTGACCAGGCAATAATGCAGGCATAGATGGTAATTCTTGCCCTATATCATAAAAATCAACTGCAACACCTGGTAAATATTCACCATCTTTAAAAGAATCTAATGATAATATAAATTCTACAATTTTTAAACCTGTAACATCATCTACATGTGGATGAGGAGGCATTAATCGAGGTCCCCATACTCCCTTACCTCCAGTTTGAATTTTTTTCACTAAATATTTTTTGGTTTCATCAGAATTATCATATTTATTAGCCACATCTTGATATGCAGGTCCTAAAACACCTTTGTCAATGTAATGACATGCAACACACCCTAATTTTCCAATTAATTGTTTACCATCAATGTCTTCGTAAGCTGAATTAACAACTTTTTGTTCAGAACCTTCATTTGTGGTTTCATGAACATATAAACCCTTTGGAAAAAAAGATTGAACTATGGTTTTACCATTTTTTTTCAAAAAAAGCTCGGCATTGACTTTCAAACCATTTTGAGCTTTATTTAATTTACTTGATTGAACATCAATTTTTGAATTTGAATGAAGATTTTCAATATCTATCAGATTTTCAAACTTTATTGTATGAGAAAGTTCATAATTATTAGGTAATCCATCAACAGTAAACTCTCTATGCAAACCTGGATTCATATTTGCACTTTCAATATACTCTGGTGTTTCTGAAATTATAACCTCTTCACCATTATCAAGGCTAATTTTATATTGTAATATTATTTTATTTCCACTTAGTTGATATCCATTATATTCTGCATCAATCTTTTTTGAACCACTTTCAGAGTGAAGAGTCCAGGGAGATTCTTTTAATTCGTCAACTGCATATGACACTCCTCTAGAAGTTGGTTGAAGACCATGTGCATTATTGTAAATTATTCCATCAAAATTGACTCCACCAACCCATGCTTTGTACAAGCCAGATTTTTGGCCATCATAAGCCAACCATAATTCTTTGTTCAAAGCTAGAATTACATTACGAACTCTTTCATCCATATTGATTCTAAATGCCCAAGGCATACGATCTCTTTTAATCTCAATATTATTTTTGGAAATTTTTCTATTATATTCTATTCCATCTACTTTTATGCAACTAAAATTCAATGAAAATAAAGCAACTAAAATTGAAGTTTTTAAAATATTATTTTTCATGATAATTTTCTTAAATATAATTATTAATTATTGATTCAAAAAATTCTTGTTTTCCACTCATTTTTTCAGGCTCACCAAATTTTAAGGACAAATCATATAATTGATTAAGAGATAATTGACCTTTTTCATATTTTACTCCATTTTCAGTTTGAAAACTAGAATATCTTTCTGTTAATAATTTAGGTATTTGAGAATCAGATAAAATTTTATTAGCAATAATCAAAGATCTAGCAAAAGCATCCATGCCTGATATATGAGAAATAAAAATATCATTTAAATCCGTTGAATTTCTTCTGACCTTAGCATCAAAATTAATTCCACCATTGCTAAAACCCTCATGTTTGAGTATAACCATCATTGATTCCACAAGTTCATATATATTAATTGGAAATTGATCTGTATCCCAACCATTTTGATAATCTCCACGATTTGCATCAATACTGCCTAAAAGATTTGCATTGGCACAAATTTGAAGTTCATGCTGAAAGGTATGCTGTGCTAAAGTTGCATGATTAACTTCAATATTTAATTGAAAATCATCAATAAGATCAAATTCTCTTAAAAAACCAATTACTGTTGCTGAATCAAAATCATATTGATGCTTCATTGGCTCCATTGGTTTTGGCTCAATTAAAAAAGTACCATTAAATCCATTTGCTCTACCATAATCTCTTGCTTGCATCAAAAACATCGCTAAATGTTCAAGTTCCTTTTTCATGTTTGTATTAAGTAAAGACATATATCCTTCTCTACCACCCCAAAAAACATAGTTTTCACCACCAAGCTTGATTGTTGCATCTAAAGCATTTTTTACTTGAGCTGCAGCATAAGCAACAACTTCAAAATTTGGATTTGTTGAAGCCCCATTCATATATCTTGGATGAGAAAATAAATTTGCAGTTCCCCAAAGTAGTTTAATTCCAGAAGATTTTTGCTTTTCTAAAGCATAATCAACCATTTTATTAAGTCTAATTTCACTCTGAGAAAAAGTTAATGCCTCATTTGCAATATCAAAATCATGAAAACAATAAAAAGAAGCTCCAATTTTAGATATAAATTCAAATGCAGCATCCATTTTTTCAATGGATTGAATTTCAGGATCGTTATTTCTCAACCATGGATAATCTTTTGTATCCATTCCAAATGGATCTACTCCGTTTGGACCAAATGTATGCCAATATGCTATTGCAAATCTTAAATGTTCTTCAAGGGTTTTTCCATTTACTTTTAACAATGGATCATAAAATTTAAATGCAAGTGGATTATCAGATTCTTTTCCTTCAAATTCAATTTTTTTTATATCTTTAAAAAACTCGGTTTTTCCTGTTACAATACTTCTTGACATTTATTTCCCCATTTTTTGTTAATAAATTAGTGTTAAATATTATACATTTAAATTATGTAATAAAATATTTTGTTTCAATTAGATGAAATATTTAGTTTTAAAAATAATTTGAGTACAGTTTATTATGCCAAAAAATAAATTTTCTATTGGATATGATATAGGAAGTTCATCTGTCAAAGCTTCTCTTCTAAACCTTGAAACTGGACAAATTGAGTCTTCAGATTTTTTTCCAAAAAAAGAAATGCGAATTAATGCTGAAAAACCAGGTTGGGCAGAACAAAATCCAAGTCTGTGGTGGAATAATTTGATTCAAGCAACAAAATCAATTAAATCAAATATTAATTCAAATGATGAAATTATATCTATTGGGATTTCCTATCAAATGCATGGCCTTGTAATACTTGGAAATAATAATGAAGTCTTACATCCTTCAATTATTTGGTGTGATAGTAGAGCAGTATCAATTGGAGAAAAAGCACTTCATGATTTAGGAAAAGATTTCTGTTTAAAAAATTATCTCAATTCACCTGGAAATTTTACTATTAGCAAATTAAAATGGATCAAAGAAAATAAGCCTAGTATTTACTCAAATATTAAACATGTGATGCTTCCTGGAGATTATATTGCTTATAAACTTTCTGGAAAAATTAATACAACAATTTCTGGATTGTCTGAAGGCATTTTTTGGAATTTTAAAACACAAAAACTAGGAAATGAATTATTCGATTATTTTAATTTATCATCTGATTTTATACCTGAAATTGTTGACACATTTCAAGAACAAGGTGTACTATCAAATAGAGCTGCAAAAGAAGTTGGCTTAAAAGAAGGAATACCAATTTCTTATAGAGCAGGTGATCAACCTAACAATGCCTTCTCTTTAAATGTTTTAAATAGTGGTGAATTTGCTGCAACAGCTGGAACCTCTGGAGTTGTATATGGAGTTTTTGATAAACCTGTTTTTGATAAAAATATGAGGGTTAATACATTTTCACATGTAAATAGCACCCATGCAAATCCTAAATATGGGGTTTTATTATGTATTAATGGTTGCGGAATTTTAAATAGTTGGTTAAAAAACGAACTATTTAAAAACAAATTTACATATGAAGAAATGAATGAGAATTCCCAAAAAATTAATATTGGATCAGATGGATTAGTAATACACCCTTTTGGAAATGGAGCAGAAAGAATTTTCCTTAATGCAGATGTTGGAAGTAATATATATGGGCTCAATTTTAATGTACATAATCAAAATCATTTTATGAGAGCTGTCCAAGAAGGTATTGCATGTGCATTTAAATATGGTCTTGAAATAATGGAAGATATTCAAGTAAAACCAAATGTAATAAGAGTTAGCAATGCAAATCTTTTTCTCAGTCCCATTTTTTGTGAATCTATTGCAAATATATGTAATACTAAAATCGAAATATACAATACAGATGGATCTCAAGGAGCAGCAACAGGATCTGCAATTGGAATTGGTTTTTATAAAGATTTTTCATCTTCATTTAATAATTTAAAAATGATAAAGTCATATCAACCAGATCCTGATTTATCAAAGACATACCATAATACTTACTTAAATTGGAAAGATTATTTAAAACAATAGTTAGGGGTTTAAATGAAATCAAATTTTTTAATTAAAACATTAATTTTTTCTATAACCTTATCTTTCTCATTTAATTCTATTCTTCTCGGCAAAGATAATAACAAGAAAAAAAACATACTTTTTGTTTATGGTGGTTGGGAAGGCCATGAACCCGAAAAAATGCATGATTTAATCGTTCCATGGTTAGAAAGTGAAGGTCACAATGTAACTGTTTCCCCTTCTCTTGATTCTTATTTAGATAAAAAATTAATGAAAAAGCTTGATCTTATTCTCCAAATTTATACAATGTCAGAAATAACTAAAGACCAAGAAAAAGGGTTGTTAAAAGCAGTTAAAGATAGAGGGGTTTCCTTAGCAGGGTGGCATGGTGGATTAGGAGATGCTTTTAGACAAAATGTCGAATATCAATTCATGGTAGGAGGTCAATGGGTATCTCACCCAGGTGGAATTGTTGATTATACTGTCAATATTATTGATCATGAGGATCCAATTACAAAAGGGTTAAAAGATTTTAAAGTAAGATCTGAACAGTATTATATGCATGTTGATCCAATTAATAAAGTATTAGCAACAACGACTTTTAGCGATAAACATGCTTATTGGATTGATGGAGTTACTATGCCTGTGATCTGGAAAAAACGATATGGAAAAGGTAAGGTTTTTTATACCTCTTTAGGACATAATCGTGATGTATTTGATATTCCTGAAGCATGGACAATTCTTAAAAGAGGAATAAATTGGACTTTAGAAAAATAATTATCTATGGTTTGCTTATATTGCCCATTTTTTTAATCTAGAATATTACATCAAATTTAATTATTCTTAGATGAATTATAAAAAATTAGAAGGTCTTATTGCAGCAGTTCACACACCTATTAATGATGATTTTTCATTAAATTTAGATTGTGTTAAAATCCAAGCAGAACACTTAATTAAATGTGGTGTTTCTGGTGTTTTTGTTAGTGGAACCACTGGAGAAGGATTATCATTTAGCTCTGAAGAAAAAATGGAACTTTTTCAAACATGGGGTAATGTAATAAAATCAAATCATTTAATATTTATTGCTAATATAGGTCATCAAGTACAAACTGATTCCTTTAGTCTTGCTTTAGCAGCAAAAAATGCGGGTGCTCATGCCATTAGTGCAATGTGTCCACCTAAATCTAAGATAAATTCCATATTAGGATTAATTCAATGGTTAAAACCAATTATAAATAAAACACCCGATATTCCTTTCTATTATTATGATAGTCCAAAAATAAGTGGTTTAAATATTGATATGACAGAATTTCTAAATATTGCTACTGATGAACTAAAATCTTTGGTAGGTTTAAAATTCAATAATCAAAATTTATCAATGCTAAAAAATTGCCTTAAAATAAAGAATGGGAAATTTGATATTCTTTTTGCTGTTGATGAGATGTTAATTTCAGGATTAGATCAAGGATGTAAAGGAGCTGTAGGAAGCAGTTATAATTTTGCAGCCTCAATATATCATAAATTGATTAAAGCTTATCATTCTGGAAATAGAAATGAAGCTGAAAAATGGCAGGATTTTTCTATTCAATTTATTAATATTATTGCTAAATATGATTACTTACCCGCATCAAAAAAACTTATGCAAAAATTTAATATAGATTGTGGTCCATTTAGAACGAAACATTTAGAATTATCTAAAGATAAATTAAAATCCTTATATATTGAATTAGATCAAATTAAATTTTTTGAAACAATTAATGCAATATAAAATTTCATTTAATCGTTTAAAGATTTAAACCAAATAGATGATAGTTCATGAATCTTTAATGATTTAATTAGAACCTCACCACCATTTGAATAAAATCTCAAATTCATATTATTTTTTTCAACTGAACCTGAACCATTATAGTTTGAAGAAAGAGAAACTCTTCCATCATTTCCGAAAACTTCTAATGAAGATCTATCAATTAATAATCTTAGCTTGACAGTTCCATTATCTAATTTTAAAGGAGCAGTATGCTGTTGATAATTGCGATCCCCTGATGCTAACACACCCTCATCTACATAATATCTAATTGTTGATTCATTAGTTGTAAATCCAAAATCAGATGCACCTCTAGGTTCAACAATTACTTCTACATCTAACAAAGAAGCTTCAAAACCTTCAAGAATATTTTCATTTGGCTTAACTATTTTGTTTGAGAGTGATAAAGAATTCGATGTATAAATTGATTTGATTTCTTCAATTGGCTCCTTGAACATTCTAATTCCATTACTAGTAGTTTTTAAAGTTAAAACTACTGGGAAAGTCATTTGTTGATTAAATGGCATCCCAGGATACTCACCATTTCTCATCCAACCAATTTGAATACGTCTTCCATCTGATTTGGGAATATCATTATATGTTTGAGATGCATAAAAATTGGGTCCAAAATCTCCTCTGAACCTTCCACTTTCACGTGTAAATGTTTTTCCATCAAAATCACCAATTATATAATCTCCACTAGCACCATAAATAACCCATTTTGTATTATTTTCATTACCATCAATAGCAAGTTCAAAAATTTCTGGACATTCAAACATTTCAATATCTTCCATTTCACTTACTTTTGTCCAGTTTTTCATATCATCAGAATTAAAAAATGCAAATCTCCAATTTCTATGAGTCCAAAAATCATCTGTTTTATAATCTAGGTATAATAACATTACCCACTTTTGTGATGGTTCATGCCAAAAAACTTTTG
>Ga0115002_10009740_pt1 | contig 10424 bp, 11 predicted proteins | sample ArcticOcean_MG_C_8_FD_89576 | JGI IMG/M metagenome (GOLD analysis project Ga0115002, IMG submission 89576) | Marine microbial communities from western Arctic Ocean - ArcticOcean_MG_CB11_86 | ecosystem: Environmental > Aquatic > Marine > Oceanic | place: Arctic Ocean: Canada Basin | collected... | reverse complement strand
TACTGAAAGTGCTTTACAACCCGCAGGCCTTCTTCACACACGCGGCATTGCTGCATCAGGCTTGCGCCCATTGTGCAATATTCCCCACTGCTGCCTCCCGTAGGAGTCTGGGCCGTGTCTCAGTCCCAGTGTGGCTGATCGTCCTCTCAGACCAGCTACGGATCGCGGCCTTGGTGAGCCTTTACCTCACCAACAAGCTAATCCGACTTGGGCTCATCTAATAGCGCGAGGTCCGAAGATCCCCCGCTTTCCCCCGTAGGGCGTATGCGGTATTAGCACGAGTTTCCCCGTGTTGTCCCCCACTACTAGGCAAATTCCCAAGCATTACTCACCCGTCCGCCACTCGTCGCCTGGAAGCAAGCTTCCATCGTTACCGTTCGACTTGCATGTGTTAGGCATGCCGCCAGCGTTCAATCTGAGCCAGGATCAAACTCTTCAGTTTATGTTTTACGTCGGGCTGATAAGCCAGACAATCTTGCATTGACAAGCTCTGTTAGACGTAACGTCAGACTTTGCTCATCAGGGTCTCTGATGGTGCTCAATCTTAGACGTTAGCGCCCACACAAATTACATGTTCAGACTATTTTTTAAAGAGCGAGCGGGTGTGTTTCCCCGCTGAGAGGGCGCGAATTATACCCAATTGGAGCGAACCGTCAACAACCTGTCTTATTACTGATTTTTCAGCAGCTTATGCGAACCGATTCCCGGGTTTTGAGGGCTTCGAAAATAGATCCGCGTGCAACCGCGTTAATCCGGTGCACGCTTCGCCACAGCGAGGCCGAAATTGTCCTGCGCAAACCCTAGTTACACGGAATGATGCGCGCAATTCGACGCTTTCCCACTTGGATAACCAACGATGGTCCGGCGACCACAATCTGCTTTGCGTCTTCGATTTTCGCGCCGTCGATACGTACTGCACCTTGCTTCACCATTCGGTGCGATTCCGACGTACTCGAGGTCAATCCAGCAGCTTTTAATACGTTCGCCAACGCTAGACCATCGGCACCAACGGATAAACTCACCTCCGCGATGTCGTCTGGCAACTGCCCTTGCGCGAATCGCTGGTTGAACGCTTGGCTCGCAGCTTGTGCGCTGGCTTCACCGTGAAAACGACTCACAATCTCGCAGGCCAACTCGATCTTGACCTCCTTCGGGTTACGGCCGCCCTCCGTTTCTGCCTTCAGCTTGCCGATTTCGGTGAGTGAGCGAAAACTAACGAGATCAAAGTACCGCCACATTAAGTCGTCCGAAATAGACATCAATTTGCCGAACATATCGTTCGGAGGCTCGTTGATCCCGATATAATTGCCCAGGGATTTCGACATTTTTTCTCCACCGCTAAGCCCCTCAAGCAGTGGCATCGTTAGGACAATTTGTGGTGTTTGCCCGTAGGCCTCTTGTAATTGCCGGCCAACGAGTAGATTAAATTTTTGGTCCGTACCGCCCAGCTCAACATCGGCTTCCATCGCGACGGAATCGTAGCCTTGGATCAATGGATAGATGAATTCATGGATCGCGATCGGCTGGCCAGAAGTGTAACGTTTGTGGAAGTCGTCGCGCTCTAACATCCGTGCAACCGTATGTTTTGCGGCAACTTTTATTAAATCGGCCGCGCTAAACGCGCCCATCCACTGCGAGTTGAACAGGACCTTAGTTTTGACGGGATCGAGGATTTTAAATACTTGATCGGTGTACGTTTTCGCATTCACTTCGACCTCATCAATGGTCAATGGCGGACGCGTCGCATTCTTCCCGGTCGGATCACCAATCATCCCGGTAAAGTCGCCAATCAAGAACAAGACCTTGTGGCCGATGTCTTGGAATTGGCGCAGCTTATTGATGAGGACGGTATGTCCGAGGTGTAGGTCAGGTGCGGTCGGATCGAAACCGGCCTTGATTCGCAACGGTCGATTGAGTTGTAGCTTCTTAACTAGCTCTTGTTCGACGAGTATTTCAGTGGCACCTCGGCGAATAATATCTAACTGCTCTTGCATGCCTTACGATCGCCAGGAACCTGATTTTCTAAGACGGCTAGCCTATCACATCGTCAACTTTCGACACATTGACCTATGGTGGTCAAAACGTTATTTTGTGGTGCGCGTAAATCCAAGGTTTCCCGGTGTCTTACAAAAGACAAGTCAGGTATGACTACAACGTTCGAATGACGCATGGCGCGGGGCGCAAATCGGCGCGGGGTCGGCTCGCAAGCGTCGCTATCGTCTTTTTGATGGCCATCGTTGCGGTATTCACGTACTCCCATCTGATCCCGATTAGTGCAGAAATTGACGCGCAGGACCCAACATCACCGATCGCACTAGTCCTGCCCGGAAGCAACTCGGAATCCCAAACTAGCCCACGAAACCTTCCCAATAGCCGGATCCCATTCGAGCCGCGCACGGTCGCATCTAGCCAATCGAATCGTCATATCAAACAAGGCGACTGGACCAAAGTTACCGTCGCACCCGGAGATAATCTGTCATTGATTTTTGGACGCCACGGTTTTTCAAAGAGAGACCTGCATAAAATTCTAAAAACTGGGCCGTTAGCAAAAAACTTACGACGTATTACACCCGGACAGGAAATTTTGGTTAATGCGAACGAACAGGGTCAAGTCTTAGGGATGGTACAAGCACTTGACTACCGCCGAACATTACACGTGGCGCTCAACGACGACAGTTACTCCATTGCTATCGTCGAGATCGAGCCGGAAGTTCGCTATGCGAGCGTACTCGCGAAAATCAAACAATCACTTTTTTTGGACGGCCAAGCGTCAGGACTGGCCGAAAAAACGATCATGGAGCTTACCGACATATTTGGCTGGGATATCGACTTCGTTTTAGATGTCCGCGCTGGAGACCAGTTTAGTGTTGTGTTTGAAGAGCTGTTCAAAGACGGAGAAAAAGTAAAAAGCGGAAAAATCTTAGCGGCGGAATTTGTTAATCGCGGCAAGAAACTACGGGCAGTTTATTACTCTAACGCCGACGGACACGCAGGTTATTATTCAGACACTGGCAAAGCAATGCGCAAAGCGTTTTTGCGCGCGCCAGTTAATTTCACGCGCATAAGCTCGCGGTTTAATTTGAAGCGACGCCATCCCGTGTTAAATACGATCCGCGCGCATAAAGGTGTGGACTACGCGGCGCCACATGGAACGCCAATCAGGGCGACGGCAGACGGCAAGATCGTTCACGCCGGAAGCAAGGGAGGGTACGGCCGTACCGTTGTCGTTCAGCATGGCGAATCGTACAGCACCCTATTTGCGCATATGTCTCGCTTTGCCCGGGGCGTCAAAAATGGCGTTAAGATCAGACAAGGACAAACGATAGGTTACGTCGGAAAAACCGGACTCGCTACCGGACCACACTTGCACTACGAATTTCGTATCAACGGTGTACATCGAAACCCGTTAAAGATTGCGCTACCAAAGGCGCTACCACTCGATAAAAAATATATTGCAGACTTCCGCTCGAAGGCCGAGCCGCTCTTAGCCCAACTCGACGAACTCGGCAATGCGGTGAAGTCGGATAAGCTAGTGGCGGACATCGGACCGCCGATCAATCGGGCTGCGTCAACTGCGACGCCATCGAAAACGCAGTAAACGGAACAGCAACGCAAAGTTTTCCAATGAGCCTTTATATTGGCCTCATGTCTGGAACAAGTATGGACGGGGTTGATGCCGCGTTGGTTTCATTCGAGGATGGGGAACGACCATACCGGATCGCTCATTTGGTAACCGCAAAATACCCAGCTGAACTACGTGCTGAATTAGCGCGTGCGATTCTGCCTGATACGCGTCTCTCTTTGCATGAAATCGCGAGCCTCAACATCTCAGTCGGCCGCTGGTTCGCACACGTCACAACTCAGCTCCTAGATGAATCAGAGTTCTCAAACAAAGACGTGGTCGCGATAGGTAGCCACGGTCAAACGCTGCGACACAGCCCCGATACTGATCCTCGTTACAGTATTCAAATTGGAGACCCCGCTACCATCGCTGTGCAAACTGCGATTACCACCGTGGCCGACTTTAGATCCCTCGATCTCGCCGCGGGCGGCCAAGGTGCGCCGCTTGTGCCTGCGTTCCACGCCGCTTATTTTCGCCACGAACATGAACGTACAATCATTGTTAATATCGGAGGCATCGCAAACATCACTGTTTTACCGACTTTCCCAAGCCAAGCAATCGACGGTTTCGATACAGGGCCCGGTAACTGTCTACTCGACGAATGGATTTCTCAGACGCTCAAGCAGCCGTACGATGATGATGGGCGCTGGGCTGCATCAGGCCACGTGTCACAAAAATTACTAAACACGTTGATGAGCGACGAATACTTCCAACGGCCTGCGCCGAAAAGTACCGGTCGAGAATATTTCAATTGCGCCTACATTAGCGCAGCAATCTCCGCATCTGGCTTATCGGGTATCCCGGCGGAAGATGTTCAGGCCACGTTGGCTGAATTTACGGCTCAATCAATTGTGCACGGAATTGGAGCTCCATCGGCGGAAGCTGAACGGCTATTTATTTGTGGTGGCGGCGTCAACAACGGCACCTTAGTTAGCCGACTTCGAGATTTAAGGCCTGGATCGAGCGTTCGTTCGACAGTAACGCAAAACATTGACCCGGACGCGATCGAGGCGGCAGCTTTCGCTTGGCTGGCCATGCAACGACTAAAGTTGAATCCAGTCCGAGTGACCACTGCAAGCCGAGCCGATTCCGCGCGAATCCTCGGCGCGGTCTACGAACCTAGCTAAGTGCTATTGCAATCGGTTAGACCGTAGCGTGATGCTTGGTGGGAAGTAGGTCGTGGTAATTGGCCATGCTCATTTACGCCGATGGCCACTAACGCGCACAACTTCGTCTGCTCTGCTCGGCACGCAACCCACTGTAGACACCATCCGTCCACACATAGACCCAGTGGTCGCGATCTAATCGTCCCGTGGCCCAAGACGCGCGCCCAGACCTGTTTCAATCGCGATACCGTGCTCGCCGATAGGCCATTGGCTTGGGGCCCTACCAGAACTTTCAGTGCTGCTCCTATCTCGCCTGAAGAAACTCCTTTCAAATACAGCCATGGCAGCGCCGCATCCAATATCCGGGTCTTGCGGACGTACGGCGGCATCAATGCCGACCGGAACGTCACCGGCTCTCCCGTGTTCGCCCGCATCTTTGGCACCTTCACTGTGGCCGGGCCAATGCCCATCTGCACTTGGCGCTCCGGTAGATAGCCGTTGTGCACCACTGCCGCTCGACCCGCATCGGTCACACAAGCTGCGTGACTTGCTAACAAGTCCTGCAACTCCGCATCGAGCGCTTAGCGGATCAACTCCTGGGCGTCCGTTCTCAGCATCTCAGTCAACGCGTCTCCAGCTTCGACTCGACCTGCTAATTCAACAACGTTCTTCTCTTTCATGGTGTCGTATTCTCTTTGGAGGCCTTGCTGTGTAGCGACAATATTGTCAACCCGATACGCCGCCTCTATTCAACCCCTCGAACACCAATTTCACTTAAGACTCTCAGAGTAAACATGCACCATGCAACAGATCGCTCCCATTCTCGTCGTGTTTGGCACTCGGCTAGAAGTTATTAAATTTGTCCCGGTTGTGCGTGCACTAAAGCTTGACCAACGGTTACGCGTGTTCTGTGTCTCAACGGGCCAACAAGCGGATTTACTTCCCGAGTTTGTTGATGAATTCGACCTAACAGTCGATAAGTCGCTCGATCTGATGGTCGCAGAGCAATCTTTAAACCAGCTTCTGGCGAAGCTAATCGAATCTCTCGACCAAGTGATAGAGCAATACAGTCCCGCCACCGTAATCGTCCAAGGCGACACCACGACAGCTTTAGCGGCAGCATTGAGTGCGCGCTATCGTGCAGTATCGGTAATGCACGTAGAGGCTGGGCTCCGGACCGGTAATTTCCATTGTCCGTTTCCGGAGGAAAGCAATCGGAAACTGATAACGCATTTGAGCGCGCTGCACTTCGCCCCAACGCAAGGGAATGTCGACACACTACTGAGCGAAGGAGTCCAACCTTCCGATATCGTTCTCACTGGAAATCCGATCGTAGATGCGCTTCAACCGCTAGTCGATACGGCTAGACCATCTGTCGAATTTGGCAAGTTCCTAGATGGGTTGAAGGATATGAAGATAATCGCGCTAACTGCACATCGCCGGGAAAATATCGGCGACCGCTTAAACGGCTACTTGGAAACTATTAAGCAGTTTATTGCCCGGAAGCCCAACAACGTGTTGGTAGTACCCGTACATCCGAATCCTGAGGTCCAGCGTGACGTCCGCAGCAAATTGGGTAATACGCAGCGGATAAAGCTTATTGCACCACTCAACTACATTGATTTTTTCTGCCTACTGCAACGGGCTTGGCTTGTATTGTCTGACTCTGGCGGCATCCAAGAAGAGATCATCACCATTGGAAAACCGTTGCTCATTTTACGCGAGCAAACGGAGCGGCCAGAAGCAATCGAAAGTGGTTGCGCGCGCCTGGCGCGTACTCCAGAAGAACTGGAAGCAGAACTTCAAACTGCAGCGCAACCCGGCAGCTGGTGCGAGCAAATTTCTCCAGGAATAAACCCATTCGGAGACGGTAACAGCGGGCCTCGAATCGCTCAGGCGATTAGCGCGTTTGTTTTCAGCGCCAAAAACAATCCATAAAGCGGTTCGGGATGACTCTACATGCTATTGGCGGCGCCAGAGGCAGTCGGCAACCAACAAGAAGGCTGCTGACGCAGACCGGTGATTGGAATGGCCGCAACAGGTATATGACCGGAGAGTGCGAATTTAATCGTTTGCAGATTAGAGACTAAGCAGCAACGATGACCCGTTGGCGGGCAGTTTCCTTACACCGAAAACGACGACCCGCATCCACAGGTAGTTTGCGCATTCGGATTTCGAATGACGAACTGTGCTCCTTCTAGGCCTTCGCTATAGTCGATTTCGGCACCCATCAAATATTGGACACTCATCGGATCAATGAGCAGCTTCACGCCGCTATTTACAACAACGGTATCGCCGTCGCCTTCTTTCTCGTCGAACGTAAATCCGTACTGAAAGCCCGAGCAACCGCCGCCGGAAATAAAAACACGGAGATTCAATGAATCGTCGCCTTCTTCGTCGATCAGCGTTTTCACTTTTTGGGCCGCCGAATCAGTGAATACTAAAGGTGCTTCAACAGGTGTTTCAACGAAATTTGCAGTGGTATTCATAACTCGCTCTCTACGCTGACATTATTTAACTTAAAGTTGTACGGTCTAGATGGCTCAATCCGCCGGCTCTGGGGCGCCGTGACTTAGTGCTAACGGCGAACTTTCTTCCTCCGTTATCCGGAGCAACTTCCCATTAACTTCCGCGCCCATCGCCATCTCAATCAATCGATAGTATACGTTGCCTTCGACCCGCGCGCTTGACGCAAGTTCCACGTGCTCACGGGCATGAACGTCGCCTTTTACTACACCATTTAGGATGATAAACGGTACTTTTACCTCACCCTCAATCGTGCCGCGATCGCTCAATGTCAGCATTGCGTGATCGTCTTCGTCGGCCAAAACATTACCCTTTACGGTCCCATCGATATGCAGGCCACCGCTGAACCGAAAGTCGCCGATGATCCGAGAATTTTGCCCGATTAGTGAGTCGATCGCGGTCGGTTTGCGCTTTTTATTCTTACGTAACATTTCAATCATCCGCCTAATTGATAATCTTTGCCCAGTTGTAAACCTTATTGAACGAGCTCTTCTTTCGGCCGTCCTCGTACACAGCAACGTGCACTTCTTCTGGCGCAAAGTCGTCTGGCAGCTGCAAAACCCCCTCAATACGGCGGAAATGCTTGAAATTGAAGGCTAGGTCACCGCTATCAGGCTCGGCTAAGTCCGCTAGTGCTAGTTTCTGTACCGCTCCGCTACGGTGCCCGCGAATTTCTACGTAGACGCGCCCGTTTGCGACCTTATCATCTTTGTTGACATGGGTTAAGACGAGTCTGTATTGAAAGCGGCGGCCGCCGCCATAATCACGCAGTTTAAACCCCTGAACGTGGGGGCCTGTTGCAGCGACCGTTGACGACAAGATATCGCGATAAAAGGCCAATTCCAATTTCAAATCAGCGATTTCAGACTGCATCGCTGAGATGGATCTTTGCTGATCAATGCGGGCAAATTCATCAATTTCAACCGTGCGTTCTAGCGTCGCGCGCGCCTTCAGCAATTCTTGATTGTGCTGCTTAAGATCAACGTATTCGTCCATTATTCCGCGTTTAAGCGATGCGGCGGTCATTGAACTGACAATCGAACGCCAATGTCCATAATGGAAGACCGTAGCCGTTGCGCCAATAACGACCAGCACAAGCCCAACTACAGCCAGAACGCGTTGGCGAGGTCGATGTGGCTTAATAACGAGTTTCACCGAGATTCTCCCGCTACTCGATCACCATCAAGCTTAGGTTTGCACCGAGATGCGTTACCGCAGTTTCGGCCGAAAAGTGCACTGTGCAGCCGACGGAGGGTACCATATTTTTGTGAATAGTCAAAGAGTTACGAAATTTTAATGACAATTTGATGGGAATGTTCTACGCAATCAATTGTAAAACAATCGACGCCGTCGCGAGCTTTTATAGCCCTAATACGAGACACTAACTGTAGCTTAAATGAGGGACCAGCAAATGGAAATGACAACAGGAATTGCACTGGCGGCTGGAGCCGCGTGGGCTAGCGGAATAAACGTTTACGCGGTGATACTGATGCTCGGACTACTCGGATCAACCGGTAATATGACACTGCCGGCAGACCTTGAAATACTGATGAACCCCTTAGTGATTGCCGCCGCAGGGCTAATGTACTGCGTAGAATTCTTCGCCGACAAGACGCCCGGGGTTGACACCGGATGGGACGCAATTCATACATTCATCCGCATACCGGCTGGTGCGGTAGTGGCTGCCGCCGCGCTTGGTGAGATGGAACCCGCGATCCAGGTAGCCGCATTCATTGTGGGCGGCGGACTTGCCGCGAGTAGTCACGCCGCGAAGGCGGGAACACGCGTAATGCTAAATACGTCACCGGAACCGGTGTCAAATTGGGCAGCATCGGTTACCGAAGACGTGATCGTCGTTGGTGGACTGTGGGCTGCTCTTCATTACCCATTGATCTTTCTCGTCGTACTTGCAGTCATTATTGCCTTTACGATTTGGTTCCTACCGAAGCTGTGGCAAGCCATAAAGCACGTTGGAAGATCGATAAAAGCCTTTTTTTCACCCGCGGATTCCACGAAAATCGCTGAGGATCCGGAGGTGAAATCTCCTGGGTAGCCCTTATCCGGTCTAACCTACACCGTCAGAACTCCCTTTTTACTAGGGCAACACTTCAATTACCGGATATTCGGCGCTAGCGATGTATCTCTGGGTCAAAGCACTGCATATCGTTTTCATGGTGACGTGGTTCGCCGGACTATTCTATTTGCCGCGATTGTTCGTCTACCACACGACCACGCGAGAACCCGAAGGAGTCGAACGTTTCAAAATCATGGAACGAAAACTTTTTTACGGAATTATGACGCCTGGCGCGACGTTGACGGTAATTTTGGGGCTATGGTTGATGGTGCTGCGCGGAAATGATTGGGCAGCATCAACGACGTGGCTGCACGTTAAACTTGCACTTGTCGCGGTATTGATTGCATACCATCTTTATCTTGGCCATTTGGTGGGGCGGTTTAAAAACGATGCCAATTTGCATGGTCACGTGTACTACCGTTGGCTCAATGAATTCCCGGTGCTGATCTTGATTTTTATCGTCATTTTAGCCGTGGTTAAACCGATTTTTTAGTCGGGGCAGTCTGCTGAAATTTCGATCATCTCGAATTCATCCTTCCGTGCAGAACAATCCGGACAGCACCACGTCAACGGTATATCACCCCATCTAGTACCCGGCGAAATTCCGTCCTTTGGTAAACCCAAACTCTCGTCGTAGATAAATCCACAGATCACACACATGTAGCGTTTCATTCGACTCAATTTCTCACACTATCTCGATTGACCGCGCGATTTTAGAGTGCAACATCTGTCGATTCCACCCCCGCGGCAGTGTCATAATAGATAGCCTACATTTTGTCTTGTGAAATACGGTAATTACCTTGCCGATGGCGCAGGATGACCCAATTTCACAGGGCCAACATTGGCCCTGATTTTGTACTCGTGGAGAAGTAGTTCATGTCTAAGCGGTCAATCGCATTATTCGACCAGGCTAAATCGGTCATTCCCGGGGGCGTAAATTCTCCGGTTAGATCGTTTAAGTCACTAGGCGGCAATCCGATCTACTTTGACCACGCAACCGGCGCCCTAGTGCGCGACGTCGACGGGAAAGAATACATCGATTATGTCGGCAGCTGGGGCCCGATGATCGCTGGTCATAGCCATCCAAAAGTAATGG
>Ga0115002_10009738_pt1 | contig 10424 bp, 11 predicted proteins | sample ArcticOcean_MG_C_8_FD_89576 | JGI IMG/M metagenome (GOLD analysis project Ga0115002, IMG submission 89576) | Marine microbial communities from western Arctic Ocean - ArcticOcean_MG_CB11_86 | ecosystem: Environmental > Aquatic > Marine > Oceanic | place: Arctic Ocean: Canada Basin | collected... | reverse complement strand
CGGCGCAAAGAATTCGGTGATCGTAGAGCTGTCGACTTCTATGTTCATTTTTTCGTCGACGGTCAATTGCAATCCCATGCCACCGAGGAGTTCCATGGTCGTGGTTATGTCGTGCAGGTGAGGGACATTGCGAATTATAACGGGACTATCCGCCAACAAGGTCGCGGCTAGGATTGGTAAGGCAGCATTTTTAGCGCCGGAGATGCGGATTTCACCCTCGAGCCGAGCGCCGCCACTGATAATTAGTTTGTCCACAAGCTTATCGTTATGCGACTACATAACCTGCAACTTGCGTGCCTTCTCCCAGGCCTCTCGCGTATAGGTCTGGATTGAAAGGGCGTGGATCGCACTTTCCATGCTGTCGCCAAGCGCCGCATAAACCATTTTATGCTGCTTGATCATGGGGCAATCGATAAAGTTGTCGCTCACAACCCGAGCGACGAAATGCGAGCCGTCGCCATCGACGTGCGCTTCGGCATCCGGTATCCCGGATTCGATCATTACTTGGATTTCCTCAGCGTTCATAACGTACTCCTGTCGGGGCCACTTTTCCCGAGTTCGATTTTGATCGGCTGTCTGCGACGCGAAAATTGCCATCTCGCAAACTCTTGTACATCCATAAGTCACTGCTCGAGCGTCCGGAAAATCGCGTACCGGTTACCGAGATGATAATACCCTTGGTGGCACGGCGCATATCGCCGCGCGCAAACCAAGCGTGGAAACCTCCGCGATTGCTCGACAAAACACGCGGCCGCGCGAGTTTGAGGGGCGGAATGAATTCGGTCTCAGGTATCGCCGTAAGCCAACCAGTAGGCGGCGCGCTAGGGCGCAAAAATCAGCGCTACTGATTAATTTCCTTATTCTTAACGCTCAACCCAGCGATCAGACCCTGAAGGCCGTCGTCTTTGATCAGCGACGAAAATGATGCGCGATATGTCCTTACGAGACTCACTCCGTCGACTGCAACGTCGAACACCTTCCAGGCATCTCCAACCTTATGCAATCGATATCCGAGTAATATCGGCTCGCTACCGCTCTGGCCGATTTTTTGGCGGACTTCGGCCGTACGATCTCTGATCGTTGCGTTATCGTCGGGGTAGTTGATTTCCTGGTCTGAAAATTCGAGCAACGCCGTTGCGTAGGTTCGAACGAGTAACTTACGAAATTGCTGAACAAACTCTTCGCGCGATGCTTCGTCAGCTTCCTTCCAGTGGCTGCCAAGGACCCATTGAGCCATGATCGGAAAATCGAAATGGGGAAATATTACTTCGGCGACGAGCGCATACATTTTTGCAGGGTCCTGGCGTAGCGCATCGCGATCATTTTTGACCCGAGACAGAACCTGGTCGGTCGTATTGCGCACGATATCCATCGGCGCTTCCGCAGCCGCTAGCTCAGTGACTCCGGTCAAAAATACCGCAAGCATCAAAATAGGCAACCAGACCTGCTTCATACCATAGACCTCTATCGATAATTAATTAGAGCCTAAATTTAATCGAGCGTATGGGATTGTGAACGCCCAATTTACCGTTTTTACGCACGTCTTTAGCGAGTCGTAGAGCTCAGCCGCCGGCGCAATGCGGCGGTAATCTAGCACATTCCAGAGGTGCTGTCCGGCTACTCCTCAGCGAGATATTTAGGCGGGGTCAGCTAAGAGTTCGACTTTGTATCCGTCGGGATCTTCGACAAATGCGAGCACCGTGGTCCCACCTTTCATCGGTCCAGCCTCGCGCACAACATTACCGCCCAATTCGCGAATACGGTCGCATGCGGCGTACACATCGTCGACGCTAACGGCAATGTGTCCGTAGGCGTTTCCATGGTCATAATTTTCGACATCCCAATTATGGGTTAGTTCTAATACCGTCGAATCTCCTACACCGCCATAGCCAACGAACGCCAGGGTGAATTTTCCTTCTGGAAAATCTTCCTTACGCAATAGCTTCATATCAAGCATCTCGCAGTAGAACTTCAGCGAGGCGTCGAGGTCTCGAACGCGTACCATCGTGTGCATCATTCTCATGCTTCAATCTCCCCAAGTTTGTTAGCCCGCATAAATTTTGGCGTGTTGGTTATGAAATCGTAATGTGAACCTGCTGCGCCACACGTCGTGCTTTTTCGCGAGCGCTATCCACTGTTTCGGCGACGGCCAATGCTACTGCCAGACGGCGCTCGCCTTGTACGCTCGGCTTACCGAAGACCCTGATCTCTGTGCCAGCTTCAGCCAACGCTTCAGCGATCCCGTCGTAGCTAATATTCGTACCGTCTCCGTGGCCAAGCACCGCAACCGAAGCGGCTGGACGCTTGTGGCCAATCACTGGGATCGGAAATCCAAGGATCGCCCTTACGTGCAATGCGAATTCCGTAAGCTCCTGGGACAACATCGTCACCATCCCGGTGTCATGCGGTCGGGGCGAGACCTCGCTGAAATAGACAGCGTCACCTTTGACGAAAAGCTCAACGCCAAACAGGCCGTTACCACCAAGCGCCGCGGTGACCGTCCCAGCCACTTCCTCGGCAGCAGCGAGCGCGGCGGCACTCATTGCCTGCGGTTGCCACGATTCGCGGTAGTCACCGTCGATCTGCAAGTGTCCGATTGGTTCGCAAAAACTCGTTCCGCCCGAATGGCGGACGGTCAGCAAAGTAATTTCGTAGTCGAAATCAATGAAGCCTTCAACAATGACTTTTGCGCTCGTTCCGCGCCCTTCAGACACCGAGCGTGACCAGGCGTTCTCGGCGTGGGCTCGATCGCTCACTACCACTTGGCCCTTTCCGGACGAGCTCATCACTGGTTTGACAATACACGGGATCCCGATTTCTTTGATCGCTTGCGCGCATTCTTGTTCGCTTTCAGCAAAACGATAATTTGATGTTGGGAGCTGTAGTTCTTCCGCTGCCAGTCGCCGAATACCTTCCCGGTCCATTGTTAGGCGGGTTGCTCGCGCTGTTGGCACGACTCTGTAGCCACGTTCTTCTAGCCCCATCAAACGATCGGTCGCGATCGCCTCAACTTCCGGCACAATCAGATCCGGATTGGTCTTTTCCACCAACGCCTCGAGCGCCTCACCATCGAGCATATCGATAACATATGAATGCTGAGCAACCTGCATTGCCGGTGCATTCGCATAGCGGTCTACGGCGGTCACCTCAAGACCATAGCGTAGCGCCTCAATTGCAACTTCCTTACCCAATTCGCCCGATCCGAGCAGCAACAAGCGCATAGCGCCGGCCGTACCTGGGGTGCCGATCGGTTTATTACTCATGTGGATTACCGTTCATTGTCGTAGCAAATCCGAGCTCACGAAGTCCCCGTACAGTATCCAATTGCCAGCCATCGCACGCAACGCGATGGCTAGAAAATTCGCATCTTGATCCGGCTTTTCGCCGCAGTTCATCAAACTCCGTCGCGCGCCGGGACCGGCTTAGGCCCGCAGTTTTGCGCATTAACTTCGTTGATACGCGAGGATCGCAGCAGCGCAATACCGCCTCGCCGAGTAGATCCAACGACTCTCCGGCTGTGTGCGATTGTAATCCTAACTCAATCGGCGCCACCGGCTGTGGCGTCCACTGTTGATTAATTTCAAGCTTATTTGCCAACTGCTCGACCAACATTGTTGTTGCGCGAAGGCGCGCTTCGTTTGTGTGTCCAGCAATATGTGGGGTTGCTATCGCAGCCCGGTCGAGTAACGCCAAATCGACGGTCGGCTCTCCATACCAGCAATCTATCGCCGCATGGCCCGCCGGGTGGCTCGTTAACCAGGTAACCAAGGATTGTTCATCGATCACACCGCCGCGCGCAGCATTGATCAACAACGCGTCGGGCCGGGCTTGAGCCAATTGCGCGCGATCGATCAATCCTTTTGTTGGAAATTCACCGTGCTGCGTATAGGGCACGTGCAGGGTGACAATATCGCAACTCAGCGCGTGCTCTAGGGGCACAAATTCGACATCGTGCGGCTCCTGTTCGATGAGCGGGTCGTTTACTACGCAATCCAAGCCGAGCGCGCTCAGCATTGTATACACACGTTTCCCAACGTGCCCAAATCCGACAATACCAACACTGATATCTCGCTCGACAGACCCCGGCTGTCCGTGCAGGAAACTGCATGCCGCCACATACTCCGCGACCGCGCGCGCATTGCAACCGGCTGCATCAAAATACACGATACCGCTGTCTTGCAAGTATTTTTTGTCGAGATGGTCTGTTCCCGAAGTCGCGGTTCCGACATAGCCGACCTTCGAATATTTGAGGAGGTCTTGGTCGACCCGAGTTACTGAGCGCACAATCAGGATTTCAGCATCACGCAGTTGCTCGGCCGTCACAGATCTGCCGGAGACAAGTTCGACATCTCCGTATTCGGAAAACGCAGATTCAACCTGGGGAATATCTCGGTCAGCGATAATGCGCAAACAGCGGTCTCCGAGCAGCTACGTCACCAAGCCGTGATCATGCACGGCTTTGTTCAATGACTTTACAAAGAATCTCTATTCTTTCGAAACTTCACGGGCGGGACTCGGGCACTTCATCATCTTTTTGGACCGGCATGAGATCTGCTTTTTCCACGCCCAAGGCTAGAGCCGTCGTACTCGCGACGTAAATTGAGGAATAAGTCCCAATCACGACGCCAACGATCAAGGCCGTGGCAAACGCGTGGATCAACTCGCCACCCAAAAAGAATAGCGCGAATAAAACTAATAACGTCGTAAATGAGGCGATCAACGTACGCGAAAGCGTCTGATTCAGCGAAATATTGACGACATCGACGGGCTGATGCTTACGTAGACGTCGGAAATTCTCACGGATCCGGTCAAATACAACAATCGTGTCGTTCAACGAATAGCCGATCACGGCCAGAATCGCGGCCAATACCGGTAAATCAAACTCTATCTGTGTGACGGAGAAAAACCCTAATACGATTAGGACGTCATGGACGAGTGCTGAAATTGCTCCCGCCGCAAACTTTAACGTGAACCGAATCATGACGTACACCAAGATCCCGCCGAGCGCATATAGCATCGCCAGCGCGCCGTCCTCGGTTAATTCTTCACCGACTTGGGGTCCAACAAATTCCACCCGACGCATCTCAGCCCCAGGCAGGATTTTCAATACGCGGGAACTCAGGTCGGCGTCGCCCGTGGCCGTGCTCTGGGGAAGTCTCACCAGCACATCACGCGGTGATCCGAAAGCTTGCACGATCGCATCGCCAAACTCGGATCCACCAAGTGCCGTTCTAATGGCTTCGAGATCGGCCGCCTCGCTGTAGCCAAGCTCAACCAGCGTTCCGCCGGTAAAATCGATCCCGAAATTCAGCCCCTGCGACACCAAGCCGGCAACCGACCCAAGCAACAAAAGACTTGAAAACACGTACGCGAGCTTGCGACGCCCCATAAAGTCAAACATTTCTTTCTTAATCGCCATGGTTATCCAATCAGCAAAGATGCTTCATCTAGATCGTCAATTTCTCAAGCCGGCGATTGCCATAAACGAGATTGACTACCGCCCGTGTACCAATGATTGCCGTAAACATCGATGTCACGATACCGAGCGACAACGTAACGGCGAATCCCTTTATCGGCCCTGTACCAAAATTGAACAGTACAATCGCCGCGATGAGTGTTGTGATATTCGCATCTGCGATTGTTGAAAATGCCTTTTCGTAACCCGCATGAATGCTTGCCTGAGGTGAATTTCCGTTCTTAATTTCTTCACGAATACGCTGAAAAATCAGTACGTTTGCATCGACTGCCATCCCAACCGTCAGCACGATCCCAGCGATGCCCGGCAAGGTAAGCGTTGCTTGTAGCAACGACAAAAGGGCAACAATTAAGACGATGTTTAGGGCCAGGGCAAGGTCTGCGATTAGTCCGAAAACCTTGTAGTACAGCGCCATAAATATCAGCACGAGCAGCAAACCAATAGCCACCGAATTGAGCCCGCGGTCGATGTTATCTTGTCCCAGGCTCGGACCGACAGTACGCTCTTCAATGATCTCGATGGGCACCGCGAGCGCGCCTGCGCGTAACAATAACGCGAGTGTTCTAGCCTCATCCGTAGAGTCGACGCCGGTTATCTGAAAACGTTTCGATAGCTCATCGCGGATCGTCGCAACGCTGATCACCTCGCTAACTGGTCGACCCTGCTGCTGTTCGATGTAGACCACTGCCATCGGTCGACCGATTTGTTCGCGCGTCGCGCGGCTAAATATTTTCGCGCCTTTTCCATCCAAGGTAATGAATACGGCGGGAGAGCCCGTGTTTTGTTCAATGCCGGAAGCAGCATCGATGATGTAATCGCCGGTCAGCATTACCCGCTTTTTGAGCAACACTGGTTCGCCCGAGCGTTCGTAATATAGCTTCGAGGTAACCGGCACTCTACCTTCAACCGCCGCGCCGAGGTCTCCTTCGGCATCGACCAAGCGAAACTCCAAGGTTGCCGTCGCACCCAGTAGCTTTTTCGCCTCCACCGGATCTTCAACCCCCGGTAGTTGCACCACAATTCGTGAATCACCTTGTTGCTGGATGACAGGCTCGGCTACTCCGAGTTCGTTAACTCGATTACGTAACGTGGTCAGGTTCTGTTTGAGCGCAGTCTTACGCGCTTCGGCGATAAACTCTGCGGTCGGTATGAGGTGTAGGACTGCTTCTCCGGCGGTGCTTCTATCGGTCACCACGAGGTCCGGAAACTCGTTAGAGATGAAGTCCTCCGCCGCGTTGCCAACATCCGCATTTAAAAATTTGGCCACCACGCCACCGGTCGCCTCCCGGCTTATCGTGCGATAACGGATTTTCTCCTCGCGTAACGATGCCCGCAGTTCAGAGACAAACCGCTCGTCGCTTTGTTTAGCAACGGCATCGACGTCGACTTGCATCAAGAAGTGGACACCGCCGCGTAAATCAAGGCCCATATACATCGGCTTTCCGCCCAAAGCCAACAACCAACCCGGGGTCCGAGGAGCGAGATTCAGCGCTACGATAAATTTTTGCGCATCGAGCGTGTCGCCGAGCACACCGATTGCTTTAGTCCGTGTAGCAGTGTCGCTAAAACGCAGCAACAGCCGATTAAGCGTAAGTTCGATTCCTATCGGGGTAGCGCCAGCAGTGCCAAGCGCGTCTGCAATCTGAGAGCTCAAATTCTCGTCAACGGGCGCTGTTCGCCGGGCAGATATCTGTAACGACGGATCTGTACCGTACAGGTTTGGCGCTGCGTAAATCGCACCGAACCCAATGATGATCAAGATCATCGCGTAACGCCAAATGGGGTAGTGATTCATAAACAGGTTTTCCGCGAAGCTGCAGCCGACCGTAGCAGCCGGCTACGATTCCTTAATTGTTCCTTTGGGCATGATCGAGGCGATCGCATGTCTCTGCACCTTAACTTCTGTGCTCTTGGAGATCTCCATCTTAACGAAGCTGTCTCCAATCTCGGTGATGCGTCCCAAGATCCCACCAGTCGTAACCGCTTCGTCGCCCTTCGCCAGCGCCTCAACCATCTTCGTGTGTTCCTTCTGCCGCTTCATTTGGGGCCGGATCATTAAAAACCATAGGACGACGATAGGGATCAACATGATCAGAAATCCGGACATGCCAGGTTCCTGTCCTGCGGGCGCGCCCTGCGCAAAAGCATCTGCGATGAAAAAATTCATTATGTTTCTCTGGGAAATCGCCGCGCATTATGACACAGCAGTGCCGACGGCGCGCAGCATAAGCGCCTAGATACTCCCCCGAGTAGCGTAAAATTCGCGAACGAATTCAGAATAGCCCCCTTGGCTAATGGCCTGTCGAGCAGATTGCATAAGTTCAAGGTAGTAGTGAAGATTGTGGATCGTATTGAGCCGAGACCCCAGGATTTCGTTCGTTTTATCGAGGTGATGCAGGTAAGAACGCGTATAGTTTTTGCAGGTATAGCAAGCGCATGCCGAGTCTAGCGGCTCAAGCGACTCCCGATGGCTGCTGTTTCGGATCTTAACGATTCCGGTTGAGGTAAAAAGGTAGCCATTGCGTGCATTACGTGTCGGCATCACGCAATCAAACATGTCGATACCGCAACTAATTGCCTCAATTAGATCCTCGGGCGTACCAACGCCCATCAGATAACGTGGCTTATCCGGCGGCAATTGTGTCGCGATTTCGCGCGCAACCCAATACATCTCGTCTTTCGGCTCGCCTACGGATAGGCCACCAATGGCGTAGCCGTCGAAGCCGATCTCGAGCAAGCCATTAAGAGAAGCACGGCGCAGATCGCTATACATTCCCCCCTGGACGATCCCAAATTGAGCGGCGCTGTTGTCGGCGTGCGCAACTTTACTGCGTTGCGCCCAACGGAGCGACAATTCCATTGAAGCTCGGGCGGCCTCAGCGGTTGCCGGATATGGCGTACATTCGTCGAACACCATGACGATATCGGCACCAAGTGCCGCTTGAACTTCCATTGATATTTCTGGCGACAAAAAAATGCTGTCCCCGTTAATCGGCGAGCGAAAGGTAACCCCCGCCTCAGCGATAGTTCTTTGTTCACCCAGACTAAACACCTGAAAGCCGCCGGAGTCGGTCAGAATAGGACGCTGCCAATTCATGAAACGATGTAATCCACCATGGCGCCTTAAGACTTCAATACCAGGACGCAACATGAGGTGATAGGTATTTCCAAGAACAATCTGCGCACCAATATCAACAAGTTCCTCTGGGCTCATCGCCTTTACGGTGCCGTAGGTACCAACGGGCATAAACACTGGCGTTTCGATCTGACCGTGCGCTAGGCTTAATAGCCCCGCGCGTGCATCGCCATCATGGTGTTGGAGTTCAAATTGCATGGAATCTTCTACCGGCTGACTGCATGCGAGCGATTGAACAACAATCGCTCGATAGATATGCCGGTGGTGAGTATTTCAATTCTGAACGTGCCGCGTGATCCACATCGCGTCACCGTAGCTGAAAAATCTATACCGTTGCCGGATCGCATGGGCATAGGCTTCCAGCACATTCTCGTGCCCAGCAAATGCCGAGACCAACATTAGCAATGTAGACTCTGGTAGGTGGAAGTTGGTCAGCATGGCATCGACCAGCTGAAAACGATAGCCCGGGTAGATAAAAATATCGGTCTCGCCGTGGTAGGGGTGTAGACGCCCATCGACAGCGACAGATTCAAGCGCACGAACACTCGTTGTACCAACCGCAATTACGCGTCGATTCGCTGCATGGGCGCGTTCGACCTGGTGGCACAATTGCTCGGAGATATCGAAGCGCTCGGCATGCATGGTGTGCGCTTCGACACTCGGCGAACGCACTGGCTGAAACGTTCCCGCACCAACATGTAGCGTGACGAACCCGATATCAACACCGCTTTCCGTCAGCTCCCGCATCAACTCGATATCGAAATGCAAGCCTGCGGTTGGCGCTGCGACTGCGCCCGGAAACTGTCCATAAACAGTTTGATAACGTTCAATGTCTGATGTTGTATCGGCACGGCTTATATAGGGCGGTAACGGTATGTGACCGACCCGTTGCATTATTTCGGACAACTCACAATCAGATTCATTCACCAAGTAAAAGAACTCACCGTCACGGGCGCTGACTCTGAATTGAAATTCGTCTTCGACGTTGACGATAGAGCCTATTTTGGGCGTTTTACTCGCTTTAACCAGCGCTACAAGCTCGCGCTCATTGGCGAGCCGCTCAACCAAAATTTCGACCCGCCCGCCGGTTGGCTTCGTGCCGAATAGTCGAGCTGCAACCACTCGCGTGTTATTAAACACCAATAGGTCACCCGGACTCAGCAACCCCAATATTTCCGGTATATGCCGGTCCGCCAGCGCGCCGGTCATGCCATCGAGGGTAAGCAGGCGCGCATCACGCCGGTTCCGCGGCGGATGTTGGGCGATGAGGTCTGCCGGAAGGGCGTAATGGAACGAATCTGTGCGCACAAAATCATGGTAACAAATCAAAAGACCGCGGCGAGCCTTTACCCATCGACGGGGAGCTTGGATGCAGCGCCTAGTAGTTTTTCGACCGCCTGTTATCTATACTTGCCGCGCATTTCTTCAGGATCGGGCACGCAGCAACATTACTGTCGTCGGAACCTTGATTGAATCAAACCGCTGCCGGGGTGGCGGAACTGGTAGACGCGCCAGACTCAAAATCTGGTATGGGTAACCATGTGCGAGTTCGATTCTCGCTCCCGGCACCATTTTTCAACTCCGAAAGTCTCTTAGCCTTTGATATTATTAATGTTTCTCGGAACATTGTCGAAGGCGATAGATAAAATGGTAGAGACTTCCCATCCAAAATACACCTATCTAAAGCGTGGTGTTTATTATTTTTGCAAAGCAGTTCCTGTCGATTTAATACACTATTACACCAAAGACAGGGTTGTTCAGAGTCTTAGGACCAAGTCACGAACCAAAGCACGTCATGCCTCTCTGACGCTT
>Ga0115002_10009737_pt1 | contig 10425 bp, 11 predicted proteins | sample ArcticOcean_MG_C_8_FD_89576 | JGI IMG/M metagenome (GOLD analysis project Ga0115002, IMG submission 89576) | Marine microbial communities from western Arctic Ocean - ArcticOcean_MG_CB11_86 | ecosystem: Environmental > Aquatic > Marine > Oceanic | place: Arctic Ocean: Canada Basin | collected... | reverse complement strand
TATTTGCTGGCACTATTGAAGGGACAGTATCATATGCAGGAAGCAATAAAGCTTCCAAAGAATTAAAAATGGATTCTGATCCTATTTGTAGTACATCACATACTCTTCCACCTAAAAATGAATCTTTCATTTTAAATGAGGATAATAAATTCAAAAATGTGATTGTATGGCTAAAGGGAGTTGAGTATGAGGGAGATTTATCATCTGATACAGTAACAATAGACCAAACAGGATGTATGTACAGTCCTCATGTAAGTACTTTGACAACAGGTCAAAAGGTATTTATAAAAAATAGTGATAAAACTTTACATAATGTAAATTCTCAATCTAAAGTTAATAAGAATTTCAACTCTGCCCAACCAGCTGGTGTGCCAGATATTCAAAAAAGTTTTCCATATCCAGAAGATCCATTTTATATTAAATGTGATGTTCATCCATGGATGAAAGCATGGGTGATGGTTGCGGATCATCCTTATTTTGCAATTACTGATAAAAATGGACAATTTAAAATAGAAAATATTCCTGCAGGACAATACGAGCTAGTCTTTTGGCAAGAGAAGTTATCAAATCTTCCAAAGAAAAAATACATAATACCTTCTAATATTATATCTGTAACTGTTTCAGAATCTACTGATGGAGATTCTGCCAATATAACTAAAGCAGATTTTATATTTCAAAAGCCTGTTAAAAAGAAAAAGAAGTAAACATACACTAAATGTTAATAAGCATATTAATAAGATTATTAATCCTATTAATACTATTTCTTACATCCTGTAAGGTAAATCCTAACTATCAAGTAACAGGTGTTATTATTGATAAAAATACTTCCAATAGAATTCTAAAAATAGACCATGATAGAATTAAAGGATTCATGGAGCCTATGGTCATGGATTTAAATGTTCATAATAAAGTCAGTATAGATAAAATTGAAATTATGGATAGTGTTAGCTTTAATCTAATAATTACAGACAATTCGCATTATACAATAAATTTTAAAAAACTGGGAGTAAGGAATAGTAATAATTTAGAAGAAAACCTATGGGATGATGATATTTATTCTGCAAAACAAGCAGGTGGAAAATTTAATAATGTAACATTCTCTAAGATGGATAATAATCCATATAGATTATATGACTCAAATAAAGATTTTATTATAATATCATATATTTTTTCAAGATGCCCAATACCTGATATGTGTCCTGCCATAATTTCAAAAAATCAATTTTTAGCAGATTCGTTTAAAAATAATAAAAATATAGAATTTCTTTTAATTAGTTTTGACTATATCTATGATACCCCTGAAAAGCTATTATCCCTATATCAATCCATCGAGGATAATCATGCTAATATCACATTTTTATCAAGCACAAATCATTACAATGATTTGATATTATTAACCAAGCAATCCAATGTATCATTTGGTGGAGTTGAAGAAAATAATATAGGACATACTATGAGGACTATTATACTAGATAAAAATAAAAAACTATTAAAGGCTTATGAGGGGATTGATTGGAAACCTTCTGATTTTAAAAAAGATCTATTAAATTTTATAAATTTAAATTAGAAAAAATAGTTTACCATTCTTCATCTTCAAAATCATCTTCTTCTAAATTAAAATCATAGCCATTATTTTTAAAATATTCTTTAATAAGAGGGGATATATTTTCCTTCCCTGTAATTGTATAGATATAATCTCTTAATGATTCAAGCATTTCTTCCCTGTTACCCTTAATTTGTACAATATCTTTACCCCATGTATCAAGAGCATTATCAAGAGCTAATGCTATAGAGTCTGGTATATATGGCGATGGCATCTTGGTACCAGGCATAATAACGGCAGGATTATCAAGCCATCTTACAATCCAATCAGGCCTCAAACGATTCTTAGTCATTGCTAAATTTGGAGCCCAAGTTTGAGCACCTTGTTTCGGAAATGTTTCACCATAAAAATGGCAATTATTACAAGCACCAAATTCATGCAATTTATGTCCTGCTTTAAATTTAGATGAATTTTTATCAACAATAAATGTTTCTTCCAATAAAAGATTTCTTTCATCCATATGCTGAAAAGCTTTAATGATTGCATTCCATTGAGAATCAGTAAAATCAAAGGATGGCATTCTTACCTGTAGATTAGGCCTTATTGCTATAGGATTATTGAAAAAATCAAATAACCACGCAGGCTGTGTTTTTGAGCCTTGAGTATTTAGATTTGGAGGAGAATATTCTAAAGAGCCTATTACATCCGATATTTGTCCACCAAAATTATCAATAAGATGACAACCTTGACAATTATATTTATTAATGAGACTATACCCCTCAAAAACTGTTTTATCTTCAACTAGATTATATACAATTTTATTATCAGATACTTTATTACTAGTAAAACCTAATATAGCAGTAACAATAGCTTCTATTTCTTCAGGTTTAAAATAGAAATTAGGCATTCTACTTTTATTTTCATTAGATACAATTTTGTGTTTATCAAATATTCTAGGATTGGCTAATTTTTGTTCAAACCATTCATAATTAGTATGTCCTATATTATGAATATGACCAAAGTCTAGCTTATCTAATGGCTTTGAACCTTCTCTCGTTAATTCAACTCCAATAGGCTTACCCTTTTCAAAACCATCTATTGTATGACAAGTATAACAACCGTAATAGTTAATACTTTTCTGAGCAACATAATTCTCTATTTCAGATTCATTCATATTTTGAATCCTAGTATTAACTTCTACATTAGGATAGGATTTAGCTAACCAGCTTTTTGCTATATTCTCTAATTCATTCTTATCTATTTTAAACGGTTCTATATCTTCAAATTCCTTATTTCTAAATGATAATAAATAAGCTGTTATATCTTTCGATTCTTGATCACTTAATCTCAAATTAGGCATTTTTGTATCTGGCCAATATTCTTCTGGATTTTTAATCCAATTATATATCCATTCTGCATCAGTTTTTGAATCAAGACCGATTAAATTAGGTCCTTGATATTTCAGCAAAGTATACCTGTCCATTTTTTCATATTCGACACCTGAACTATCTGGCTCATAACCATGTTTTGAAAGATACATGTCATAATCAACATCTACATTTGATAATAAAGCAGTATTTTCTTGTACAGTATGGCATCCCCTACACCCAACAGCATTAAATAATTTTTCTCCATTTTCTGCATCTCCAATATATTTATTAGAGTTATTCATTGTTTTTTTATCACCATCAGGATATAAATATTGAGTTATTGCATAAATTTCAGCATTATTTCTATTAATCGATTGCTCATCATTATTATTAGGTTGATTAAAAAAATGTGGCATCCAGGTATTATATCTAAAGCTCTGCGGATCTTTAACCCACTTCATCACCCATTCCTTATTGATTTTTTCATTTAAATGAGTTAAAGGAGGGCCTGTTTTCCTTTCTGATTTATAAGTTTCTATATGATGGCAATTATTACATCCAGACTTATCTATCAACATTAAACCTAATGCCAATTTATCACCACCTTCTAAAATTGGCTGAGATTCGTGGCATTTAAAACAGCCTGCCTGAGTATATTTATTTGGTAACATTGGCTGAAGCCAATGATGCATTTTTTCCCAATCATATTTCTCCTCCCATTCTTTTTTCTGAGTATCAGAACTCGGCATATGAACAGAAGAAACAAAACTAGTGCCTCTTCCTCTTCCTGAATGACAACTTGTACAACCATATTGTTCAAAAGGATGAGGTGAAGCAGAAGAAACAAAGAGATCTAAATCAGGATGACTTGTAAATGGTTGTGGAACATCTTTATAATCAGGATTATTTATTCCTAAGTGGCAACTTGTGCATCTATCTACAGTAGGGACAGAAGCAAAATTAACATCATATTTAATATCATGAGCTACAACTTGATTAACTTTATAATAGGGATCCATAAAATCTAAAATTGGTAAATCCCTTACAAGGTCTCCTAATTGATTGAGATAAGACATCTTTGTACGATCCAATTTAGCTAATTTATTATTAATTAAATTTACTTCTTTCAAATATTCATTAAGCTCATTCTCTGATACTTTTAATTCAGAAGCAAGTTTTTTAAGTAGCAATTCTATATCTAAAACCTGAAGGTTATAAGCTTCCTGTATAAGCTTAAGATTATTTACTTTATCAATAGCATCATTATACTGATCCTTATAAAGAAAAGTATGTTCATCCAAGGAATGAGGAGTATCATCATGCGAACCTTCATGAGATTCAGAATGCACTATTTCATCTTCATATAAATATTTTAGACCGTCAGCTTCTGCCTGTTGAAAAAGATAATCCATATTAGCTTTATAAAAAAGACCCTTTAAGGATTCAAGACTCCCATTGAGTGAGTCTATATAATTTGATTTATTATTAAATTTTTCTAATTCTAAAGCATATTTACCTTCATAATCAGAACGTTTATTTTTAGCAGAAATAAGAGCTTTATCTAGATTTTGGTTAGATACTTCTATAGCTATTTTCCTAAACTCTCTTTGATATCTTTTAAATTCATCATCATTATCATGATAGAACATCCATACAAATGAAAGTAAAAATATTATGCTAGAAATAGCAAACCACTTATTAAGTAATTTAATATTCCAATATCTTTCGTCGTTTTTATAATCCATAAATTAAATATTAAAGAACCACTCGGGTATTCCTATTATATATTTGAGATTAAATATCCATCTTAGGTACATTTTAATTGGAAGAGATAGCATCGATAAACCCAATATCATAAGGAAAGTATATCTTGTAGGTCCATATGCCTTAAATAGATTTTTAAGTAAGGTTTTTGCTAAAACAACTGGTAATACGAATAAATATAGACCTGTCACTATAAATCCAATAGATTCTCTAAGTAATATATTACTTGGAAGAGGCTGAGCAAGACCAATTACCCAAAAATATTCTGATAAATTAATATTATTTAAAGGAACAATTTTATGAGGATCCCAAAATTCAAAAGGACCAAAAAAGTTCCAATTGGGTCCTCTAAAAAAAGTTCCAATTATGATAAGATATACCCATAATACTAACCATCCATACATAAAAATAAAATATCCCACTCTTCTTTCCTTGAAAGAATAATAACCATCACCCTTTTTATTTATATCCATATAAGGGATAGCACACATTCCAAGTATTATAAGCGTTGGAAAAACAACACCCGCTAGCCATGGATCAAAGTAAACTAGCATTTCTTGCAATCCCAAGAAATACCAGGGTGCTTTTGATGGATTAGGAGTAGAAGCAGGATTAGCCGGTTCTTCAAGCGGTGCTGCAACTAGAATTGACCAAACTATTAAAAAAACCATAAATAGAATAAGTGCTATAAACTCTATATATACTAAATCTGGCCATACTAAAACCTTATCTTCAGGATCATGGTACTCTGTTGGTTTTTCTCCTCTCTCAATTCTTGCATCATTAATATAAGATTTTTTCATAGCGTACCAAGTAAAGAAAAACATGCTATATATCATTAATACAATAGGAAAATTATCACCCTTCATAAGAATAATTTTAAAATTTGGATCATTATACCCTAACACAAAAAATCCTGTAACGAGAGAAAAGAGTATAAACCCTCCAGTATTTGTCCAAAGTTTATTAATTCTTAATTTCCTATTTACCTTATCAAACCAATCAGTAGGAGGAAAAATAAATGGAAATAATACCGTCATTAGAGTAAATGAAATAGTGGGTGCAGACATATAATCTATAATATTTTTAATACTTTCTATCATACTTATAATGGACCTGAAATACCTCCATCCTTTCTAATTCTCCAAAAATGAACTGCCATAAATATCATAGCAATAAACGGGATAGCAATACAATGCAGCACATAGAATCGTAATAGCGTTGCTTCACCTACAAATCTTCCTCCTAATAAGGCAAATCTAACATCAGAAGCAGAGTGAATCAAATTAATATCACCAATAGCTAATAATGAAGCTCCTGGACCTTCATGACCCAAAAAAGGTGTAGCTCTTGCCATGTTAGTACCTACTGTAACTGCCCATATTGCAAGTTGATCCCAAGGTAATAAATAACCAGTAAAGCTCAATAATAGAGTAAGAGTCATTAAAATAACACCAACAGACCAATTAAATTCTCTTGGAGGCTTATATGAACCTGTCATAAATACTCTAAGCATATGCAACCATACGGTTAATACCATTGCATGAGCCCCCCATCTATGGATTTCTCTCATAATTCCTAAAGGAACCTGTTCTCCTAAATCAATAATATCAGTAAATGCATACTCAACGGTTGGACGATAATAAAACATTAATAAAATGCCTGTTATTGTCAACACTACAAATAGAAAGAAAGATAGCCCCCCCATACACCATGTATATCCAACTTTAACAGCATGTCGCGGTAAACGAGCCGGGTGTAAATGAAGAAATACATTTCCTAAAACAGCATACATTCTTTGTCTTCTTGTTCTAGGAACACCTGATCTAAAGATGGACTTCCAAACAACGGAATTACCAATTTTACTTAATAATGATTCTTTTTTATTTTTTTCTTCTGACATCTATATTATATCACCTCTTCTATATTAAACTTTTAAATACGATTCCGATCTACTCCATTCACCTTTTTCATAATTAAATTTCTTTGTTTTATCGACTAAAATCTGACCGTCATTAGCTAAAACTATTCTATATCTTTCTAATGGTCTAGGAGCAGGGCCTTCAAAATTAATACCCGAAGATCTAAAACCACTACCATGGCAAGGGCATTTAAACTTCCTATCTGTTTCAAGCCAATTTGGCGTACAGCCTAAGTGAGTACAGACTGTAGATAAAGCTATAATTTTCTCATCATCTTTAACAATCCATACACTATGACTTTTCTTAAATCTTAAATCAACCTTTCCAGATTCAAAATCATTAGGAAAACCTATTTTAAAACTTTGTGGTGGTTCAAATAGAACATTTGGAAATAAGAATCTAATCATAGCTGTAAAGAAACCACCTGTTGCGGCTGCAAAAGCTAACCAACCTATTGTTAACCAATTTAAAAAAGATTTTCTATCTAGGGTTTGATTAAGCAAGCCTTCTTTATATTTATCAATCGGAAATTTATTATTATAAATTTCTAAAATTTCTCGAGCTAAATAATTAGGATAGATTCCATTCCTTCTGGCTTTGATATCATCACATATCTTATACCAATCATTTTCATCTTTCGAATTAATTAATAACTGTTTTTCTTCTTCTTTAAGTTTCATTTATTATTTATTTAAACTTTAAATTAAATTAGTAATTAGATACCTACATGTAAATTTAAGAATTATTTATAATAATCATTAAGTGTTTTTAATGCAAACTCTCTAATTTTTATATTTTTATCATTTTCTGATAGATAAATCAAGTTATTTTTAAATCGGACATCAATTAACTTTTGACATACTGCAATGGCAATATAGATCGAACTATCTATTTCATTAATATCAACACCTGAACCATCACTTTTAGGTGGATACATGCTATAATAATGCCTATCTAATAGATTGACTATAATAGAAACTCCTGATTTATCATTCATTTTAGCAAGAGCAATTGCAGCGTCCCACCTTATATTAGGTTCTTCATATTCAAGCATTTCAATTAAAATATCTTTAAATTTAGTATTACCTATCACTCCTAATGATATAATAGCAGAAAGTTTTTCAGAGTTATATTCAGATTCTTTTATAATATTTTCCAATAAAGTGCAACTTTCAGAATATTTCAACATACCTAATGATTTAATTGCCGCAATTCTATTAGTTAAATTTTTATCTTCATTTAGACCATTGATTAAATGAGGGGCAAAATATATATCCTTAGTTTTACCCATTGCTAAAGCTAAATAGGTCCTTACTCTAGAATCATCGTGCTTAGATTTTTCATATAGAAAAACCAATTTACTATTAAACAAATCTCTATTATTAATTTTAGATTTATTAAGCATATTTGATAGCTCAAATGCAGATTGCCATCTTTTAGTTGCCGATCCAGATTGTATATTATCTAATAAATCTATCGGCGTATTTTTTTCATAAGTTAAAAATTGAAACATGAAAAAGAACAATGCCCCAAAGATGGCTATCATAAATGGAATTAAAAAGAAAGAATAAAAAAGAGCATAAATTTTGCTTGGATTTTCATCTATATCATTATTTTCAAATTGTGTGTTATCTTGGTCCATAAATCATTTATCTTTCTTTAGAAGATGGGCAACTATTTTATTTAATTTTCTGACTTCTTTTTTTAATGAGAATATCTCTGAAATGAAAAATAAAAAAGTGATACCAATCAAGGATATTATTAATATTAAATTGGTCATCATTTCTTATTATCTTTTCTATCATACAAATCGTAACCTAGAAGAACTGGAAATAGGAATAAAATAATTATACTTATAGACAAAGAAAGAATAATCCAATTAAGATTTTCCATAAGCCAAGTTAATGTAAACCACTCAAAATTCATAAGATATTAGCTCCAATTTAAAGGATTTAACTAATTCTATACTATCCTTAACTACTTCAATTGATTCATAATTATTATTTTTTTTATGATATTCCAATACTTTATACTGTATTTTTAAATAGTTATTAATTTTCTCTAATTCCCTCTTGTTTAATTTATTAATAATTTGTCTAAAGTCATCAGATAAATTATTGAAAGATGTGGGTAAATTCAATTTACATATTTTAATTATTCTATTTCCGAGTTCATCAAATTCATTACTTTTATATTCAAGCGAAACCATAGATTTATTTTTATCTAAAATCTTTAAATAAAGACAAGGATGTTCAAATTCTTTTTTCTTCATTAATAATAAACAAAAACAACAACAAAATACGCTATTGTTAATAATGTACAAATAATGATCGCAACAGTTCTATTTAACATAAAATTATATTTCATTATAACTAATTTATTGTGATAAATTACTCATATCATGGATACACTTACAATAGATTATGATGATAAAAATTTTGAAAAGAAGTTTGTAGCGTCTCTTCATCATACAGGATTTGCCGTAATTAATAATCATCCTATAAATCAAAATCTTATTAATGGAGTTTATGATGATTGGAAATTTTTTTTTAAATCAGAAAAAAAACACGATTATCTCTTTAACTACGAAAAGCAAGATGGATATTTTCCCTTTAAATCAGAAAATGCTTATAATAGTAAAAGAAAAGATTTGAAGGAATTTTTCCATATATATCTACCATGGGGGAGATATCCAGATTTTCTTAGCAAAAAAACTTTAAATTTATTTTCTGATTTGATAATTTTCGGGGATATTTTATTAAGGAGTATCGACTCATATTCTCCAATAGAAATAAGAAAAAAATATACAGAATCTCTAGATGAAATGTCTAAAAGTAGTGAACAGAATTTAATGAGAGTTATACATTATCCTCCTATCAGGCATTCAGACCACCCTGAAGAAATAAGAGCAGCAGCACATACAGATATTAATCTTATAACTTTATTAATATCTGGCTCTCAGCCAGGACTCCAAGTAAAAAATAAACAAGGAGAGTGGATTAATATTAAATCTGATAAAGGACAGATTGTCATCAATACAGGAGACATGTTAAAAGAATGTTCTAATGGATACTTCCCATCCACAATACATAAAGTAGTAAATCCTAAAAAAATAGCCAATCAATCCAGATTTTCTATCCCTCTATTTTTACATCCACGTGCTAATGTTATTTTATCTAATAGATATACTGCCGAATCATATCTTTTGAAACGTTTAAAAGAAATCGGACTTAAATGAATAATAAAATAATTTTTATATTTTTTTTACTTTTTATAAGCTGTAAAACAAATAAACAAATTGAAACACCTCCAAATTTAGCTTTTTTAGATACACATATTCCAAATATAAAAATCGGAGAAAGAATATTTAATCAATCATGTATTACTTGTCATCTATATGGAACTGCAGGAGCTACAATATTAACAGATAAAAAATCATGGCAACAATTATTAAATAATAAAAAAAAAGAAGAAATCTACTTAAATGTCTTTAATGGCTTTATAGGGAAGGGACCTATGCCAAAAAAAGGAGCTTGTACAAATTGCTCAGATACAGATTTATTAGATGCGATTGAATATATTCTATTCATGAATGATTTGAGTATTAATCATTAAAAAATGAATATGTACTATAATCAATAATATTAATACAGCCATACCCTGATGTAATAGTCCAAACATTAGAGGGACTTTTAACAATAAAGTCATAATTCCTATATAGAATTGAAATATAAATGCCATAAATAATACTCCTGAATACTTATTATAAAATTTACCCTGAGATATAATAAATAACCATCCAGAATAGATCATAATAATAGTACCT
>Ga0115002_10009735_pt1 | contig 10426 bp, 8 predicted proteins | sample ArcticOcean_MG_C_8_FD_89576 | JGI IMG/M metagenome (GOLD analysis project Ga0115002, IMG submission 89576) | Marine microbial communities from western Arctic Ocean - ArcticOcean_MG_CB11_86 | ecosystem: Environmental > Aquatic > Marine > Oceanic | place: Arctic Ocean: Canada Basin | collected... | reverse complement strand
CGGCCTGTTTGCAGCGATCCCTCAACAGATACCACGCGGGGCGAACCTTGCCAAGTTGCACAACGCTTAAGATGCTCCAAGTGCCTGTAAGTACAGCAGGTTGAGTCTGGACACCTGATTAGCACCTCGGTATCTTGATCAGCGTTGTGCCCCCCGCACGTACCAATCTCCCCGCTCCTTCCACTAACGGCCATCCGTGAGGCGACCTGAGGTCATGGCCTACTGCTTTGAGGTGGATGAGACGGTGGAAGCGGCGATCCGCCGAATCGCGCATGAGCAACTCAGCCGTATTCTGAGCTGTCTGGCGCCCGGTGGTGATGAGCCTGAGCGAGCGGTTCATTCTGCCCGCCGCTCTTTGAAGCGGCTGCGAGGACTACTTCGATTGATCCGCACGAGTCTGGATCGTGACTCACATGACAGCAGCGTATTTGAGCTCGAGAACGACACATACCGTCAGGCGGCGGCCGAGTTGTCCGGTCGACGCGATGCGACGGTCATGATTGCAACCCTCGAAACAGTCTACGAGGATCTTCCGACGGACCTGGCCCCCGCAGCGGGCGCCGTACATGCGTGGCTCATTAAACGACATGGTGATGCCTATCAACAGGAAGATCGGCAGGTCTTCGCCGAGATCAGCGAGACCCTTGGTGACGCGGATGCTCGTGTCGATACGTGGCCCTTGCAGGATATGGGCTGGGCCGAGCTAGATGACGGCATTCGGTGTATGTACACACAGGGCCGCGACGAATACGACGAGTGCTGCTGGCGACCCTCGGTGAAGTCGCTCCACGATTGGCGCAAGCGGGTGAAGTATCTGTGGCACCACATGCAGTTGCTGAAACCGATCTGGCCCGGGCCGATGCTGGCCATCGTCAATGAGCTGGACGAACTGGGTGATGTTCTTGGACTCGATCACGACTGCGCCGTCCTCGCGCAGGCCATCGACGAGCAGATGCCAACGCAGATGCTCGACAGCGCGCAGCGGCAGGGCGTCATCCGTGTGATCTATGCGCGTCGGCGTCGGCTGCAGGAGCAAAGCCGCTTTCTCGGGCGTCAGGTGTATGCGGAGAAGCCAGGCGCCTTCTCGCGACGCCTCGGGTCCTACTGGCATGCCTGGCAGGAGCATCTGCCGCTGCCGGCATCGGCAGCGACGATCCATTTCAAGGCTCCTGTCGAGACCGAGGCGGACGTTCTGCGCGAGGCTGAGTCGATTGAGACTGGGCGAATTGAACCGCAGTGTATCGTCGACTTGCCCTGTCAGACGGGGGAAGGACCTCTGTGGCATGCAGAGGAGGAGGTGCTCTATTGGGTGGACATACCTGCCGGGGTGCTGTATCGCTTCGATCCGGCGTCAGGCGAGAATGAGCGGGTTTTCGAGCGGCTGGATGGCGCCATTGGCGGCTTCACGATCCAGCAGGACGGCTCACTGCTGTTGTTCATGGATCGTGGCGCCATCGGTGTTTGGCGTCGTGGTCAGGGAGAACTCGAAATCCTTGTCGATGAGATCGAACCGGAGCGAGATTCACGTTTCAACGATGTGATCGCCGACCCCAAAGGGCGGGTGTATTGTGGGACGATGCCAACTCCGGGTGCCGGAGGGCGACTCTATCGACTCGACCTGGATGCGAGTCTCACGGAACTGCTGGATGAAGTCGGGTGTTCAAATGGTATGGGTTTCACAAAGACTCACGACCAGCTCTTCTTCATAGATTCGCCGACGAAGCAGATCTCACGATTTGACTACGACCCTTCGTCGGGGGATCTGTCAGGACGGGCGGTTTTCGTCGACTCACAGCAAGATGATGGAGTACCGGACGGCATGACGGTGGATGAAGAAGGGTGTGTGTGGTGTGCCCGATGGGATGGTGCCTGTCTCGTCCGTTACAGTCCCAGTGGCGAGCTGTTGCAGCAGATTGACTGCCCTGTGCGCAAGGTCTCCTGTGCCACCTTTGGCGGGCCAGATTTGCAAGATCTCTACGTGACCACGGCAGGCGGGCAGGATCGCGACGAAAATGGTGCACTGGCGGGATCCCTCTTTCATCTGCGGCCCGGTGTCCGTGGACGAGCAGAATTTCGCTCGCGTGTCGGGCTGGATTTGCGCTCGCGCGGCAGCCAGGGGACCTAATCGTGGCGACAACTCTCGCCGGAACGAGCCGCCGGGGAACGCTGAGCCGACGACTGGTCCTGAGTTTTGTCGCCGTCTCCATGGTCGTGCTCGGTGGGAGTGGATGGACACTCTATCGCCAGGCACTCAATAGCCTCGAACAGCAGTTGGCGACACACCTGATGGCGGAGACGCAGTTGATTGCCTCGCGTCTGAGCCGTGAGGTTGAGGTGCTGATTCGTCTGCAACCTGGCTACGAAAACTGGAACTCATATCATGGCGCGGTCCGCTGGCTCCGGCACGATCTGAAGGCGTTAGGGGCTCGTCGCATCATCGTCTTCGACCGTCTCGGACGTGGACTGCTCGACACGCGTCCTGGTGCTCGTATCGGACGTGACGTGCACGAGGTGCTGCGCAATCGATTCCACAAGGACAAGGTGCGGGAGGCCTTCCTCGGTCAAGTAACCCACACGCGGCGCTTCAGCGACGAAGACACGGGTGTCCATCACATGACGGGCTACGCGCCCATCATCAATCCCCGTACGGGGAAAGTGATCGCTGGGGTCGGTGTAGATATTGGCGCCAGTTATATGCAGGCGATTCTTGGCTTCAAGCGATCCGTCGTCCTCTTCGCTGCGCTCGGTGCATTGGTGACACTGCTGGTGGCGGTCGGCATGGCGCGGCACATTACACGGCCTGTAAAACGACTTGTGACGGCAGCTCGCGAGATCGGTCGTGGCAATCTGGAACACGCTGTGCGCATCGAGGCCGTCGACGAGATCGGCATGCTGGCGGAAACGATGGAGGAGATGCGGCAGAAGGTGCTGGCGCGTGACGCGCAGCTGCGCCAGATGCTGGGGGGGGTTGCCCATGAGATGCGCAATCCTCTGAGCGGCATCGAGATCTATGCGGGACTCATCGCCGACGATCTGCCCGACGATGATCCACGAAAAAATCATATTCAGAAGGTGATCGGCGAAGTACGTACATTGAGAAAGGTCATCTCCGAATTCCTCGACTTCGCGCGGCCATCGGCACCGCGACCTGAAAATGTTGACGTGACCCGTCTCGTGGAGGAGGCGGCCTTTCTGCTGTCACCGGAGATGGAGACGGCCCACGTCGCCTACGAACAGAGTCTGGAAGAAGGCCTGCAAGCACGTGCTGATGCCGAACAGATCAAACGAGCCCTCATCAACCTCATGAAGAATGCGATTCAGGCGATGCCAACAGGCGGCCAGTTGCGGGCCTCGACACACACCGAAGACGGGCAAGTGGTGATTCACATTGGCGACGATGGACCGGGAATTCCCGCGACCGTTCGTCAGCATCTCTTTGAACCCTTTTTCACGACTCGCCAAAAGGGCTCCGGCCTCGGTCTCGCCATTGTGCAGCAGGCTGCCGAAAAAAATGGTGGGCGTGTCGAGGTGGACAGTGAGGAGGGGGAGGGAGCGGTCTTTCGCCTGATCCTGCCACTGTCACCGACCAAGGACGCCGGGGAGAAGGTCTCGTGACCCGAATCCTTGTCGTCGACGATCAGGCGTTCCCCCGGCAGGCGGTGGTGGATCTCATCGAACACGAGTTTGGTATCGCCGCAACGACTGCAGCGAGTGCCGCCGAGGCCCTCGCCACACTGGCAGGCCAGGCCTTTGATCTCGTGATCACCGATCTGAAGATGGACGAGATGGATGGGATCCAGCTTCTGGAGCGAGTCCGCGCCGATCATGTGGGGACGGAAGTCATCGTCGTCACCGGTTACGGCAGTATCGAGGACGCAGTGGAAGCGATGCGTATGGGCGCGTCCGATTTTGTCATCAAGGATGGGCTCTCGAAGGTCCTGCCTATTAAGATCACCAAAGCTCTGGAGAACGGGTTCGCACGCCGCGAACGGGACCGTCTCGGCGAAGAGAATGCCTACCTGCGCGAGGAAATCGGCGATCGTTTCAGCGAGATCGTTGGCGATTCGGCCGTCATTCGACAGGTCTTGGCGACAGTGTCAAAAGTGAGCGCCACAGATTCATCTGTCCTTATCTATGGCGAGAGCGGTACTGGGAAAGAACTCGTCGCTCGCGCCATTCATCGGCAAAGCAATCGCAGTCAGGGGCCCTTCGTGCGGGTCAATTGCGGCGCGCTGCCAAGGGGTCTCGTGGAAAGTGAACTGTTCGGCCACGAGAAGGGAGCTTTCACCGGCGCCGTGCGTCAAAAGAAGGGGCGCTTCGAGCTGGCCCAGGGTGGCACGATTTTTCTCGACGAGATCGCCGATCTGCCACTGGACACGCAGGTGAATCTCCTGCGTGTGCTGCAGGAGAAAGAGTTCGAACGTGTCGGCGGGGAACGGACACTGACCGCGGATGTGCGTGTCGTGGCGGCGACGAATCGGGACCTCAAGTTGATGGTAGGCAGCAATGAGTTTCGCGAAGATCTCTACTATCGCCTCGAGGTGATCCCGATTCAACTGCCGCCTCTCAGGGAACGGCGAGAAGATATTCCCGCGCTGGTGGCGCATGTGCTGGCGAAAAAATGTCGGGAAATCAATGTGCCCTTCCGTCGTCTGACCGATGAGGCGATGCAGGTGCTGTGCGCTTTTCCCTGGCCTGGCAATGTGCGCGAACTTGAGAACATCATAGAGCGCACCGTCGTCCTCGTCGATAGCGACACGATCGGCGCCAATGATCTGCCACTGGAACTGGTTCCAGATCTCGACGTCGACTTAGGGCCGGACTCAGCGTCTGGCGAGGAGGCAGATCTGGATGATTCGCAGATAGGCACCGACGGGGCGCCGATGACGCAGAGATTGGAACGACTCGAGAAACAGATGGTCGAGCGCGCCATGCAGGAAGTAAAAGGTGTGAAGACACAGGCGGCCGAACGCCTGGGTATCAAAACGAGCGCTCTCTACTACAAACTGGATAAATACGGCATCGACTACAGCGACACCGAATGAACCGACTGCGACAGATTCTCGCTTTCTTTCTGCTGTTCCTTCACCTGTCCCCTGCCATGGCCCAGATCGGTGATCTGGCGCAGATCAAGGAACAGCGTCGGCACCTCAATGTCGTTTCCGATGAACTGATGTCGGCGCGTGCGCGGCTGTTGGCGCAGGCCGATTCCATCGATTTCGAGGTGGACAGCCTGCGCTTGAGCGACCCCGAATCCAGTGATCTGCTGCAGGCTCGTATTACCTCACACCAGCTTGTCGTTCGACTCGAAACGATCGATATCGCTCTCGATACGGTGCGCGCCCACACGGACAGCCTCGACGAGAATCTTCGTGATGCCTACGACTGGCAAATCAGTCGCCTCTTGGGGATGCTGACGGAGGACTTCGATGAGGGGCTCTATCAACAATTGACCCTATTCCAGGAAGAGCGCCGGGCGTTGGGTTTGCGGGTCCTGCGCTCACCCTTTCGCGATTTTTCCGGTGATGATGCCCGGTTAAGTCTCGGCGACGACGATGGGCCGATGGAACTGCAGATGAAGATTCAACTCGCCCAGGATCAAGTTGCCCACTACCAGGAAGAGCATGATCGCATTCAGGAATGGCTCGTGCGACTCGACAGGGATGTGGTTCTGGCAGCAGACATGTGGCAGGTGGCGCAACAGTTTCTTCGCCTGAGACAGCGCAATCAGCAGATGATGCGTGAATTTACGACCCCCGGGTATAGATCGATTCAGCAGCCTGTGACAGCCTCTGACGAACTGTCGCAGCGAGTGCAGGCCGAAGGCGATTCGGATACCCCACCGCCTGTGCGTGTCGTGCTTCTACAGATTACACAATTGAAGGCGCGCCAACAGGAATTGGAAGAGATTGGCGCGGTGTGGCAGGAACGGCTGGGGGTTTTCCACAGACGACTCCAGGAACTACTCGATCCACCGCTCAGGCACGTACCAGACGCAAGCAGGTGATCTCCGATGGGGCGCCCAATCGGCAGGGGGGGCCCCAGTAGCCAACGCCTCGACTGACGTAGATCCAGGCGCCGTGTCGCCGAGCCAACCCAGAAACCACAGGTTGCTGCAGGCGGACCAGGTAACGCCACAGGCCAAGCTGGCCCCCGTGCGTGTGGCCGCTGAGTGTCAGGGCCGCCCCCGTCGCCTCGATCGCAGCAACTCCGGCGCGCGGTTGATGCGCCAACAGCAAGCGCACGCCATCTGGCGCATCACGAAAGACTGCGGCCGGATCGGGGCGATGTCCCGGGAGGGTTTCTTCATATTCTTCGCCATTCAGATCGGGCAATCCACCGATGACCAGTCTGGCTGCCTTGGATGATGGTGACGACCGCTGTTCCAGTGGTGGCGACCACTCGATACTTCGGTGTTCATTAAGTAGCAGTTCGAAGCCAAGCTCTGGCAGAGCTTGCATCCAGCCACTGGGGTCGGCGTAGTATTCGTGATTTCCCGTGACGAAATAGGGGCCGAAACGACACTGCAGGTCTGCCAGCGGAGCCACATCGTGAGCAAGGGCCGTGGCGGTTCCATCTGCGAGATCGCCGGTGAAGACGATGAGATCCGGTTTCAGGGCGTTGGTTGCATCAACAACACGAGAGACAAAGGGACGCTTGATCGTGGGACCGACGTGCAGATCGGTCAGCTGTACAATACGCAGTGACTCCAGCGCCTCAGGTAAGTTGTCGATCGGTATTTCCACATGTCGCACACGTGGTGTGCGATGGGCGCCGATGGCACCATAGAGCGTGAGTAGACAGGCAACACCAAGAAGCGACAGATTGAGCAGATGAATCGAGGCAGGCAAGAAGACGAGGTCGAAGCCCTCGATCAGAACCCTCAGCAACCAGATTCCCAGCCAGATGGCGTCACGGGCCACAAACAGACCGAAGATCACGCCTGCGACGGCCAGCAGCATGTAGGCGATCCAGGCCAATGCTTCGCGTAAGGGACGTGACAAGGAGGATGCGCGTATGGTTAGCACGTAGGCGGGTGTCGCCAGGGCGGTGAGTAGGACGCCGGCAATCACGATTGCCTTCACCATGGGTGACCAGGGAGCGGCCGATAAGACTCGCCACGTGGGATAGCCATACAGCGTTGCTTCGAGCACGAGAAATACGATCAGAAACACAAGAACGGCCCCTCGGCACTGGTTGTAGCGTGGCCAGTAGAGATACATCACACATCACTTATCCGCCATGGGCTTATGGCTCGGGTGGAAATCAAGTGCGAGGAAATCGAACATGAAAAAGCATCTGCTTCTACTGACAGGTTTGCTCTGTCTGCTCGCCGTCAGCGTCGGTGCAGACGATGACGTGCTGGAGGGCCGACACCTGCAAGTACATGGACAGGGCATCATTCAGGTGACACCGGACGTCGCCATCGTGCAATTGGGTGTCGAGCATCGAGCCGCAACCGTTGCTGAAGCGATGGGTGCCAACAACGAGGCCGTCGCGCACGTGCTTCGCGCCCTCGCAGAGGCACACATCGCCGATCGTGACGTGCAGACGATGGAGCTGAATGTGCACCGCAGGGTTCAGCGTACTCCACGCACAGACGATGGTACGGGCGTCGAAGAGGAGGTGTTTGTCGTTCGCAATGTCGTACAAGCGAGGATCCGCGACCTTGGCCATCTTGGACAGGTCATTGACGTTGCCATCGCAGCAGGTGCCAACCAGATGCGAGGTCTGCGTTTCGGCCTGTCTGAGGATCGCCACGTGAAGGATCAGGCTCGAGAGGCGGCCGTTGACGATGCTCGACACCGTGCCGAACAATTGGCACGACTGCACAATGTGCGCCTCGGACGTGTTTTGCGGATCGCCGAGCAGGATGCGGGAGGTCATCGCCCTCAGGCGATGTTGATGCGAGCGGCCGATGAACGCGGTGGCACACCGATCAGCGTGGGAGACCTCAGTTTCAGCGCCGATGTCGAAGTGATCTATGAACTGCAGGACTGACTGGAGATGAAGAGTATGTTTGCCCGAAGGACGATCAACCGCCGTTTCCTCGCTGTGTCCGTGCTTGCCTCGCTTTTCTTGTGGGGATGCGAAGGTGATACCGTCTTCTCGCCCGATGACGGCATTGTCGGCGAGGACCGCATCGAAGTGGTCGGCTACGCACAGGTCGCTGTCGAGCCAGATATCGCCAGCGCGCAAGTTGGCGTGCAGACCTTTTTCGCCGACGCCGTTGAGGCCGTTACTCTCAACAACACTAGCACAGAGGCCGTATTGACGGCGCTGCAGGCATTGGGAATCGCCGAGGAAGATCTGCAGACCCGGTCATTTCTCGATCTCGCCCCAACGCGCATTCTCAGAGGGCCGTCCTGATTCGGTGATCGGATTCTGGGTAAGCAATACGGTGGAGATGACCCTACGTGATCTGGGTCAGGTCGGCCAGATGCTACAAGTCGCCGTCGACTCCGGTGCGAATACGATTTACGGATTGCAGTTCACCGTGGCCGACCCGGATTCAGTTGAGGATTTGGCGCGTACGAAGGCGGTGGAGGATGCACGCCGACGCGCAGACACCCTCGCCGAAGCGGCAGGTGTGCAAGTAGGCGATGTCGTCTCCATGCGCGAGAGCTCGATCAATGTGCCATCCTTCTTCCGCGGCGGCGCTGATTCGGACGCGAGTTCTGCTGTACCCATCGAGCCAGGCAGCGTCGATGTGAGCGCGACGGTCGAGGTCGTGTTCTCCATCCGCTAGACGTTTTTTCGACATCGCGTCGAATCGACGGCGCTCGCTGTATAGAATTGCGAATGGATGTACTGATTTTTGAAGCGAGGATTACGAACTGACGACTTCACTTTCTGATCTGCACCAATTGCTCGATCCAGGCGGACCGGTCATTGATGCACACGTTCACCCGCTGCAGAACTTCGGCGCACGTCGCACCGCCAGCGCAGCCGAAGATGTAACTGTGCTGCGGGCGGCGGCTGAACGCGCCGGCGTGACGCAGGCCGTTCTGTTTTCCTTGCATGGTACCGTGCCAAGGAATCCGACGATCGACGAGTGTCGCGAGGCCAATGACTACGCGCAGCAGATGGCCGAGGAGAGTGATGGCTTCTTTCTGCCTTTCTGCTACGTGACGCCAGAGGAGCCGTCCGCCTCTGCGGATGAGGTCGATCGTTGTGTCGGTGAGAAGCGCATGGCAGGTGTGAAACTGTGGGTCGCTCGACGAGCGACGGATCCGGGGCTCGATCCCATCCTGGAGCGGGCCGTCCACTGGCGAGTGCCCGTCTTGCAGCACGCCTGGCGCAAGACGACGGGAAATTTGGAAGGTGAATCAACCCCAGCGGATGTGGCCGATCTGGCTCGGCGCCATCCACAGGCGCAGATCATCATGGCGCATCTGAATGGCTGCAATCCGCGAGGTATCGAGGACATCGTCGATGTCCCTAACGTTTGTGTCGATACCTCCGGCGGAGATCCCGAATCAGGGGTCGTAGAACTGGCAGTCGAGCGTCTTGGGGCAGGTCGGGTTGTATTTGGATCCGATGCCCCCATCCGGCATTTCGGGGTCTGCCTTGCCAAGGTGCTGGGGGCGAATCTGCCGTGGGAGACAAAGCGAATGATTCTGTGGGACAACTTGCAGAATCGCTTGCCAGAGTGGGTCCGTGCCGGGGTTATCTCATGAACTCGATAGATCTCATCGACGTGTGTGCCTGGACGGGAGACTGGAATACGTTGTCTGTCGCGGGTGGGGCAGGTGCTGTACGCGAGAGCCTTCGCGCCTGCCGTGTCTCCCAGATCCAGATGTCGAGTCTGCGCACGGTATGGGGACACAATCTGCATCTGGGAAATGTCGATGCCTATGAGGCGGCAGATCGCTTCGATAATGTCGTGCCCGTGCCTCTGCTCGATCCGACACTGGCCACATGGAGGGAAGAGCTCGCTCGAGCGACAAAACGTGATGACGTGTCCATCATCCGATTGTTGCCAGCGTATTCTGGCTACACTCTCGATGATCCACGTGTATCTGCCTGTGCCGAGGCGGTGCAGGCGGCTGGACTGATTCTCAGTGTTCAAATGCGGATCGAGGACGAGCGCCGCAATCACCCCAATGCACGCGTGCCCGACGTTCCTTTCGAGCAGATCACGACCTTCGCGCACCGCCACCGGGATCTACCCGTCGTGATGGGCGGGGCGCCCTGGCGAGCAGTCTTATCGGGAGCCAAGGCGATTCTTGCTTGTGACCACGTCTACGCCGAAACGTCGCAGATGGATGGCGTCGACAGTATTACACTGATGATTGAGGCAGGACTGGGTGAGCGACTGCTATTTGCCACGCATGCACCTTTGTTCATCCCCCTCGCTGGCGTCGCGCGCATTCTGCTGGATCTATCAGCAGAGACTGCCACCGCGATCCTTGGTGGGAACGCG
>Ga0115002_10009733_pt1 | contig 10431 bp, 13 predicted proteins | sample ArcticOcean_MG_C_8_FD_89576 | JGI IMG/M metagenome (GOLD analysis project Ga0115002, IMG submission 89576) | Marine microbial communities from western Arctic Ocean - ArcticOcean_MG_CB11_86 | ecosystem: Environmental > Aquatic > Marine > Oceanic | place: Arctic Ocean: Canada Basin | collected... | reverse complement strand
GTCGACCAGTGACGAGGGAAGTTTGGTAGAGCCAAGGCCCAATGCGGGTGCGCCATCTGAGCCCTCGTGATCACACAAGCAAAGACCGGAATTGGGGAACGGCACCCCCTACCCCACCCAAAACCGGGGCGCTGGTTCATATAGATATAGATAGCCGCTCGGTGGCCCCGTCCCCACGGTCAGTCGCGGGGGCCCAGAAGCCAGTGTCCGAGTACTGGGAGAGGAACCTCCCACCGCTTCAGATGGACTAGCTGATGCGCCCAACTGAGACAAACTTGGCGCTATCCAAGGTGGCTTCCCCATCCCACCTATAGGCAACCAATTTGCCTCCCGATTTAGCAACGCTGTAATCAACGCAGACAATATTGTCTGTTAATAGGGTGGGCTGGCCGCTCATCCAGTAGTGGCCCAGAAATACGGGTTTATCGCTTGCCGAATACTGAACCTTGTCGCTGCTGCTGATCGGCGTGTCAGGGATTTCATCACGAAACTCTTCAGGCCCCATGTAGCATTGTCTGTAGGTCTTCCCCATGTCCCACCAGCGCACACGAATATCATAGCGTCTGATGCCATCCTTATCTTCGAACGAATAGCCCAACGGCAAAGGCACTTCGACGCCCTTCAGTAGGGTTTCAACCGCTTTATATTGCCATTTATCGCGGTCACTTGCCGCATGGAGAAGCTCATCCCCTAAGAGATTGCTCCCGTTCTGTAATTCTAAAATACGCTCTACGTACATTCCCTCCCAGCAGGCATGCACAACCCGGATGTCATCTAATTCCAGCCATAGAGGGAGCGTCTTGAACCAATCGATCACATCTCCCCAGCCTTCTGGATCATCCTGATACTCCTTGAGAAAAGCCTGATGCTGGAGAGTGTTCTTGCTGTTGCGTGGCCGCAGATAACTGCCATTGCCGGTTTGGGTGTAATAGGCGATTGCGTTGAATTCGTGGTTGCCCATGACTGCGAATGCCGCACCAGTATCAATCATCGGCCGCACAATATTGATCACCTCACGCTGGTGATTGCCTCGGTCAATAAAATCGCCGAGGAAGATGACCTTTCTGTTTTGGTGGCTATAGCAGCCGTCTTCACACTTATAGCCAAGCTTTGCCAACAGAGCCTCGAGTTCGCGGGCTTGTCCGTGAATATCTCCAACAACGTCATACATTTTCGTTTTGGGCCAACAACTGGATATTAATTCTACTCACTGGTCTTCTCCCATCTGCCGTTCTCCGCCTTTAGGCCAGAGACAAGCAACTGCCGTATGGCGTCAGCGCGAGTGATATTCAGACCCGGCAGGTCATCTTGGAGTCGTGCAACATAGGCGTCTATTTGCCCAACAAGGTCGTCTGGCAGTCGGACCGCCAGCGTGTCCATAGTGGTGTCTTTCTTTGGCCGTCCCCGCTTCGGTGTCTCGAGCAGACCCATCGCCTCTTGACTCCTTCACATTAAATGTTATTTATCGTTTACGTTATATAGCGACTAAATGCAAGAAACCATTGCTATCAGGGGAGACCAATATGTTGAGCAGAAACCAACGCGGCGAAATTATCCGTTCAACCCGTCGCATTAATACACGTATGGGAGCCGAACTCCTGGTCGGCGATGGCTGGGAAGGCGTTGCATATGCTGAACTCAAGCGTTTAGCACTGGAAGTGAGTGCCTATCACAGCCAGCTTGAGAATAAGCCCGGATATGTCGAGACCGGACAGGCGGCAGATGCGCTTAAGGTTGCCTGCGAAGCTCTTAATACAGCTTATGGTTCTGACGTTGAATACGAGCCTAGCGTTAATTCCATGGGACTTAGAGATTAAGGCGAGGCCGTCTCAATGATAGGCTTTAACTAGCCTGTCATTCCGTATTGTGGTGAGGAATTTCCTTTGACTTTTGAAGCAACATTCAAGCGTGTAGACGACATCCTCTGGAAAGAGGCGGGCTGCACCACGGAACTCGACTACACCGAGCAGACATCGTGGATGCTGTTCCTGAAATATCTCGACGATCTGGAGCAGGAGAAGGCTCTGGAAGCCGAGCTACAGGGCAAAACACATCAAACGATCATTGCGGCAGAACACAGATGGTCAAAATGGGCGGCGCCAAGGACTGCCGACGGAGACTTTGACCACAACAACGCCCTCACCGAGGCGATGGACGAGGGCCATTGCGGTTTGCCGCGCGACGAGCTCGTGCCCCTGGCGGAAACCTTGCTCGAGGTCCCGGCGGACCTCGTCCGCACCGCGCTCGAGCTCGAGCTCTCCGATCAAACGGTCGTTGCCGACCAGGTCCGCGAGACGAACTGCATCTTCCTGGCCGGCCTTTACCGTGCCGAGGTCGGGATTGCGGAGCTTCTCGGCGCTCTCATACGCGGCCACCGACCGTGGCCTGCGATCGATGCCGACAAGGCCATCCCCTGGATCGAGAAACAGACCGATCTCACACTTGCCGACAGCCAGAGAACCGCTGTGCGCACAGCCTTGGTTTCGAAGGTCATGGTCATCACCGGTGGGCCCGGCGTGGGCAAGACCACGATCGTCAACTCGATCCTGCGGATCCTCGCCGTCAAGGACGTGAAGATCGCGCTCTGCGCGCCGACCGGTCGAGCCGCCAAACGCATGAGCGATGCCACGGGGATGGAAGCCAAGACAATCCATCGGCTGCTCGAGGTCGATCCGAGAACCGGCGGGTTCAAGCGCGACGCGGCCAATCCGCTTGATTGCGACCTTCTCGTGGTCGACGAGACCTCGATGGTCGACGTGTTGATGATGCACGCGCTTCTTAAAGCGTTGCCCGGAAGCTCGGCCCTGCTCGTGGTCGGCGACATCGATCAGCTTCCGTCCGTCGGGCCGGGTCAGGTGCTGGCCGACATGATCGAGAGCGGCGCGATACCGGTGGTGCGCCTTACCGAGGTATTCCGACAGGCGGCCCAGAGCCAGATCATCATCACCGCCCATCGCATCAACGAAGGCGCCATTCCGGATTTGCGCAAACCTGAGGGCGACAGCGATTTCTACTTCGTTCCCGCGGACGACCCTGAGACCGCCGTACCCAGAATCATCGAGCTGGTCCGCACCCGGATCCCTCAACGCTTCGGGCTCGATCCGATTCGCGACATCCAGGTGCTATGCCCGATGAACCGAGGCGGTGTTGGCGCTCGGTCACTCAACATCGAACTTCAGGCCGCACTCAATCCGGCTGGCGAGCGCAAAGTCGAGCGGTTCGGTTGGACATTCGCCCCTGGCGACAAGGTAATGCAGATCGAAAACGACTACGATAAGGAGGTCTATAACGGCGACATCGGCTATGTCGTCGGCGTGGACTCCGAGGTCGGCGAACTCACCGCCGCTTTCGACGGGCGGAACGTAACGTACGGGTTTGGTGAACTCGACACGCTCGTGCCGGCATACGCAACGACGATCCACAAGAGCCAGGGATCGGAATACCCTGCCGTCGTGATCCCGGTCATGACCCAGCACTACACCATGCTGCAGAGGAACTTGCTCTACACCGGGGTTACCCGCGGGAAGCGACTGGTCGTCCTAGTCGGTCAGCGGAAGGCGGTTGCCATCGCCGTCAAGAGCGTGTCCGGACGGCGGCGATGGTCCAAGTTGAACGAATTGCTTGGCGCGGCGCCGGTCGCGGCTCCCGCCGAAATCACGTGAGGCCCCCACAGGCAGTTCCGGGCACGCTGCAAGATCTATCCGTCCAGAGCTGGCTCGGCGGCGTCGAGCTCGACTGTACCCGTCTTCTTTTGCCGTACTGTCGCGCGATCAACGGCGTAGCCGTGAGGTGCCACGTCGTCGACTTTCAGTTTCACTACGTCGCAAGCGCGCAACTTACTGTCGATGGCAAGGTTGAAGAGTGCTAAGTCTCGGATTCGTCCATCAAGCTGCAGGCGTGTCCGAATTGCCCAAACGTGCTTAGGCTGCAGTGGTGGTTTTTGCCCAATCAACTTTCCCTTGTTCCAAGGCACACGTGGAGCAACAGCATTTTTGAACATGAACATGATCGTCCTCCTCTTTGGTTAGGGAAGAACCAGCATGCGATCAGAATTTAGGCAAAAACGTATTTAGGTCCGGTTTAGAGGGTGAAGCAGTCGAGAATTATCGACCTCTTGAACCGCCGCTGATAGCCATTAGCTGCCCTTCAGCAAACCCTAATGCAGGCTTGGGGGTTTACCTGAACGTTACCGAAAGCTGCAATACTCGCCCCAGAAAGCCTACAGATTTCAGCCGCATGTGCCGTTCAAAAACACATTTGATGAATCGTGTCGCAGCAAGGCAGCGTGGCGGCGTCGGTCCGTTGCGGTCTGGTACACGACCTCAATCTCGTAAAACGCTTTGAGCGCTTCGTCCGCCGGCGTCTTGCCCGCGTATTCAAAGGCATCGAAGCCGCAACGCGCCAAGAACTGCAGTTGGTCGCGCAATACGTCGCCGACCGCACGCAATTCCCCAACATAATGGTAGCGGTCACGCAGCAGCCGAGCGGTTGAATAGGCCCGACCATCCTTGAAGGCTGGAAATTCCAGTGCGACGACCTCGAAATAGGCGAGGTCGGCGGCGATGTCCTCGGCGCGATCGTCGCTATTCAGGAGCACGCCGAGCGGCGAGTTTCGTCCGGCCAGCGCCGACCGTTCGGCGCGCCAGCGTACCAGCGAGACGATCACACCGCCGGCAGCCGGGAGCGGCGCGTCGTCGTCGACATAGCACCACCTATCGGCAACGATTCTTTTGTCTTTAATGAGTGGCATAGAGCGTCTCCCGGAAAGGATTCTTGCCGACCCGGCGATAGGTATCGAGGAAAGTTTCGCCGTTAGCGCGCAGGCCGACATAGGTCTCGACGATGGTTTCGATTGCGTCGACGACATGGTCATAGGCGACGGCGGGTCCGATGATTTCGCCGAGGCTGGTATTCTCGTCGGCGCTGCCGCCAAGCGTGATCTGATAATATTCCTCACCCTTTCGGTCGACGCCGAGCAAGCCAATATGACCCACATGGTGGTGGCCGCACGCATTGATGCAGCCGGAAATCTTCAGCTTCAATTCGCCGATGTCATGTTGGCGGCCGAGGTCGGCAAACCGCTTGCTGATTTCCTGCGCTACCGGAATCGAGCGGGCACTGGCGAGCGCGCAGTAGTCCATGCCCGGGCAGGCGATTATGTCGCCGATAAGACCGAGGTTGGGCGTTTCCAGATCGTGGCTTTTTAGGGTCTGCCAAACGGCGTAGAGGTCGGCCTGGCGGACGTGCGGCAATACGAGGTTCTGCTCGTGGGTTGCGCGGATCTCGTTGAAGCTGAACCGTCCGGCGAGCGCGGCAACGGCGTCCATCTGATCGGCCGAGACATCTCCGGGAATGCCGCCCACCGGCTTAAGCGAAATATTGACGATGGCATAGCCCGACTGCTTGTGTGGCGCGACATTGGTGCGGGCCCACTGGGCAAAGGCGTGGTCTTCCAGGCGGTGGCGGGCAAATTCGCCATCGATACCGGCTAACGATTCGAATCTTGGCAGCGCGAAGAAACATGCGATTCGCTCATATTCGCCCCGTGGCAAATCCACCGAACCGTCGCGGATGGCCTCCCACTCAGCTTCGACTTGGCGGGTGAATTCCGCGCCGCCCAAATCATGCACCAGAATTTTGATGCGCGCCTTGTAGATATTGTCGCGGCGGCCTGCCAGATTATAGACGCGCAGAATCGCCTCAAGATAGGACAGTAAATCTTGCTTTGGCAGGAAATCGCGCACCGTCACGCCAACCATCGGTGTTCGGCCCAGACCGCCACCAATTATGATTTCATAGCCCAACGCACCGGCGTCATTGCGTTTGATAACGATACCAATGTCGTGCACGCGTACGGCCGCACGGTCGTGCGAAGAACCCGTGACGGCGATCTTGAACTTGCGCGGTAGGAACGAAAATTCCGGGTGCAGCGTCGACCATTGGCGAATGACTTCTGCGGTAATGCGAGGGTCGGCAACCTCGCCGGCGGCCGCGCCCGCATATTGGTCGGCGGTGATATTGCGAATGCAGTTTCCGCTGGTCTGCAGCGCGTGCATTTGTACCTTGGCCAAGGTGGCGAGGATGTCGGGTGTGTCTTCCAGCTTGGGCCAGTTGAATTGCAGGTTCTGGCGCGTCGTGAAATGGCCGTACCCCTTATCGTAGCGGCGCGCGATATCGGCGAGCGCGCGCATCTGGTGCGATGACAGCGTGCCGTAGGGAATGGCTACCCGCAGCATATAGGCATGCAATTGCAGATAGAGGCCATTCATTAGCCGCAGCGGTTTGAACTCGTCCTCGCTCAATTCGCCGGCCAGGCGGCGGCGCACCTGGTCGCGAAACTGCTCGACACGTTGGTCGACCAGCTTTTGATCAATGGTGTCATATTCATACATGCGCTTATCCCTATGGGCGTAGGTTCAAAGCTCAGCTTGCTTCCCGATATCGGGACGCACGGTCGGGCCTTTGGCGCGAATCAGCTCGCGAAACCGGGTCGGTCGGCGTTCGCTGTCGCCTTCGATGACATCAATCAGATAGGGGTCGATGACGAGCCGAGAATCGACTGCCGCACGCGCCACCGCGAAAGCTGCCTCGCCGGCATCTGGACCGTGCAACAGTTGTGCATCGGCAATTCGCTCCGTCCATTGTCCGACGGCCGCCAAATAAACAACCAAGCCGTCTGTCAAACGATTCGCCGAAATTACTTGCGTCGACATTGGCAGTTCCTCATCACGCTTGCGCATAGGCTTTTGCGGGCGCCATTGTTCTCGGTGCCGTTGCCTCGGCGAACTCGGCGACGTCTCCGATGACGATGACAGCCGGCCCCGACACATGTTGCTGCGAAATTGTTGCTCCAAGGCTTGCTAACCTGCATCGCACCACGCGCTGGTGTGGCCGCGTGCCGTTCTCGATCACCGCCACGGAGGTTTCGGGCCGCATGCCGTGTGCCACCAAGCGCTCGCTAGTGCGCCCGGCTGTTGCGACCCCCATGTAGATCACCAGCGTGTTCCGGCTCGCCGCTAGGTTTGCCCAATCGGGCTCGTCCCCATCTCTGCGCAAATGGCCGGAGAGGAAGGTCACGCCCGAGGCGAAATCGCGGTGGGTCAGCGGCAGTCCCGTCGCCGCCGCGCAGCCGACGGCCGCCGTGATGCCCGGGATGACTTCGACGACGACGCCGGCCATCCTCAGGTAGACTAATTCCTCGCCACCGCGTCCAAACAAGAATGGGTCGCCGCCCTTCAGCCGTACCACCCGCTGGCCCGCCCGCGCCCGCGCGGCCAAAAGCTCATTGATTTCATTCTGGTCTAGCACTTGGTCGCCAGGCGCCTTGCCGACATAGATCCGTTTGGCGTCGCGGCGCACGAGGTCAAGAATCCCCTCGCCGATCAGTCGGTCGTAGACGACGACATCGGCATCCTGCATCACGCGCAGGGCGCGTAGCGTCAGCAAATCTGGGTCGCCTGGCCCGGTGCCAACCAAAACCACCGAACCGGTTTCCGTCGGTGCCGGCGGGCCGTTGATCAGGCGCAGCATGGCGTCGGTGGCTTCGCCTTCGCGCCCCGCCAGCACCAGGCGCGCGATCGGCCCGTCGAAGAAACGCTCCCAAAAACGCCGCGGTGCGCCCGCCGGGCAGACTTGCGCGACAACCGAGCGGAAACGCTGCGCAAAGTGCGCCAGCTCACCAAGCCGCGACGGCAGAAGGCTCTCGATCTGTTCACGAAGGCGCCGCACGAGGACTGGGGCGGCACCAGCGCTGCCGATCGCAACGAGCACCGGATCCCGGTCAACGATCCCCGGAATCACAATGGTCGAGAGGTCGGGCCGGTCGACCACATTGACCGGAACATTTGCCCGCTGGGCTGCCGTGGATACCGCCTGCGCGATATCGCCAACGGCATCGACCACCACAACCAGGGCGTAGCCCAAAACGTCGATTGACGACGGGTCGGTACTTGTGTGCAACGGCGGTTCGACGCGCACCCGGCCAGAGCGTTCCCATTGGCGAATTTCAGCGCTGACTTCGGCGGCCAGAACGGTTGGCCGGGCGCCCGCGCGCAATAACAGGCGCAGCTTGCGCGCAGCGCCCTCATCGCCCCCGACAACGAGGCACCTGCGGCCCCGAAGATCGGCAAACAAAGGAAAATATTTCATGTCTCCACCAACCCTGTATCCTCAGCTTGCCAATGATTTAGAAGAATAATTCTGAATTAACAAATTTGAATCGATAAATAGACAGATATGTTCTAAATATTCATAATATGAGACAAATTTTATCATCTCATTGGGATTTTATGAATGGACGAAACAGACCGAAAAATTCTTCGCGTACTGCAAGCCGACAGCAGTCAGTCGGCGTCCGACGTGGCGCGCGCGGTGGGCTTATCGGCCTCGCCTTGCTGGAAACGCATCAAGCGCCTGCAGGACGAGGGAATTATTATGCGCCAGATCGCGATCCTCGATGCCAACCGGCTCGGGTTTGGCTTGACCGTTTTTGTCAGCATTAGAACCGGGGAGCATTCGAGCAAGTGGCTCAAGGAGTTCTCCGACACGATAACCGTCATGCCAGAAGTGCAGGAATTTCACCGCATGGCAGGCGAAGTCGATTACTTGCTCAAGGTGGTCGTACGCGACATGGAAGCATTCGACGAGTTCTACAAGCGACTGATCGAAATCAGCGCCTTGAACGAGGTCACGTCGCGCTTCTCGATGGAGAAAATTAAGGAAACGGCGATGCTGCCAATATGACGGAGCTGACAAATTGAGGGTGGAGAAACTTTTGCTCGTTTATCGCATCGACATCAGCATGACCGTATAGGGTCAAAACCCGTCTTCTTCAGCGGTCCATGACCCCTTCCGCTTTCAGCGCTAAAGCCGACGAACTCAGCCAGAATGTCTCCTGTTCACCAGCAAGCGGACGCAATTTAGGGTGTGCAGATTCGGCTCAAAGTAGCCAGGAGGAGACATTCGAGGCGACACTTTCCAACTCACCAGGTGATGGTATCGAGTTGACCTCTACTGCGAGGGGGTCAACCATGGGGCGTCAGAACGAAACGTCGGGGCGGAGTTTGTCGTTGTTGGACGATGCCGGCATTGCTCGCGCGCTGACCTATTGGGCGATCATCGACTGATGGCTCTGTTCGAGGAATTGAAGGCGCACTGCGCCGCGGAATGGCGTTCCTACACGGAGCACGATTTCGTCCGCCAGCTCGGCGCCGGCACTCTGCCCCTGGAGAGCTTCAAGCACTATCTGGCGCAGGATTACCTGTTCTTGATCCATTTCGCACGCGCCTATGCGCTGGCCGCCTACAAGGGCGAAAGCGTGGCCGACATCCGTGCCGCTTCGACTGAACTTGCCCGCATCGTCGATGAAACCTCGATGCATCTGCGCTACTGCGAAGGCTGGGGCTTCACGCCGGAGCAGGTCGAGGGGATGCCCGAGGCCAAGGCCAACATGGCCTATACCCGTTTCGTGCTCGAAGCCGGTATGGCCGGCGACCTGCTGGATCTATGCGTCGCCATGGCGCCCTGCGTCGTTGGTTATGCCGAGATCGGCCAGGCGCTTGCGGCACGGCGGCGCGACGGTCACCCTTACCGCGACTGGATAGCGACATATTCCAGCCCGGACTATCAGGAAGTTGGCCGTTCGGCCGCCGCCCGGCTCGACGAGCTGATGGAGCGACGCGGCGGCCCAGGCCGGCTCGCGGGATTGACCGAAACCTTCCGCCGTGCCACGCGGCTCGAGGCGGATTTCTGGCAGATGGGCCTGACCCGGGCGCTCTGAGGCACAAGTATCGCCCGATCGACGGGAGAAATGCAGATGGCGGAGAAGAGTACGGCACCTCCTTGTTATCAATAGAGGGCACTGTCAGACTAAATCAGCTTGAGGCGGATAGCGGTGGTCTCGCCCCTGCCGGGCGAAGGTTGGCCCAACAAAAGGCACGACTTGTCGAGTTTGCCGGAACGCGTACGAAGGCATTTAACGGAGCTTGCCCGGCGCCGTGAGACGATCACATATCGCGATCTGGCCGCGAAGCTTGACGTGCAGCCGCCCAGTACGATCCATCAAGTGGCGAACGCGCTCGAGGTGCTCATGCGCGAGGATCATGAAAACGGCGCGCCGTTCCTGGCAGCCCTGGTGGTCAGCAAGGTACGGCAGGGGCTTCCCGCGCCAGCTTTCTTTTCGTTTGCCCTCTCTCTCGGCCGGTTCATCGCATCGGATACGGGCCCGGAGCCCCGGACTTGGCATGCCTCGCAACTCAAGAGCGCCTGGGACTTCTGGGGCCGTTGATGCAGGCGAATTCGCGGGCCGGTTTCAGCGAGCAGCGCAGGAACCCCTCACTGAATGTCACCGGCAACAACTTTACAATTCGCTGGATGTCGACCAGTGACGAGGGAAGTTTGGTAGAGCCAAGGCCCAATGCGGGTGCGCCATCT
>Ga0115002_10009731_pt1 | contig 10432 bp, 9 predicted proteins | sample ArcticOcean_MG_C_8_FD_89576 | JGI IMG/M metagenome (GOLD analysis project Ga0115002, IMG submission 89576) | Marine microbial communities from western Arctic Ocean - ArcticOcean_MG_CB11_86 | ecosystem: Environmental > Aquatic > Marine > Oceanic | place: Arctic Ocean: Canada Basin | collected... | reverse complement strand
TAGGGCACCTCAGAGGGCAACAAAACATGCCCGCGCCCATGGCGGGGCAAAAAATAAACTGTTCGATCACCGATCTGTGTTTCCACCACCACATCAGAAGGGGTTCCAAAAGGCGTTTCCACAGTATGTTCGGCAACAACCGATACACCCTGCATATGATAAACACCCGATCCACCAATCACGCCCAATTGCACACGGCTCATGCTTGTGTATCCTCACTCTCTTCCAGACCTTCAGAACTCGGTAGGGCCTCTTGCACAACATCGGGGTCCGTAAATTGCAACTGACCCAAAAAATCACCCTGCGCTTGCACCAAGGCTTGGAACTTAGAGACAAACATATCGCGTTGGTTCTTCAAATCAACAATCTCCGCCCGAATGGTATGCACATGTGCACGCGCTTTTTCAATGGCCCGATTGCCCCTAATTTCTGATTCCTTTACAATCAACCGCGCCTCTTTACGCCCATTCTCCTTCACCTCTTCAGCCGCCTGTTGCGCGGTACGCAACATCTCTTGCAAGGTCTGCTCCATCGCTCGAAAATGCTCCACTTCGGTTTGCAATGAAGATTGTTTTTCGCGCAACACAATGGTTTCGCGATTTAAACGCTCAAACTCTTCAGCCAACACTTCTAAAAATGCCTGCACTTCTTCATGGTCATAACCACGAAAAACGCGTTTAAACGTCTGTTTCCGAATATCCAATGGTGTAATATTCACGGACATCTCTCCAGTTAGACATCATCCAACAACAAAACCACAGCTTTTAAAAAAAGGGAACATTGAAGCATTTCCATCTCACAACCTTACCCCAACATGCGCAAACCCAACACACGCACAATGGCATTTTGTGCAAACTGCAATAAAAACATGAGCAAAATGGGCGACAGATCAAACATACCCATCTGAGGAATGATTTGCCGAAACGGCCCCATAATCGGTTCGGTCAACTGATGCAACGTCCACATGAATCGGCCATCACGCATAAACGGCAACCAAGAAAATACAATGCGCGCCACAATCAAGATCAGCAAAATTGAAACCGCCCCATATAACAACCACCCAATCATCTGCAAAGGCATCCCCGCCGACAACCCATATAAGAAGCCCAAAATAGCCTGGATGAGATCATCGGTCAACCACTTGACAAAAAAGGCACTCATCAACACACCCAAAATCAACAACAAGGGTGCAGAGTTTTGATTGCCTGGCATGAGCTGAGAAATGGGCCAAATCAATGGATCGGTTGCACGCCGCACGTAATATGAGGCCCACCCAAAGGGTTGGATGCTCAAAAACACCCACCGCAACACCATCAACGCCACCACCCCAAGCACAACAACGATGAGTACCCCATCCAAAGCCATCTTCAATAACACCACCGCATCTTTAACCAAGTCAATCATCACTGCGCCTACTTCCAAAAATTGCGGTACCCACACGTACCATTGTGGCGCCTTCTTCTATCGCTACCTCAAAATCATTGCTCATACCCATCGATAACGTTGCCATTGAAACACCTTTTATATGTGCATCAACAATGCCATCTCGCACCTGTCTCAACCCAACAAAATGGGGCCGCACATCATCTGGGTTCGATAAAAATGCACCTATTGTCATCACGCCTTCGATTTGAATACCCTCTAAATCAGCTATTTGACCCACAACATCAACAGCAGCATCTGGCCCAATCCCAAACTTTGATACTTCACCCGATGTGTTCACTTGCACCAACACACGAACCACTTTCCCATCTAACACAGCTTTTTTGCTGATCTCCTCAGCCAATCGCAAGCTGTCTACCCCGTGAATCAGATCAAATAAAGGCAGAGCAACCTTCACCTTATTGCGTTGTAAATGCCCAATCAAATGCCAAGAAATGGGCCCCACGATCTGCCCCACTTTTTCTTGGGCTTCTTGAACCCGATTCTCACCCAAATGCACCGCGCCCGCATCCACAGCTTCCTGCACAACCCCTATTGGCCACGTTTTGGACACCACAATCAGCGTCACATCATTCAAAGAACGACCAGATCGTTGTGCTGCGGCAGCAATTCGGTCTTGCACCCGCTTAAGATTATCGGCAATGACCGACATAAAACGCCATCCAGGAAGACAAATTCGGATCGAATAGAGACTTTTTAATGTATAAAGAAATGGCCATACTGGCAACCTAAAAGGGGGTTTTGCATAAGGCTTTGACCTCGGTTTCATGCTTGTTTTTTTTAACAGATAGGGCAAAAAAAGATTGACGAAATGCATGCCTTGCCCTCATGTTTAAATGCAAAAGATCCGAATCTTAAACCCGTATCAATTTGTCAGGGGTTCTTATGTATAAAAACGGCTATGGCCACATGCTGCTCGACCACACAGTAAACCAGGTCAGAGAGATTCGACAAGATCGTGCCAAACGCTTGGCATCTGTTCGCACACACAAACAAGCCTTGGTTTATCAAGAACAGGTCCTAGAAGCCATTGACAAAGCCTATCGCCCTTGGCCTCGCAAAACCCCACTCAATGCCCGTGTGGTTGACATTGTCATACGCCAATATTATAACATTGAAAAGGTTATTTTTGAAAGTCGCTCGGGTTGTCTTGTCACAGGCCACCTCTATGTGCCCCACAAACTGAATGGCCTCGCCCCTGGTGTTATAGGCTCTTGTGGACACTCAGCCAATGGCAAACTCTCAGATGCCTATCAATCCTTTTGCCAACGCCTGGCACGCAATGGGTTTGTGACCTTCATTTTTGACCCCTTTAACCAGGGTGAACGCGACCAATATTACGACCTCAAAGAACGGGAATCTGTGCGCAGCTGCACACATGCCCACAATATGATGGGCAAACAGCTCGAAGTGATCGGTGAATGGTTTGGTGCTTGGCGGGCCTGGGATGGCATTCGCGCCCTCGATTATCTGCTGACACGCCCCGAAGTGGATCCCAACAACATCGGGCTAACCGGCAACTCGGGCGGTGGTACGATGGCCTCCTGGATTTGGGCCGTTGAAAAACGATTTACAATGGCCGCGCCCAGTTGCTTTATCACGACTTTTTTGGCCAACCTCGAAAACGAACTGCCCGCCGATTCAGAGCAATATCCACCCGGCGTCATTGGCGCAGGCCTCGAAATGGCCGACTTTCTCATCGCCCGAGCACCCGCCCCAGCGATGCTCTTAGGGCAAACCTACTGCTTTTTTGATCGCAGAGGTCTCAAAGAAGCCTATTCAGAAATACAACGCTTTTATGATCTCATCGGTGCGCCCAAGAAAAACACCGACCTGTTCATCGGGCCCCAAGGCCACGGATATTCTTGGCACAATCAAGAAGCGATGGTGCGTTTCTTCTGCAATCACACCAACAAAAAACGCGTCATCAAAGTAACGAAGCCTGAGGACCTAAGTCCCGAGTTACTCAACGTCACCCCCAAAGGCGAGGTCATTCCCGAAGGTGCCATACCCATTTATGACCAAATTGCCCAAAAAGCCAATACAATGGCTCTTAAACGCAAGAGGCTTTCAAAACCTCAATTGATAAACCGAATCAAATCCCTTCTCACACTCCCAGCTCGGCGCGACACACCACATTATCGCTGCCTACGCGCTGTAACCGAAGGGGATACCCGATTGGCGCGGTATGCCATCGAAACCGAAGCCAATATTCGTGCCATCATGCGCAAACGGCTCACAATACCCGCCCAATCTCACACCCTTGATGTAGAACCCGAAATCCATCTCTATTTGCCGCATGTTTCATCCGAACAAGATCTGCTTGAAGACGCCTTAGCCAAATCCCTCAAAAAACAACACCCATTGTATGCTTTAGACGTGCGCGGCTTGGGTGAATCGCTCACCAGCGACCACCGAGGCATCTTTGCCCCCTATGGCAATGATTACATGTGCAATGGTTATGGCCTGCTTTTAGGAGAAAGTTTTCTAGGGCGACGCATCCACGACCTTTTACGCACCATCGATCTCCTCGTTTCTGAAGGTGCTAAAAAAGTCCACCTTTACGGGCGCGGCCAAGGTGCCATACACGCACTCTTTGCAGGGGTGGTCCACGAAAAGGTGGTTTCTGTGACCCTAAAAAACAGCCCGCTTTCTTACCACGCCTGGACACAAGAACCGCTTGTAGATTGGCCAGCGGCCAACATTCCCCGAGGCGTGCTCAAAACCTTTGACTTGCCAGACCTGATCCAATCATTGGACTCTAAAATTTTCCTCATACAACCCTGGGGAGCCACAATGAGACCCTTAACAGGCAGTGCCCTTAGCAAAGCCCTTCAACAAACTGGACTCTCAAAAACGCTGATCAAACGCGGATAGCAAAGCGGCCAGGTGCCCATATTTTTTTAAAAAAAGAGGCCATACATAAAAACTATGTATGGCCTCTTTCATATTCCCAACATCGATAGATTACTCACCAAGTGTCGCTTCTGGTAACTTGGGCAGGTACTGATATTCAGGCTCCATCTTCTGCCGTTTGAGAATGGTTGTAATCTCGCGCCATGTGGCAACCAAACCCACAGGACTAGGCGGCAAATCGTGCTTGATGGTTTTGTGCAGCTTACCAAGCCTATAACAAGGCACGGCCGCATACATATGATGCTCGATGTGATAATTCATATGCCAATAAAGAAAACGCACCACGGGGGTCAGAATAATGGTGCGTGAACACAAACGAAAATCAGGCACATCATCCGCCAAACCAACATGTTGGGCATTGTTACACAAAAAGAAAAGCCACCCGCCATAAAATGAGCCGAAGGTCACCAACAGGATCAATTGCCACCATCCCAAATAAAGCGACAAACCAACAAACACAACATGCCCAATGGTCATCACCCGATCCCATAAAAACAACCGTCGACGTCCCGTAACATTCTCCTGTGGAAACAGCACCTGATCCCACCCTGGATTCAGATGCCCAAAGAACCCACGGCGCACCGTGCCCCGAATACGGTTGTATGCACCCTTCGGATTGACAAAACCGTTGGTCAAAAATGCTTTGAGCGTCAGCCGAACAGGAAAAACCACCTCGCCATCTTCCGGCGGGTGAAGCGTGTACTTATGATGTTCGGCATGACTTGCCCAAAAGTGTACCGGATTATACCAACCCAAGAAGCTGAGCAAATAAAGAAAAAAAACATTGAGCTTCTGTGTGCGAAATACCGAGCTGTGCACCAATTCGTGGAATCCATTAATAATAAAAGCGTAACACATCCCGTGTAGAAAGAACGCGGGAATCCACCCATACCATGGCTGATTCAAAGTTGCCCACCAAGCCAGTGCCCCCGTAGCCATCAGCGTACCGAGATACCCCAGCGTTTGTACAGCACCAAAAAAATCACTGCGCTTATTGAGTTGGGCAAGCAACTCTCGATCAATTTTAGTGCGATGCCACGCAATACGTCGCTTTTCCTTTACGTTTTCGGTCATCTTAAACTCAAGATTAAAGGTGAGAAATCATTATTGTTCATGAGACATAAGAGCAAAATATGTCAGCCCTAACAGAATGCAAGCTTAAAGTCCCTCACTGATATCGCTTCTCTGGGTGAAATCGATGAGCTCCCAGCACTTGGCGCAACTTGTCACTTGCCCCATCAAGCAAATGCTCGGGCAAATCGTATTGAATATAAGCATTGTAACGCGGAAAAGCCCACCGTGGCCCATACTGCTGCTGAAGCAAGTATCGAACGCGATCAGACAGATTCGGCATGCCGTGGTGCCAGCACTGTGAATTGTGCAAATAAATATCGCCCGCTCTACAAAAAATTGGAACGGGCCCTTGCCCTTCAAACTCAGGCGTCAGATCCTCAGGTGGGCGGCGTCCCGAATAGTGACTTTTGGGCACATATTGCGTCGGCCCATGTTCAACAGATTCAATATCCGTCAACGCAACTTGAACGGTCAACCAATGAATGGGCATTTCAATGCGCGGATCGTGGCGAGGCACATCATCGGGCAATGGAAAAAACAGTGCATCATCAACATGCCACCGATCTATGGCGTTCGTGCGATCAGTGCGCAAAACATTCATCCCACATTGTTGACATCCCGGCCCAAAAATTGCCTCCATCAAACCGATGATGGGCTCTCGAACCAGCAGATCACAGAATATGAGATCGAGTTCATTTGTGTGTCGGAGAATAAAATCCTTCTGCACATATCCCTCTGCAATACACTTTGGATCGTCCATCAACACATCCGTTATGTCGCGCAAAGCTTGCACTTCATCGCCTTCAAGCACATCGGGTATCACAACAAATCCATCTCGTTTAAAATCGCGAATAATCTCGCGGGTGCGTTCTTCATCAAACGGCACCCCCTCATAAATTTGCTTCTGTCTCATCTTAAATCCTAATGTTTAAGGGAGATATAAAAAAAACGAACCCGGCAGATTCACTGCCGGGTCGTATAATATTAACTTGGTACCGAGGACGGGATTTGAACCCGTGCGGCCTTGCGGCCAAAGGATTTTAAGTCCTTCGTGTCTACCAGTTCCACCACCCCGGCACCATGTAAGGCGAAAAATAGCCAAAGGATGGAATGATGTCAAGTATCTTGACGTCCCAGACCTTTTATGCTGCGTAATCCTAATAATGGAAACCGGCTGATCTCAAAGAGACCAGCCGGTTTTTTTTGGAGGTGCCGGGCGGATTTGAACCGCCGGTCAAAGCTTTGCAGGCTCTTGCCTTACCACTTGGCCACGGCACCCTAAATGCGTCACAATGTCAGATCGGATAAATAAAATACCGAACTTCTTTTGATATGTCAAGCCCCGAATACATATCAAACTGGCGTCATAAAACGACCAAAACAAACAACACAAAGCATTACAATACAAATATTTACAAAAAAACCAGAAGACCTAAATATTTTTTAAAAACACGTATATCACACCTTCTGCCCTGCATTTTATGCCACTTTACCTCGCCGCCCAGTGAATGCCTCGCCGTTGTATTTCCTTTGCTTCAGGCACATCAAAATCAACCGCTTTATGCCCCAAAGACGAATAAAATACGCGGCCTTCTCCCCACATGCGCTTCCACACCACTGGCATCACACATCCGGCAACCCAAGGCGCAGGATCCCCATCAAAAGTAGTGGTCACCAAGACCTCATTCGAAGGGTCTACATGTAAATAATATTGCTCAGAGTGCATCTTGAAATCACTTAATCCTGCAACAATAGGGTCGTCTTTCATTTCGGGTAAAATATTAACCTCATAGTCCCTTACCCCACCTGGATGAGAGACCCAGTTTGCCCCCGTCATCCACTGATAATTTGTGTTGTTTCTAAACGCATCACACATGCCACCATGCCAACCTGCCAACCCAACACCCGATTGAATGGCCTTAGTCAAACCCTGCTCTTGTTCCTTTTCAATCGTACCCATTGTCCAACACGGCACAACAACACTCAATTGTGACATATAATCTTCATCGGTATAAATATCCATCGAATCGCGCACATCAACTTCAAAACCATCATCCGCTAAAATCGGAGCAAAAACATCTACGCATTCTTTTGGTTCGTGACCTGCCCACCCACCCCACACCATCAATGCCTTCTTACTCATCACCATGCCTCCGGTTCAATGGTTTGTTTTTCATTATCACTTGTCAACCGCACGCTCACGAGCGTAGCGAGTCATTATCCATTATCCATTATCCATTGCACTATTTGTTTCCTGCCGCAAATCCATTCGAAACCATATATGTATAGCTTTTTTCCACCGCTTCCATCATATCGGTGGCACACCGATCCAATTCTATAATCCACCAATCGACATGGCTGCCCACATTAACAATGCCTTGAAAGTCAGTAATACCCTCGCCCAAAGCTTGCATATCCGCTTCGCGTGTGCAGGGACCGTCCTTCACATGAATTAACGGAGCGCGAGCGCCCAATTCTGCAATCACACCGATTGGATCTGGGCCAGCTGTTTGCACCCAGTAGGCATCAATTTGGAAGAAAATATCGGCATCCAAAAATTCTTGCATCGTTTTATAAACCAGCTGCCCATCCACTTCCAAAAACTCCCACCAATGGTTGTGAATGCCAAACGTCATGCCGTGCCCTTTGACAAAGGCAGACGCCTCATTGAACTTCTCACACGATGCCTGAATTTGATCCCGAGACCCAAACTGATCTCGTCCTAACCCAGCCACCCAGCGCTTGACGCCCAAAGCTTGCGCATTTTCCAAACCCTCCTGTTGTTTCTCCCCTACAGGCAAAGGCAAATGGGCACTCGTCACTTCCAAACCCAAGTCATCATAAAGCTTCTTTGCGGCTTCAGCCGTCGTACCCGGAAAACCTGCGGGTTCAACGCCCTTATACCCAATCTCAGCAACTTTTCTTACAACGCCTTCATAATCTTGAGCAGCGGCTTCACGAAGCGTGTACAATTGTAACCCTAATGGTGCAGCCATAAAATATCCTTTCTAAAGGTTCCGATACACTTTAAATGAACGACGTATAGTCTACCATAAATCTACCCCATCGAGCAAGCATAAATCAACACAATCTTTGGGAACCCATGTCTTTGCAAACAAAGCGAAAGAATAAAAGAAGAAGCCTTTTCTCTTTTCTCTTCTCCCCGTCGCTAAAGCATACCAAACCGCTCCCGCAACACCACCGATTGCCCCAACATAGCCGACTCATACCCCGCCTGAACCACAGCCAAACTGCGCCGTTCACTCGCCCCATCCGTTGGGCCATAAGCACCAGCCACATAATCGGCAAAAGCCGCCAACTCTAAGGCATATTTCGACAACGCAATTTCGGGATACGCCACGTCAAACGGCTCACCGTCTGCGGGAAATACTTGGCACCCATCGACAGTTGCACGCAAGCTGCCTTGGTCCCCATGAAGCGTATATCCACCAAGCGACCCTCCTAAACGCGCCTCACACGTTTGCAAAACCGACACCTGATATCCCGCGACCATTGTCAAGATGCCCGTCATAGTTCCTTCAAGGTCGGGCCGTTCAAATGATGCCGCGTGATGTTCCCGCATATAAACAGTCTCGACTTCACCCAAAATGTAACGCACCTGCGCCATACTGTGAATGCCGTGCAACATCCACGTACCTGTCCCTCCAGATTGCGGCAAAGTCAACCAGGCACGCCGCCCAGGATAACCAAAATTTGTGGCGCGAAATCCACCAGCAAAAGACGCAGCTACCATGTTACCGATATATTTCCCAGCTTGTACCACCTCGCGCAAAAACTTTGCCATCGGTGTATAAGCAGCACTTTCGGCAACATACAAACGAATGCCATTTTGATCAGCTGCTGCCATCATCCGGTTGGCTTCTCTAACCGTTTGTGCCATCGGTTTTTCGACCAACACATGCTTGCCCGCTTCGGCAGCCGCAACCGCCTGACCACAATGCAGATGATGCGGCGTACAAATGTCCACGGCATCCACATCCACATCCACATCTTTTAGCACATCCGCATAATCAGTATAAACCTTTGGGATGCCAAATTCATCGGCCTTCTCTTTCACAAACGCTTCATCATTGTCAACCAAACACACAACCTCAACCTTTTCATCCAATTCTCGAATCGCCTCAACATGTCGCGACCCTGCCCAACCACATCCCACAATCGCCAACTTCAACATAATGTATTCCTTTCAGAATACGGAACATGACACGGCATTGAAATCGATCATCGGTCCATATGACCAAAACCTGTAACTGATCTTATGTCCCAATGATCTGCGACCTGTAACCGACGTTGCCTACTACCTTGCACTTACAACCACGCATAACCGTTGGTCGCTACCCCCCGCGCATCTGCCGTCTTTTTAATATCCCCTAAGGTTATATCATTGAGCGGTATACCCTCTCGACGATAATTCTCTCGGCGAATCGCTTCGGGTTCACCCGGCGCATACAGGCGATCTACATTGGGCGCTTTACGGCTGTTGTGAATCTGCTGAATGGCTTTATCCACACGCCCCTTAAATACATCCACTTCTTCAAATGCACTCACCCGAATAGCCGCTACAAAATGCCCGGCTTCACCTGGATGGGCGCCCTCTTCCATATTGCCCAACTCAGTGCCATAACTTGCCCCCGACAACATTGAAGACAAAATTCCCATAATCAATGCCAGCGACACGCCTTTAAATGCACCAATAGGCAAAAGTAATCCGTCTATTGCTTCTGTAGGGTCTGTCGTGGGCACACCCTCTTTATCGGCAGCCCACCCCTCGGGCAGCGTCAACCCCTTTTGCTGGTACACACGAATCTTACCGTGCGCGGTACCACTAAATGCCGCGTCAAAAATAATGGGCGCTTCCTCTCCAGCAGGAATGGCAAAAGCCAATGGATTAATACCCAATATCCGCTCAACCCCTCCCCACGGTGCCATCGTGGGTAATGCGTTGGTGGTGGCAATGCCAATCATATCATGTTCAAGT
>Ga0115002_10009730_pt1 | contig 10432 bp, 10 predicted proteins | sample ArcticOcean_MG_C_8_FD_89576 | JGI IMG/M metagenome (GOLD analysis project Ga0115002, IMG submission 89576) | Marine microbial communities from western Arctic Ocean - ArcticOcean_MG_CB11_86 | ecosystem: Environmental > Aquatic > Marine > Oceanic | place: Arctic Ocean: Canada Basin | collected... | reverse complement strand
GCGGGCGGGCCGGACTCGCGTTCCGCCAGGTAGTAGGTCAGGTAGCTTCGAGCCGCGGCAATGGCTGCTGGCTCGTCATCGACGAGAAGGTCGAGATCGCCCCGCGACTCGTACTCCGCCGCGCTCCGCCGTGTTGGCGAGGCTGGCGTGTCCGCCGAGTCCGGTGGTTCGTGTGAGCCGATGGTCGAGTCTTCCGTCGCGACGACGAAGTCGCAGAGCATGGCGATGCTGATGTGGCCGTCGATCGCCGTTCCCGAGAGGATCGCGACTGTTGGCGCCCAGCCTGAGAGCTCCGCGAGGCCGTCCAGGATGTCCCAACGGGCCGGAGATCCCACCGCGATGGCGGGGCCGTCTCGCGGCTGATTGGGGCGCGCCCCCGCGCCGTCGACGAAGCAAACGAATGGCCAGCGGTGCGCGTTGGCGAGATAGAGGATGCGCGTGAGCTTGCGCGTGTTGCGCTCGCTCTGCGTCCCGTCCAGGACTGTTTGGTCGTACGAAGCGGCGACGACGGGTTGCCCCGCAATTCGCCCGGCCCCCGCGACGAGTCCGTCGGCTGGCGCGGCGCCCGGATCATCGGGTGCCGCCTCCGCGAGGACGCCGTACTCCACGAAGCTTCCGGAGTCGAACAGGGTTTCGAGGCGCTCCCGCGCCGTGAACTGACCGGCGGCGTGAATGGCCGCGACGGCGTCAGGGCGCGCCGCATCCATCGCGGCCGCCCTCGCCACGCGGACCTCATCGATCAGTCGTTCTTCCATCGCTCTCGTTTCGAGTTGCGCAGCCGCGGCCGTCTGAGTCTCGCATGTCGTCGCGCTTCGAACCTCAGATGCGTGGGCCCGCGACCGGCTGCCAGCCAATCACGTCGTCCGTCGCCAGCGCGGCAATCTCGGCTTCGGTCAGGTGGAGGAGGTCTCGCAAGACCTCTGCGTTGTGTTCACCGAGTGTGGGTGCGGCGCGTTTCAACTGAATCGGGGTCCGGCTGAAGTGCGCCCAGCGAAGCCCATGTGCGTGTCGCCCCATCTCAGGGCGCGTGGCGTACTCGAAGTAGCCGCGCGCCGCCAGTTGTTCGTTTTCGAGAAGGTCGGTTGCCGGGAAGACAGGAGCGCCTGGTATGCCCGCTGCTTGCAAGGCGTGCGTCGCCTCCTGCGGTGTGCGCATTCGGCACCAGCTCGTGATCCCCTCGTCGAGCTCGGCCTGATTGCTATGGCGACCCCGGGCGGTTGAGAAGCGCGCGTCAGCAAGCCAGTCTGATCGACCGAGACGACTACACAGGGCACGCCACTGCTCCTCGTCGATGACGGATATCGCGACCCACTCCGCTTCTGTCGCCGTGGGATAGACGCCATGCGGGGCGTAGATTCCGTGTCCGTTGCCCCGGCGCTGGGGTAGGCGGTCGTTCACCTGGTAGTCCAAGATCGGCTCCCCCAGGAAGCAGGTCAACGCCTCGACCTGCGACAGATCGATAGCCTGGCCCTCGCCTGTCTGTCGCCGATGTTCCAGCGCGGCCAGCACCGCGTAGGCGCCGTGCATTCCGGCGATGGCGTCGGAGGCGGCGTTGCCCCAGCGTCGAGGGATGCCGTCGTCGGCATAGCCGGTGAGCTGAGGAAAGCCCGCCATTTCTTCAACCGGGAAGGCGAACCCCCCGTAGTCCCGCCAGGGGCCGCTGGATCCGTAGGCGGGGAGCGAGATCATGATCAGGTCTGGCCTGATCTCGCGCAGGGCGTCGAAGCCCAACCCGAAGTTGTCCATGACCCTCGGCGTGTAGTTCTCCACCACGACATCTGCATCGGCGACGAGCCGCCGCAAGAGCTCAAGGCCGCGGTGGTCGTGCAGGTTCAACGTGATGCCGCGCTTGTTGCGGTTGGCGCCCGCGAAGAGCGCCGATACCTCCCACCACTGGGGGTGATTGGGATCAGCCTGTGCGCCTCGCCAACCGTCGAAGACCTGGGTGGACTCGACCTTGATGACATCGGCGCCCAAGTCTCCGAGCAGGGCGGTGCAGAACGGCCCCGCCCACCACATGGAGAGGTCGACGATGCGAAGCCCGTCGAGCGGCCCCGCACTCGCGTCGGAAGGCGCGCGGAGGCGTGTGAGCGGCGCGGGCGCGGGAAGAGGTACTGGACCGTCACTCTTCAGAGCCGCCAGCACCTCGTCTGTGTGCTCCCCGAGCAGGGGAACTTCAGCAGGCGCCGCGATCGGAGACGCGCTCATCTGAAAGGGGCCCGCGGGCCGTCGAACGACCGCTCCTGATTCGATTCGCATCTCTGCGAGGAATCCGCGTTCACGATGTTGAGGGAACTCGATAATTTCTGCGACGCTGGGCAACTTCGTGACGGGCAAGCGCCACTCGTTGGCGGCGAAGAGTTCGTCGGAAGTGTGCTGTTGGGTCCAATCCGTGATGATGGCCGTGAGCGCTGCCGACTCCACCGCGCGCTGTCTGGGAGAGGCGAATCTCGGATCGTCGAGCAGCTCTGGGCGCCGCATGAAGGCACAGAGGGTCTCCCAATGAGCGGGGTGAGCACGTTGACTCCCACCCAGCCGTCCTGGCAGGGCACGACCGCGAAGGGATACCCCTGACCAGCCCGATAGGCGGATCGCTCGCCGGAGAAGGAACGTGCCAACGGGGCATAGCCGGTCGTGCTGTGGACCGCCTCCAGTGAGGACAAGTCGATGAACTGCCCCTCGCCGCTGTTTTGACGATGCGTCCACGCCGCCGAGACCGCGAGCGCCGCGCACACCCCCGTGATGTACTCCGACATGCTCCCGCCGGTTTGGAGCGGTTCACGATCTGGCGCGCCGCCGTCGTACATCCAGCCGCTCATCGCTTGGATCACGAGATCGCTGCCGAGGTAGTCCTGGTAGGGCCCCGTGGTTCCAAAGGCGGTGAGGGAGAGCCAGATGAGAGGTGGCGATTCGGCGGCCACGGCTGCGTAGTTCAGACCGTGTCCAGCTAAACCTTTGTCGCTTTCGACAACGACGTCGTAGCGGGGGATCAGCCCCTCCAGGATCGAGCGGAACTCGGACGCCTCGTGATCGAGGACAACGCTCTTCTTGCCTGCATGGAGATAGTGGAACAACATCCCGGCTGTACGCGTGGTGCCGTCGTAAGGAGAGGGATCCCAGGTCCGCGCGGGGTCGCCGTGGGGCGGTTCGATCTTGACGACTTCGGCGCCGGAATCGGAGAGCATCTTGGTGCAGTACCCACCAGCGATGCCGGCAGACAGATCGAGTACCCGGAGCCCGGCGAGTGGTCCCGTCATCGGCGCGTCCCTCTTGCCTCAGTCGTCTCAGTGAACGTGAGCCAATATAGGCCGACTCACGCTCTGACTAAAACGGAGCGGCTACCAGCGGATTCCCGCCGCCCGAAGATCCGTCTCCAGAGCAGGGGTATCACCCTGGTAGTGGTGCCCGGCCATGCCGAGGGCGCGGGCGGCGTCGACGTGTTCTTGAATATCGTCGATGAAGAGGCACTCCTGGAGTTCGACGCTCAGGGCCTCGGCAACCATTTCGAAGGCATCGCGATCGGGCTTGTGAACCTGGTGCGTGCCGGAAAGGACGACGACCTCAGGGAGGGACGGGCCCATCAGCGCGCGGAAGAGATCCAGGCTTTCGACTGGTCCATTGCTGAGTATGCCGACAGGAATGCCAGCGTCCTGCAGGCTGGCCACGAGACCGATCAAGTCCGTGTTTGGGAATTGCGACGTCACATCGTCGAAGACGCCCGCGAGGCGACGCGCGGCTTCACCGGCGCCTTCGCCGCAGAAGGCTGTGAGTTCCTGGCTCAGATAGCGTTCGACCGCGGGCCGGTCGAAGCGTTCTCCCACGTGCCGCTCGACGGCGCGCGGACCGTGAAAGAGCGGCCCCCAATCCGCTCGGGTGATGCCGTAGTCCGCCTCGATCGTGGCGAGGTAGGCCGGGTCGGTGCGGGAAAGGACGGAACCGAAGTCGAACACGACAGCGCGGATGGACATGCGTGAGGTCCCTAGTTGCCTCGGGCGATGTAGAAATTGTTCATCATGTCTCCGGGGACCGTCTTTACGTCGACATTGAGGAATCCCGCCTCGGCGAACATCTCGCGCGCTTTATGCTCTCCCCACATCGCGCCAAGGCCTTCCCCACCCTCCGCCAAGGAGACGGTCATGCAATGGAAGAGCGAGATCGTGTAGCCGAAGGGTCCGATCGGGTGGTCCATATTCTCGTGGACGTGGCTGGACGCGGCGATGTCGGCACAGAGGTAGGTGCCTCCCGGCGCTAAGGCAGCAGCGACGACGCGCAACATGCCAGCGGGATCGGCCTGGTCATGGACGGCGTCGAAGGTGGTGATGAAATCGAACTGGAGGGACTCCGGAAGCTTGGAGATGTCTTGGAGTTCAAAGTGGGCGTTGCTGAGGCCGAGCGCGTCAGCCTCTGCCTTGGCAGCGGCGATTCCTGCCTCGGAGATGTCGAAACCGGTGAAATCACTGTTGGGCCAGGCCTGCGCCATGAGGTTGATCGCGTGCCCCGAGCCGCATCCCATGTCAGCGACACGGATGCCGTCGTTCAGCTTCTCGACGATCCCGTCCACGAGCGGGATCTGCGCGTCGACGAGGTTGAAGTCGAAGATTGTCGCACTGCTCTCCGCCATTAATGCGGTGAACTCGCGATAGCTGGAGTACGGAACGCCTCCGCCCTTGACGAAGGCTTCGCAGAGTTCGTTGGTGATCTCGCCAAACATCGGAAAGAACCGGGTGAAGGCGGCGACGTTGCCCGGCCCGGCCGCTTTGGTGACGCTGCCGTGCTCCGCGGGGAGCCAGTAGGTCTGGTCGTCGGGGTTGTAGCTGACGACGCCCGAGACGACCATCCCGTTCAGCCACTCACGTATGTATCGCTCCTGCATGCCTGAAGCATCGGCAAGCTGTTGCGAGGTTGAGGGATCCAGTCCGGCCAGCGTGTCGAACAGGCCGAGCTTGTCGCCGATGCCCAAGCCGAATGCGGTTGACGCGGCGTTGACTACCCCGAGCATTCGTCCGGCGAATTCCTCAGCGGCAGCCTGGTCCACGTCGGTGGTCATAGGAGACTGCCCGGCTATCAGTTCGCGGCGGCGGGGGCGAACCACTCAGCGCCCTCTTTGCCCGGCTCTGGCAGGATCTCGCCCGCTTCCATCATCCATGATGCGGGGGCTTCAGTGATGCGACCGCTGATCTGGTCGAGGGGGACGTCCGCGATCTCACTGAGCGCCTGCTTCACCCCGGCGAGGATCTGCTCCCGAGCTTCCGGAGGCCGCCCGGCGCGGTTGGCGCCATCGATGAAGTAAGGGAGCCGTCCAGGGGCCTGGTCCTCAGAGGGGCGGTCGTAGAAGAAAACGTGTACGAAGTCGCGGGGCGCGCCCGTCACCTCGCAGTGCACGTCCGTGAACGCCTTGGCGATCTTGGGACGGTCCTCCATGGCGATCGTGCCTGGTGGGGCGATGCAGCGATACAGGGGCATGGTAGGTCTCCTTCTTGCCGAACTCTTCTTGCCGAGTGTTCTCCAGCCGAGCGGAGCGTTCGAGTCATTCTGTTGATCTAGGCGCCGGGGCTATCCATCGCGGAAACGAGGAGGTCATCGGAGTTGCAGCCGGTGACGCGACACCACATCTCGCTAACCTCCCGCAAAAACCGGTTGCGCGGCTCCGTCGCGGTACCGACGGGAACGCTGCCACTGACGAGCGAGGCGCGCGACGGTTCGCCGCCTCGAAATCCCGATCCGCTCGGAATCTCGGTGAAGTCGACTGCCACAGCCGCCGCCTCTCCGCCGAAAATGTCAGTGCCAATACGCGCGAGTTCCGTTGATAGCGTCTCCCGAACGGGAAGCGGCACGGCGCCTTCTTGGACAATGCAGGCGAAACTGATCATCGGAGACTCCCCTGTCGCGAATCTTCATGAATGAGGATAGCGACTTAGGAGCTGCAGCGGACCTATCCGCCCGCGGCGGTGGCCTTCGCAGACTGCAGCGGTGCGGGGTTTAGTTCCTTCAGCGCCGGGAGAACCTCCTTGGAGAAGAGCTCAATGCTCTTCTGGGCTTTCTCGATGGGCATCGTGCCGTAGCGGAAGATGAAGGTGATCTCCGAGGTGCCGAAGGCTTCGGCCAGCACCTTAGTTTTTTCGATGATTTGCTCGGGAGTGCCCCAGGGATGGCCGTCGATGATGCCCCGCGCGAAGGCGGAGCGATCGTCTTGCATCGCTCCCGAGCGCTGACCATAGGCTTCGTAGCCCTTGATGTCCTTGAGATGGTCGCCCATGAGTTCGTAGTGGCGGATGGCGGTGTCCGCGTACTCCGCGATGTGTTCTTCCGCGGTGGCGCGGGCTTCGTCTTCGTCCTCGTGGCAGTACGTCCAGAGGGCGAGGCGCGTGTCGACGGGGCCGAAACCGGACTCCTCACGGACATCCACGTAGTGGTGCAAACCGGCAAGCGCCGTCTTCAGATCAGTGTTGGGCACGATCATCGGCTTGATTCCGAATTTGGCGATGATCTCCATCGTCTCGGGCGATCCCGCCGCGCAGTACAGGAGATCGCTGAGGTCTTGCTCCGGCTGCGGCCGGATCTTGAGGTCCTTGAGGGGGTAGTACTGTCCTTTGAACTCGCGGATCTCGCCAGTACGAAGCAACTCGCGGACGATCTGCACGCTCTCATCGAAACGGCCGCGCGCCTCGTTTTGGTCCACGTTGAGCCCGGCGAATTCTCGCCGCCCCAGACCACGCCCAACGCCAAGGATCAGGCGCCGGTCGCCCAACAGCGTGTCGAGCATGATCGCGTCCTCGGCCACCTGCACGGGATTGTGCCAAGGCAGCACGACGACCATCGTGCCGAGATCCACGTTCTCCGTGACGCCGGCCAAGTACGTCAGCAGTTGCAGCGGGTTGGGGACCATCGTGTACGGCGTGAAGTGGTGTTCCACCGTCCAGACCGTGTCGAACCCCATCTTGTCGGCTTGGCGCGCGAAATCCACTTCTTCCAGGAAGATGCTGCGATCGGAGGTGGCGGGACGGGCTGCGGCGTCCTCGCCGCGCTCCGCTGCTTCGTAGCGGTCCCAATCCTCGGCGTTCTGACAGAAGATGGTCATTCCAACGCGCATGGACGGCTCCCTCGTGCTTGATACCGAGCTGGACCAGGTCAGCTTGGCGATGTGAGTGCGTGAAGGATAGCTGAATCCGAGTGGCGCGTGCGATCAGGGTTGCAGCGGATAAGCCAGGCGTCGGCACTCGATCGTGTGTGCTTGCGAGTGAACGCTAGGCGCGACTGACCTGGTGTTTCACGGGAACCGACTCTGCGATCAAGCCATAGACCGGTGAGTACGAGGCCAAGTCCGACAAAGTGGCGAGTTCGTCGTCACTGATCTCCCCGCGCACTTTGATCTCGATGTCGAGCCCGCCCAGGCAGGAGGCGTGGTCGCTGGGCTCGCGGAGTGCAAAGAGTACGCGCGGGTCGACGTTCTCTCGAATCGTGACTTCGACGCCTTCCGTGTCGATTCCGAGGCGCGTGGAATTGTAGGTCAGAGCGTTGACGACGCAAGCAGCCGTCGCGGCCAGAGCCATCTCAACCGGCTCCATGCGGTCCGTGGGTCCTTCCACGCCGAGGAGTTCCTCGACTTCGCGCCAGGCGCCGAAGGGGAATGTGTAGTGCCGCGTGTCGCGATCGATCGTCTCACCGTCGAGCTCGTACTTGCCCACATGGACGGTGCTCCGTCCCGCTTGCCCCTCGTAAACGGCCTTGACTTCCAGACCCAACTGCCCCTTGTCGGGATTCTCAGTCAAGAATCCACGGAACGCTTCCAGCTTCTCAACATCTACACCCTGGCGGACCGACATCATCATCCTCTTCTCATGCTTCATCACTGTAAGTGCGGGCAGACTAGTTGCGCGGCGAGTATTTGCCAAGATCGAAGAGGGGACCGACATTCGTCAGTCCCCTCTTCGACACCATGCTCAAACGAGCTTCGTGCCGATCACTGCGCGGCGTGGACGGCTCGATGCGGGTCGACACAGGGGCACTCCGCCCCGTCTTCCCGACGCAGCTGCTGGAACAGGGTTGCCGCATCCTCGGAGGCTGCCCCGTGCTCCTTGACCACGAGCCAGACAGTGGCGTTGACCGGGTCGACTAATTCACCTGCGATCAGAACCTGCGGTGCATCCGTCGCATCCGGGTTGAGTTCGTACGTCCCGAGGGCGAGCGTCGCGCTCACGCCGTCCGCGTCGGCCACGGCGCCGGTGGCGTTGAGAATCAGATCGAACGGCCCGGCGGGGTGGTTCTCGATTCCCGGCTGGTCCACGATCCACCAGACGCTGTAGGCGTTTCCGGCGACCACTTCGGGGTCGGTGATGGTCATCTGCAGGCCACTCACAGTGCGATTCACTGTAGAGGTTCCCGCGACCGGATTTCCGGTCTCAGGCCCTGTCTCGCAGCAGACGGATTGGAAGACTTCGAGTCCCGCGTTGGTCAGGTTGGATCCGTCACTGACGGCGGCCTGCACGTCGACGGCGACGCCATTCCCCGCGACCGAGAAGATCGCGCGGTGGGGGTCCACACAACCGTCGGGGAGGCATTCGGGGCCATCCTCGCGTCGGGTCTGGATGAACAGCGCGTCCGCGTCGGCGGAGGCGGCTCCGTGCTCCTTGACCACGAGCCAAACGGTGGCGTTCAAGGGGTCGTGCAGTTCGCCATCGCGAAGGACTTGCGCCCCGTCCGCGAGGTCGCCCGCGTAGGCCCCGGGCGCGATATCAGCGCTGAACGTGCTGACGCCGTCGACGTCGGCGATGCCGCCTGTGGCGTTGAGTACGAGCGGAGCGGCGTCGGCGGTCTGGAAGATGACCCACCAGACGGAGTAGGCGTTGCCCGCCACGAGGCCGGGGTCGGTCAAGGTCATGGAGAAGCCGTCCGCGGCGCTGCGGGTGAGAGTTGCGTCGCCGTCCAAGGGATCGCCCGTGGTGGGTCCCGTTGCACAGCACACGGGCTGGAAGATTTCCAGACTCGCGGAGCTTGAGCCGTCGACAGTGCTAGCCTCGGACTGGGTGATCTGGGCAATCAAGGCGTCCCCAGCCAGGGCGGCACCATGGTCGCGGACCACGAGGTGGATCGTCGCGTTGGCCGTATCGGTGAGACCACCTGGAATGACGGCGGCGCCGTCGATTGAGCCATCCGCGGGTGTGTGCGCATGGAGGCTCAGTTCATCCTCCGCTGAGGCGACGCCGCTCGCCGCCAAGAAGACGGAGTTCCCAGGGATGCCCAGGTCGGGCGCATCACAGCCGACCGCACAGAGCGTGGGGTCGTTCCAGATGACCCACCAGAGCGTGTAGGCCTTCCCAGCCGTGAGGCCGGTGGAGTTCACCCAAGCCGTTGCCCCCGCGGAGTTCCGCTCGATGGTGACGTCGCCGAGGTTCGCTCCCGCCGGGTTCCCGAAGGGGAAGAGGTTCGTGGCGAACGAGCTGCCCGTGGGAACAACGAGGTCCGTCGCTGCCGAGGTGACGATGAACATTCCCATGCCGCTGGTGATCACGATCGTCGGTCGCAGCGCCGCGGGGAGGGCCGTCGAGTCACCCTGCCAGCCGTCCGTGAAGACCCAGATCGCATCAATGTTGGCGTTCCCCGCAATGATGGCGGCGGTCGTCGTGTCGAGTCCGGTCCAGCCAATGAGGTTCCCGCCAGCCGCCTCCGTACGATCCCGTCGAGGAACCGAACCTGGCCCACGACGTTGATCGGGCTGGTGAGACTGGTTCCCGCGAACGGGGTGCCCATGCGGATAGCGGGGTCGTTCGGGTCCGGAGGGCTGGCGTTCTCGCGGCAGACGTTCGGCGGTAGTGGTCCGGCGCTTGGAATGAGGAGCGTCGTGGCGAATCGTGCGATGGCAAGAAAGCCGGTACCGCGATGGATTGGGAAGGGTTGGCGCAGGCTGCTCGGGAGCTCTTGCGCGTCGACGACCCAACGGTCCACCTGCGGGTCGAACCACCAGAGGCGATCGAGGGCGGGGTTGGCACTGAGCAGCTGAGCGGAATCGGTGGAACCTCCGAACCAACCCACCAAGCTCACCCCGCTGGGAATGGGAAATGGCTCAGCCAGGCTGGGCCCTTGTGCCTCCACGCTGTCGGAATCGATGAACAGAGTTGAGAGGGTTGCGCCCAGAATCGCCAGGGCCACGACGCACGTTCGCATCGGCATTCCCTTCCCAGGTCTGTGCCCTCAGCCTAGCGCCACGCTGATCTGGCGTGTCGTTCCCAGCCGAGGCTTGCAGCCGGCTTCGGCCGGGACAGAGAAAGGCCCGGCCGAAGCCGGGCCCGTCTCAATCCGCGTCGATTCGAGAACTATCCCGGGAAGTCGGGATGGTTCGTGTCCACCCAAGCATCGTCGTAGCGATGGAAGTTGTGGGCGAACTGGGTTCGGGCATCGTCATGGGCGTTGATGTAGGGCCAAGCGGCCACGCGTT
>Ga0115002_10009729_pt1 | contig 10434 bp, 10 predicted proteins | sample ArcticOcean_MG_C_8_FD_89576 | JGI IMG/M metagenome (GOLD analysis project Ga0115002, IMG submission 89576) | Marine microbial communities from western Arctic Ocean - ArcticOcean_MG_CB11_86 | ecosystem: Environmental > Aquatic > Marine > Oceanic | place: Arctic Ocean: Canada Basin | collected... | reverse complement strand
CTGTAGGAGCTATTGCTGTTTTGTTAGAAAATCTTTCTTTAAAACCATATTCTTCTGCATCTGGGCATGGTCCTCTCTCTTCAGATAATTTTCTAGATGCTTGATCAACTCCTATTTGAATATGCTTAAAAATTTTATTATTCCAAGATTTACTCATAACAGATTCTAAAGGGATTGATTTTTTTTGCAAAAAAGAATGAAAACCCATAACTCCAAGCCCCACACTTCTTTCCCTCAAAGCTGCATACTTTGCATTATTAAAAGATTCTGGCGCTCTATTAATAAAATCTGTCAAAACATTATCTAAAAATCTCATTACATCCTCAATAAAGCCAGGTTCATCTTTCCACTCATCATATGTTTCCAAATTTAGAGAAGATAAACAACAAACTGCAGTTCTTTCTTTACCATCTTTATCTATTCCTGTTGGAAGCGTTATTTCACTACAAAGGTTAGAAGTTTTTACATTTAATCCAGCAAGTTTATGATGCTGCGGAATTAATCTATTTACAGTATCTATAAAAATTATATACGGTTCGCCAGTTTCTACTCTAGCTGTTAACAACCTTATCCATAAATTTCTTGCTGAAATTGTAGATTGAACAATTCCATCTTTAGGGCTTTTTAAAGCCCATTCTGAATTAGTTTCTACAGCTCTCATAAAGGCATCCGTAACTAAAACTCCATGATGCAAATTTAAAGCTTTTCTATTAGGATCTCCTCCGGTTGGTCTTCTCATTTCTATAAATTCTTCTATTTCAGGGTGGTCAATGGGAAGATAACAGGCGGCAGAACCTCTTCTTAAAGAACCTTGGCTAATTGCCATAGTCAAAGAATCCATCACTTTTATAAAAGGAATTATTCCAGAAGTTTTTCCAACTCTTCCTATTTTTTCTCCTATTGATCTAAGATTCCCCCAGTAGCTTCCTATACCACCGCCTTTTGCTGCCAACCAAACGTTTTCACTCCATAAATCCAATATTCCATTTAAACTGTCTCCAGCTTCATTTAAAAAACAAGATATTGGTAAACCTCTTTCAGTTCCACCATTAGATAAAATTGGTGTAGCTGGCATAAACCATAAATTACTTATGTAATTATAAATTCTTTGCGCATGTAGATTGTTGTCTGCATACATGCTTGAAACTCTAGCAAACAAATCTTGGTATGACTCGTTTTGTCCCAAATATCGATCACTTAAAGTTGCTTTGCCAAAGTCAGTTAGTTTAGAATCTTTAGTCCTATCTATTTTGATGGTGATACCTTTATCATTTTGAAAAAGTTCAGTTTGAGAGGTTAAAGAAAATAAATCAGGTTTTTTATCAAATTGATTATCCTTTATAATAAAATTCTCTTTTTGATCGATTTTTTCGACAGCTTTCTCGATGGCTAATGATAGGTTTTTATTCATAATAGGCTTATTTTGTTATTTTTTTATGTAAAAACAACTACATGTTGTGTACACTTCAACTAGATATACTACATATTTATGCAAATCAATAGAACATTATAAGAACATAGGGATAATAGCAAGTATAAAATTAAATATTAAATAAATTAGAAAAATATTAGATATAAGAGGCAATGTCAAAAATTGAAAATGCCAATATAAATCCACTAGGTTTTAGAGAGTACGACGCTAGATGGTTATATCCAAAAGACATAAATCTGGAAGGAATTAAAAATCTTGGTAGAGGATTTGGAACACAAATAATAAAACACACAAACACAAAAAATCCTAAAGTGATAATCGGGCATGATTACAGGTCTTATAGTGAAGAAATAAAAATGGCATTAAAAAAAGGATTAGTTTCTACAGGATGTTTTGTCGAAGATATTGGTTTATCATTGTCACCAACAGTTTATTTTGCGCAATTCAATTTAAATGCAGATGCAGTAGCAATGGTTACCGCAAGCCATAATGAAAATGGTTGGACAGGTGTTAAAATGGGTATCAAAAAGGGATTAACTCATGCTCCTGAAGAAATGAAAGAATTAAAAGAAATAACGTTAAACGAAAAATTTGTCGAGGGTAAAGGAAATGAAAAGAAAATAGATAATTTTCAAAAAATTTATAAAAATGATTTAATTATAAAAAACAAAATAAATAAAACAATTAAAGCTGTCGTTGCTTGTGGCAATGGAACAGCTGGAATATTTGCGCCAGAAATTTTAAGAGGAATTGGCTGTAAAGTTATCGAACTAGATTGTAAATTAGATTGGACTTTTCCAAAATACAACCCAAATCCTGAAGATCTTAAGATGCTACACGCTATTAGTAAAGCTGTAAAAGAAAATAATGCTGACATTGGTTTTGGTTTCGATGGTGATGGAGATCGTGTTGGAGTAATCGATGATAATGGCAATGAAATATTTTCAGATAAAATAGGATTATTAATTGCACAAAATTTATCTATTAAACATAATGGATCAAAATTTATAGTAGATGTAAAATCTACTAGTTTATATAAAAAAGATAAAATTCTTTTAAAAAATAATTGCGAAACAATTTATTGGAAAACTGGTCATTCACATATTAAAAAAAAAGTTAATACTGAAAAAGCGTTAGCAGGATTTGAAAAAAGTGGACATTTTTTCTTTAATAAACCATTGGGATATGGCTATGATGATGGAATAAATTCAGCAATTCAAGTTTGTCATTTATTAAATAATCAAAATAAAAAAATGAGTGAAATAATAAATGAACTACCTAATACATATCAAACTCCTACTATGGCACCATTCTGCAAAGATGAAGAAAAATATCAAGTTGTAGATGATTTAATGAAACAAATTAAAGAAATTAAGAATAATAAAATTAAGATTGATGGTCAGGAAATTAAAGAAATATTAACTATTAATGGTATTAGGTTTTCATTTGAGGATGGTTCGTGGGGGTTAATTAGAGCATCATCAAATAAACCTTCGTTGGTTGTTGTCACTGAAAGCCCAACTTCAGATGAAAGAAAGAAAGAAATTTTTTATTTCATAGATGATTTGCTTATAAAAACAGGTAAAGTTGGAGAATACGATCAAAAAATTTAAATTTGCAAGTATCTATATAAAAAAATAGTACCTACAAAAAATAAAAATATTCCAAAAAATTTTGTTACTTTACTTTTGTTAATTTTATGAACAGTATTAGCTCCTACTCTAGCCATAATAGTGGTTATGGGTATAAATATCAAAAATGCTGGAATATTAATAAACCCAATACTTAATGGAAGATTTACATCCAAAAATGACCCTGTGATTAAAAATCCAAAAGCTCCAAATAGTGCTACTACAAAACCAATTGCAGCAGCGCTCCCAATTGCTCTGTTAATAGAGAATCCAAAATATTTTAAAATAGGTACATTCATTACAGCTCCACCAATGCCCATAGGAGCTGAAATAAAACCTGATAAAAAACCAAAAATTATCCTAGGTAAAATACCAAAATTAACCTTAATATTCTCAGTCTTTTCTTTAAGAAACAAAAGATAGATTCCAAGGAAGTAAACGATTATTGAAAAAAATAATATTAAAGATTTTGTTTCTAATGTAGCTGCTAAAACTGTTCCAAAGATGACTCCTGTTATTACAAAAATTCCATAAGATTTTATAATTTTATGATCTACTGCTTTATGCTTATTGTGAGTAAACACAGAAACAAAAGAAGTAGGTATTATTATTGAAAAAGAAGTTCCGACAGCTAAATGCATAATATACAGATTATCTATACCCAGATCTTGGAATATAAAGAATAAAAAAGGAACTGTTATAAGACCGCCACCAATACCAAACAAACCAGCAAAAAAACCTACGGGGATAGCTGTAAATATCATTAATAAAATAAAATATGAATATTCATTTAATAAAATAGTATTAATCATAAAATTTGTTGATTGGCCTTCTCATTATTTTGAATAATAGTCATTATATGTTTAGCTTTTTGAAAGTCTGAATCTCGTGCCATCATATTATCACTTAAATATCGTTTCCAATTTTTAGAACCAATTTGCCCATGGTATAAACCAACTGTATGCCTCATTATGTGATTTACTTTGGTTCCTAATTTAACTTCTTTTTCTAAATATTCTAACAATTCTTTAGCAACGTCTTCCCTTGATGGGTAATTTTTAACTTTAAATATTTCTTTTTCTATATCAGCTAAAAAATAAGGGTTTTGATATATAGCTCTACCAATCATTACTCCATCACATAATTTTAAATGATTTTTTATTTCTTCAATCTTAGATACACCACCATTTATAATAATTTCTAAATCTTGATTTTCTTTTTTTATTTTGTAAACCATTTCATAGTTTAATTTTGGAATATTTAGATTTTGCTTAGGTGATAAACCTTTAAGTATTGCTCTTCGTGCATGCATAATAAATTTTTTACACCCAGCTACTTTCATTTTTAGGACAAATTTATTTAAATAAGTAAAATCTTCAGTATCATCAAATCCAATTCTAGTCTTTGCTGTAACTGGAATTTTACAAGAATTTACCATTGCATTAAGGCATTCGGCAACTAAATCAGGTTCTTTCATTAAACAAGCACCGAACATATTTTTTTGAACTTTTTTACTTGGACAACCAAGATTCAGATTAATTTCATCATAACCCATATCTTCAGCAATTTTTGCAACTTCCGAAAGTTCATTTTTATCTGATCCACCAACTTGAAGAGCTAAGGGCTTTTCTTCCATGCTAAAGGATAAGATTTTTTTTCTGTCTCCATGGATAGCAGATTTTGTTGCTACCATTTCAGAATACAACATAACATTCTTGCTTATTAGTCTTAAAAAAAAACGGTCATGTCTATCCGTGCAGTCCATCATAGGTGCTACAGAGACTTGTTTAGACATTTTTATCTTAATATATAATTATTCTGATTTTGTTTCTTCAGAAATAGTTTCTTCGGCTTCTTTTTGAGATTCTTCTACTTCAGTTTTTTCAATAGTATCTTGATCATTTTCTTCATTAGTTACTGAATCTAATTTTATTTTTTCTGGCAATCTTTTTGCTCTTTTTGAAGGTAATATTGCTGTTCCACTTTTTGAAACTTCCCCTTTGTAAGTTTTATCAAATGCATCTTCGTGTGTTTCTGCCAGATCTTCTAGATCTTCAGATTTGTTTTCATAATTTTTTCTAAGTTTTTCAATACCATGATCTTCAAGTGTTTTTATTGAAATTTTTCCTTCAGCAATTTCTCTAAGAGCGACAACAGTATTTTTATCATTATCTTGTGGTACTAGGAGAGGACTTCCAACATTTAGTTGAGAAGTTCTTTCTTTAGCTAGCATAACTAACTCGTACTGGCTGTCGATTCTTTTTAAACAATCTTCTACTGTAATTCTTGCCATAGGATGAGCAATAACTAATGAAAAGTTGAGTTAAAATCAAGTTTTATTTAATTAAAATAGGCTTAATACTCCTTTTAAAAATAATAATTAAAACATTTGCTATGATAATGTACATAAAACTGATCATTGCTATAATCTCAATTGAATAGCCCAGGTCAATGACCATGCCAAATATTGCCGTTCCAAAAGCGGTAGAAAATACCATCATTGAAGTCGTTAAAGCCTTAATAGAACCAATATATTTTACTCCATAAATTTCTGCCCAAGTTGATGATCCCAAAACATTAGCTAACCCGTTTGAAATTCCCATTAAACCAAGAACAAAATATGAAGAAAAATAACTATCAAAATAAAACAAAATTATCATTGCAAACAAAGAAGGTATATTCATGTAAGGTAAAAGTTTTCTACTTGTAAACTTGTCAACTAAAGGACCAGATACAAATAAAGTTCCTACTGATAAAACCGCATAAAACATAAACGATTTTGCTATTACAAAATCGCCCCACCCCTTTGATTCTAAAATAAATGATTGATAAACAAAAATGCCAGTATTGATTGTGGGTAAAGCTAACATTACTAATGAAATTAAATAAAACTTAGGATCTAATAAAACTTCTTTTCTTTTCCAATCTTTTATAATTTTTTTTTTAAGATTTACATTTTTTTCCTCACGAGAAGTTAAATTAATTTTATTAACTGTTAAAAAAGATAAAAGGGGTAAAAATATAATTATTAAAATGGCACTTGCTATCCAAATATCTCTCCATGGATAAATAGAAAGAAGGAAAACAATAGTAATAGGCATAATAAACTCCGCAAAAGAAAGTCCTAACCATGTAACGCTTAGAGCCTTTCCCCTATTTAAGCTAAAATATCTAGAAATACTTGTTGATGCAGTGTGAGACATTAAGCCTTGACCAGAAAGTCTTAAAAGAAAAATCCCGATTATCAGAAAATAAATATTACTTATAAAAGAAAAAAAAATAGATGAAAAAAATAAAAGTATTACTACAAAAATAGAAAAATTTATTAATTTAAAATCATCAATTTTTTTTCCAATCCAAATTAGTGAAAAGCTACTTAATAAAGTAGCTAAAGCATAAATTGTGCCAAATTGTCCATGACTTATATTTAGATCTGCCCTAATGCTAGAATTAAATAATCCTATAAAAAAACTCTGTCCAAAACTAGAAAAAAATGTAAATATGAATCCAAAAATAATTATTTTTATACTTAGTTTAATATTTAACATTTAAAAGAATTTATGAGTTGCAAAGTTTCTTTCATTGGTCTTGGCGTTATGGGTTATCCTATGGCTGGATATATATCAAAAGCAGGGCATAATGTAACTGTTTATAATAGAACTGAATCTAAAGCAGATAAGTGGCTTTCTAAATACAAAGGTAAAAAGGCTGATACTCCTGCAAAAGCTGCAGATGGTGCAGAATATATATTCACATGTGTAGGTAATGATAATGATTTAAGAGAAGTAACATTTGGAAGCAATGGTATTTTTAAAACTATAAAAAAAGATTCTGTTTATATAGATAACACAACTGCTTCAGCAACTATAGCAAGAGAGATTTATGATTACTCTAAAAAAAATAGCTTTGGTTTTTTAGATGCTCCAGTATCTGGGGGGCAAGCTGGTGCTGAGAACGGAGCATTAACTGTAATGATTGGTGGGGATCAAAAAAATTTTGATAGAGCAAAAGATAAAATTGATTGCTACAGTAAAAAAATGAAATTACTTGGTGGCGCTGGGTCTGGACAGCTCGCAAAGATGGTAAACCAAATTTGTATAGCAGGCCTAGTTCAGGGACTTTCAGAAGGAATTAATTTTGGAATGAAAGCTGGTTTGAATATGGAAAATGTCATTGAAGTAATTTCTAAAGGTGCTGCACAATCTTGGCAAATGGATAATAGATACAAAACAATGATTGAAGATAAATTTAGTTTTGGATTTGCTGTTGATTGGATGAGAAAAGATTTAAAAATTGCACTTGAAGAAGCTAAAAAAAATAAATCTTTATTACCAGTTACAGAAATAGTCGACAAATACTATGGTGAAGTTCAAGAGATGGGTGGTAACAGATGGGACACTTCAAGTCTTATAAAAAGATTTAGAACAAAGTAAGTGGAAATAAAAAAACCTGACTACTACAATGACCTTGACAAGATTTATTTAAAAACTTGGGATCTTTTAGAAAATGGTCTTGCTAACAGAAATGCCCCATTTCATATACCTGTATTTATAAGTGGCAATCAAAATATATTTGACGGTAGAATAGTTGTTTTAAGAGGAATAGATCAGAAAACTAAAAAAATATGGTTTCATAGTGATATTAGATCAAACAAGGTAAAAATTTTAAAAACAACTCGCTAGCTAGTTTACTTTTTTATGATAAAGGTGAAAAAATTCAATTAAGAATCTTTGGTTCAGCAAAAATTAATTATAAAAATGATACAACTAAAAAATCATGGAAAAAAACTGCACATATGAGTAGACAATGTTATTTAGGTGATGAAGCACCCGGCTCTAATGCTTCAAATCCTACTTCAGGACTAACTCCTGTGGTTGATGATTTAAAATATACAATCGAAGAAAGTGAAGTGGGTTACAAAAATTTTTGTGTTATTGAGATTCTTATTAAATCTATAGAATGGCTATACTTAGCTTGCAAAGGTCATAGACGTGCTTATTTTAATTTAAATAAAAATCAGGTTGAAAAAAAATGGTTAATTCCTTAATAGGCTGGATATTAAATTAAAATTAATCTATAAACAAAATATGTCTGTGTCTTCATCAATATGTAACTTTGGAGAAAAATCTCACGACTTCAGTCTTCAATCTACCGATGGAAAATTAGTAAACTTAAATGATGTAAAGGGAGAAAATGGTTATTTAATAACATTTATTTGTAACCACTGCCCATATGTCAAAGCAATTATAAAGTTTCTAGTAAATGACGTTATGTACCTTGAGAACATTGGCGTAAAATCAGTCGCCATAATGTCAAATGATACACAAAAATACCCAGAAGACTCTTTTGAAAATATGAAAAAATTTGCAAAAAAAAATAATTTTTCATTTCCTTATCTTTATGACGCCAGTCAACAAGTGGCAAAAAAATATGAAGCAATTTGTACACCTGATTTTTTTGGTTATAACAAAAACTCTGAATTACAATATAGAGGTAGAATTTTAGACGCTAGAAAGCTAGAACCAACACACACTGGAGAGACTGAATTAAGAAAAGCAATGAAGGCAATTGCTGCAAATGGAAAAGGTCCTGAAGAACAAATCGCAAGCATAGGATGTAGTATAAAGTGGGTTAAATAATGTTTCTAATAGTAACAAGAAATTTTCCACCTGATATTGGTGGTATACAAAGCTTAATGGGTGGATTGGCGGAAAGTCTTTTAAACCATGGTCCTGTTGAGGTTTTTGCAGATGAATTTAAAAATTCAGATACTTTCGATTCAAAATCGCAAATAAAAATAAGAAGAATAAAAGGGATCAAACTTTTTAAAAAATATAGAAAAGCAAACTTAGTAAATAATTTTATAAGAGATAATAATAATATTAGAACAATAATTTTTGATCACTGGAAAAGTTTAGAATTAATTAATTCAAATTTATTAAAAAAAACTAAATCTTTGTGCCTTATACATGGGAAAGAAATTAATCATAGTGTTGATTCATTAATAAATAAAAGAATTATTAAAAGTTTAGAAAAGAGTGATTTCGTTATTGCAAATTCAAATTTTACAAAGGAATTAGGAATTAAAATTGGAATAAAAGCATCCAAAATAAACATAATCTTTCCTGGAATTGAAATACCAAAAAATATAGATAATAAGTATATTAGTGAAGCAGAAAGTATTTATTTAGACGGTTTCCCAAAAATTATAACAGTAGCTAGACTTGATAAGCGAAAAGGTCATGATAACGTTTTAATGTTAATAAAAAATTTGAAAATTAAATTCCCAAAAATTAAGTATGTAAGCGTTGGTTTTGGGGATGAAGAAAAAAAACTAAAAAATCTATGTAATGAACTTGGGATTCAAAAAGATGTAATGTTTTTAAAAGATGTTGCTAAAAACTTAAAGTTAGCTCTAATCAAAGAAGCAAATTTATGTTTAATGCCCTCTAGAATAGAAAAAGAATCTGTTGAAGGTTTTGGTATATCCTTCATGGAGGCGGCTTCTTATGGAGTTGGTTCAATAGGAGGAAAAGATGGAGGAGCTTCAGATGCAATTATTCACAATGAAACTGGTTTAATCTGTGATGGTAACGATTTGAGTTCAATTTACGAATCTGTATTAAAATTCTTTGATGAACAAAACTATCTTAATTTTGGAAAATCTAGTTTAAATTTTTCTGAAAATTTTTACTGGAATAAGATTGTAAAAGAATATTTAAAACTAGTTAATTAATTCTAATTTTTTTTTAATGCTTAAATACACTTTTTCAGGAGTTAATTGATTTAAGTTTTTAACATTTATAACTTTAAAGTTATTAGTCTCAATAGAAACCTTTTCTGGACTTGTATGAGATCCAAACAATACTACTCCATTTTTTCCTAAGTGAGCGGCAATATGAGCTGGCCCAGTATCATTAGCTATTATAAATTTTGATTTTTGAACTAAACCGCTTAACTCCATAATATTTAATGCCTTCTTATTATTAAAAACTGCCTTAGCGTTAATATTTTTTATTTTATTTATTTCATCGGGGCCAGGGCATATCGCAACTTCAAAATTCTTGTTTTCTGATTTTATGATATCTATTAATTGATTATAAAAAGGCCATTTTTTATGTGGATGCTTAGAAGAGCAAAAAGGAAATATTAATATAAAATTTTTAATAAAATATTTATTAATAATTGGATCTATATTTGAAGCCGCCCATGAAAAATCAGGCCTTAAAGAAAATTTCGTTATAACTTGTGAATTATCTAGCTTGAACTTAAACCTTTCAAGAACTGGGTCTTTATCAAAATCTTTTTTCTTTGTGCCTTGTTCTAAAGTTGTTTCAATACTAGACCAATTTTTTATATCAAATAAATGAT
>Ga0115002_10009726_pt1 | contig 10436 bp, 10 predicted proteins | sample ArcticOcean_MG_C_8_FD_89576 | JGI IMG/M metagenome (GOLD analysis project Ga0115002, IMG submission 89576) | Marine microbial communities from western Arctic Ocean - ArcticOcean_MG_CB11_86 | ecosystem: Environmental > Aquatic > Marine > Oceanic | place: Arctic Ocean: Canada Basin | collected... | reverse complement strand
CAGACCGTCAACCGCGCGACGGGAACCGACTCTGTAGCGTAACAACCGGTGGTGATAGTCCGTCGACATTCGACGAGCGATGCGTCCTCGCGGGCTGCGTTGCTCCTCCAGCAGGTACGGCTCGTCTTCTCAGGCGTCGCACCTTGTCCGCGACGCGCCTCACTCGGCTCCGTGCCAGGCCGGACTGTCACCGCGGACTGTTAGTGGGCCCCGTTCCCTTTCTCGACAAGACGTCTACCGCGGCACCGGCCGGGGAGCTCGAGCCGAGCCATCTCGGCACCCCGGACGAGGGAGAAACCGCGGGCAAGATGTCGTTCCTGGATCATCTCGACGAACTGCGGCGACGCATCGTGTATGCGGTGGTCTCGATCTTCGTTGGCTTTGTCGTCTCCTTTCTGTTCATCACGAAAATTTTCGACTTCATCATGCGACCGCTGCAGGAGCTGTTGCCACCTGGCGGTACGTTGATCTTCACGGAGCCGTCGGAAGCCTTCATCCTCTACATCAAGATCGCGTTGATGGCCGGGCTCATACTTGCGTCGCCAGCGGTCATGACCCAGGTATGGCTCTTCATCGCGCCCGGCCTGTACTCGAAGGAAAAGACGTGGGCCATCCCGTTCATCCTGATGTCGTCGTTCTTCTTCGTCGGGGGGGCGGCGTTCTCGCACTACGTCGTGTTTCCGCTCACCTGGCGGTTTTTTGTGAGCTTCACGACCGACATCGTGACGTTCATGCCGCGGATCCAGCCTGCGTTCTCGCTCTACCTGCGCCTGCTGCTCGCCTTCGGTCTCGTGTTCCAGATGCCGACGATCGTCCTGTTTCTGGCGCGCATGGGCATGGTCACGGCGGGGTTCATGGTTCGGCAGTTCAAGTACGCGGTACTCGCGATTGCCGTCATCGCCGCCGTTGCGACACCAGGGGGTGACGTCGTGCCGCAGATCGCGATGGCCATCCCGATGATTGTGCTCTACGGCTTCAGCATCTGCCTGGCGTGGATGTTCGGTAAAAAGAAGAGGACGGACGACTAGAGCGTTTTTCTTTGGGCTGCAGCGGGCAGGCTTCAGCCCGCGCGAGCGTGCACAGCGTGGGGGCTGAAGTCCCGGCGCCACGGTGTTGTGAAAAGTGCTTTAAACCCGATCTCGCCTAGGAGAATTCGGCGTGGCCATCGCCCTCGACCGTGTGCTCGTCCCGGAAGGCGAGAGCCCAATCACAAAGAGCGCGCTGGTTCGTGACGAGCCGTTCCTCGACATGAGCGCCGAGTACGTCCATCGGGACGAAGTGTGTCTCCAGCGTGTCATGCGGTGCGCGCATATCGTGGGATTTCAGTCGGCATGCCAACGATCAGTGATTCGCGTATTCCAGCGCAGATCGTCGCGCGATGGAAAATCTTCGCGGAAGTGCGTGCCGCGACTCTCCGTCCGACGCTGCGCAGCCCTGGCCATGAGCAGGCCCGTCGTGACGATGCTCCCGACACGGCGCCGCTCCGCCTGGTCGTGGCCGGACGACCGACTTCCCCGAAGGGCGCCTGCCCACACCTGCAGTTGTTCAACCGCCTGTTCCAACGAGCGCTGATCCCGCAGCACGCCGACCCGGCGCCACATCAGATCCCGTACCTGATCTGCCGACGGAATCTTGGCCCCGACTGCGACCGGTAGGGAGTCGGCAGTCACGGCAGGCCGAACCCCGGTCGACACAACGACATCAGCCGCACCGACGACAGGACCTGCGACGAGAGGTGCCGCGATGATCGCCGCTGCCGGCGTGCCTGTCGTAGCCAAGTCTCCTGCGAGGCTGCCTCGGGCCATCCTGGCAGCGCTTGTTCTGGCAGCGCCTGTCTTGCCAGCGCTCGTCTTTCCAGCGCTCGTCTTGCCAGCGCTCTGCGTCGCCGATGGCGACGCGCCCTTCATCACCGCTGCCGCGCGCGCCCCAAAGACCAGGCCTTCGAGCAAAGAATTGCTGGCAAGCCGGTTGGCGCCATGCACGCCCGTGCATGCGACCTCCCCGGCCGCGAAGAGCCCCGGGAGCGACGTACTTCCGTCGAGGTCGGTCTCGACGCCACCCATCACATAGTGCGCTGCTGGACTGACCGGGACCGGATCACTGACGAGGTCCAGGCCGGCCTGCGCGCACGCGTGCGCAATCGTCGGGAACCGCTGGCGAACAAAGGTCGGATCGAGGTGGGCCAGAGACAGGTTCACGGGTGAGCCGGTGCGTTCGACCTCACGCACGATGGCGCGTGACACCAGATCGCGTGACGCCAGATCACCCGCGGGTTCGTATCGCTCGACAAACGCCTCGCCTGCGTTGTTGATGAGCCGCGCCCCTTCGCCGCGCAGTGCCTCCGACAGCAAAAACCGCGGCACACCCTCGACACTGAGCACTGTGGGATGAAACTGGACGAACTCGAGATCAACGACCCGTGCCCCGGCGCGTGCGGCCATCGCGATGCCGTCTCCCGTGGCGATGGCCGGATTCGTCGTCTCGCGGAACACCTGCCCGGCACCGCCGGTCGCCAGCAGCGTTCGTTCGGCGGATACGGTGCCCTGAGCTTCGCCACCTGTGACAAACATCGCGCCCGTGCAGGTGTCGCCGGTCAGCTCGAGATCGGTCACCAGTGCGTCATCAACGACACGAATGCGCCGATGACCGCTCACGCGCGACCAGAGCAGCCTGGCGATCTCCCGCCCGGTGGTATCCCGGGCATGGAGCACCCTCCGCACGCTGTGCGCACCCTCTCGAGCGAGCTCGGGCCGGCCGTCGGGCGCCCGGTCAAACGCCGCGCCCCAATCGAGCAACTCGCCGACGTAATGAGGCCCCTCACGCACCAGGATGTCCACGGCCTCTGACACGCACAGTCCGTCGCCGGCAGCGATGGTGTCGCGGGCATGCAACTCGGGCGAATCATCCGGACCCATCGCCGCGGCGATGCCGCCTTGTGCGTATCCGGTGTTGCTCTCGCTCCGGTCGGCTTTCGTGAGGATGACGACGTCACCGACATCGGCCAACGATAAGGCGGCGCGCAATCCGGCAATGCCGCTGCCGATCACGAGAAAATCGCCGCCCACATTCACGGGTGCTATCCTATCAACCCTTGGATCCCAACGCGGTGAGCAAACCCGTCCGAGTCGATGTGCACGCGGGCCAGCATCCGTCGACGATATTGATCGGCAATGGCATCGCTGAGCGCGCAGGCGCGCTTCTCGACGCCCACAACGTCGGCCGCACACGATTCGTTGTGTCAAGCCCGGTCGTCTGGCGCCTGCACGGCGAGCGGATTGCACGCGCACTCGGTGGTGCCGACCCGATCCTTGTACCAGACGGGGAGCGGTTCAAACACCTGCAGTCAGTCTCGCGTATCTACGACGCGCTGGTGCGTGCCGGTGCCGATCGTGGCAGCGCAGTTGTCGCAGTCGGCGGCGGTGTCATCGGCGATACGGCCGGCTTTGCGGCCGCGACGTTCCTCCGAGGTGTGACACTCGCACACATTCCGACGACGCTGCTGGCACAGGTGGACAGTTCGATCGGCGGAAAAGTCGGCGTCAACCTTCCACTTGGCAAGAACCTTGTCGGCGCGTTTCATCAGCCGGCCGTCGTGCTGGTCGATCCGCAGTTACTGGCTACGCTGCCGCGGCGCGAGTTCCGATCGGGGCTCTACGAGGTCGTGAAATACGGCATGATTGCCAGCCCTGCGCTGTTTGAACGCGTGGCCAATCATACGAAAGCGGTATTTGCGCGCGAGGCAGACGTACTCGTGCCCGCCATTGTCGAATCCTGCCGAATTAAGGCAGATGTCGTCTCGCGTGATGAGCGCGAGGGCGGCCTCAGGCGCATCCTCAACTTTGGACACACCGTCGGTCATGGACTCGAAGCCGTGACGAAATACCGCCGATTCCGCCACGGCGAGGCGATCGCGTACGGGATGCTTGCGGCGGCGGATCTTGCCGTCGTGCGCGGCGCGCTTGCCGACATCGAACGACAGGCGCTGGCAAGCCTCATTGCGCAGCTGGGTCCATTGCCGCCTGTCGTCGATTTGCCGGCCAACGAGGTCCTTGAGGCCATGCGGCATGACAAAAAGGTCGTCAATGGCACGTTGCATTTCGTCATTGCGACTCAGGTGGGTGCGACAATGACGATTGAAGACGTGACCGAGGATGAGTTGCGGGCGGTCCTGGAGCGCCTCGGGCTCACAAGATAGGTCTACAGCGCCTTGGCCGGCCAGGCCGGGGGCCTCAGTGACTGATGCCGTGCTCGCGTTGTTTCTTCAGCAGCGTCTTGAAGCTGACGTGCAACGCCTCGGCAGCCTGCTCCTTGTCCCCGTTTGCCGCGCTGAGTGCCTGTTCAAGCTTCAGGCGCTCAACCACGGCAGTCGCCCGCTTTACCACCGTCGTCATCGTGCTGGTCAGGTCGAGCTGCGCGAGAGGACTTGCCTGCACGGGTGCCTCGATAGGGCGATCTGTGCTCGCGCCTTGGCGACGACCAGGACCCACCGGACCGTCAGCGGCAACGCCACCATTTCATACAGCGGCGGGAGCTCGACCGGTACCTACGCTGTGAGGGGATGGCGCGACGTTCGGGATGTCGACTGACACATCGTGCGGCGTTCGAACCTCGCGGCATGACCCTTCCCGCTCGAGGTCTTCCAGTCGACGCCTAGTTCGGTCATCGTTGTTGGCGGGCAGTGTAAGAGCGCGCGTCGCCGCGGCCGAAGCCCGGATCAGCAAACTTGATGCGGCGCCTGACACACCGACAGCAATCCTGAAGCGGGAGGCCATCACCGGGACTCTTCAGCGGCTCCTGGGAACGGAAGCCTCATAACGCGCCAGCGCTGCCGATGGAAGGTGCCCCCCGGTGGTCTCGAAACCGGCGGTTTCACCACGGCTGATGACAAGATTGGGAGGCGACGCGAGCCCTTCCGAGCACCCGTCCGTCTCCGTCGGGTGATCCCTCGTGCGGTGTGTCGCTACCGATAAAAGGCGAGATACCAGGCAAGAATCGGGTCGCCCGCCGCGGCCGCGACGAGTGCACCCACCGCCAGAAACGTTCCGAACGGCAGCGCCGCCTGCATACTGCCCCGGCCCGAGGCGATGAGCGTCACGCCGACGATCGATCCGGCAAACGACGCAAACACCAGCGTCAGAATCATCAGCGGCCAGCCCAGAAACGCGCCGATCATCGCCAGCATCTTCACGTCGCCCATGCCCAGTCCGTCCTGGCCGCGCACCCGACAGTACGCCTCAGCAATCGCGAACAGGATGCCCGCGCCGGCGGCAGCCCCGATCAGCGACGACAGCCACCCGGGAGGAAGAAACCAGCTCGCCGCCAAGCCAACGGCGATACCTGGAAGCGTGATCACGTTGGGCAACACGCGCAGGCGCAGATCGATGGCAAACAGCACGATGAGCGCGCACCCGAAAGCGAGCCGAACGGCCAGTAGCCCCGACGGGCCATAGAGCGCCGCGCTAGCGGCAAACAGTACCGCCGTCACCAGTTCGACTAGCGGGTACATCGAGGAAATCGCGGCGCCGCATGTGCGACACCGGCCGCGCAGGAGCAGCCAGCTGACGACCGGAACGTTCTCATACCAGGCGAGATTTCGGCCGCAGTCGGTGCAGCGCGATGCGGGCCAGACAATCGATTCGCCTCGCGGCACGCGATAGATGCACACGTTGAGGAAGCTGCCGACCAGTAGGCCAAACGCAGCAAGGACGAATACGAATGGCAATGTCGTCACTGAAGGTGGGCCGGCCCCGTCGGCAACGGGCTCAGCGGCGACCCCGGGCCAAGCCCAACAACTCCAGACTCAAGGCCGTAGGGGGTCCCGGCCGGATCGACGGGCACGCCGGGCAGGTAGCCCGCGCGCCACATCTCGTCCCACCCGGATGGCGTCTGTCCCGCCTGTTGCTCGAACGCTCCGACCACCTCGGTGAGCCCATCGATGTAATCCATGGCGTCGAGCTGCCGCAGCCGTCTGGCGGCCTCGTTGCGAAACCACTCATCGTCAACGCCCTGCGCGATCTCGCTCCAGAGCAGGCGTGACGACTCGCGGCTCCCTCCCTCGGCCAGCGTCACCGCGGCCAGCGGCGCCATCCAGATTGGCGCGTTGTCGAACTCCGACGCTCTGGTAAACCATGCGGCGGCTTCTTCGTAGTCCTGCAACCACCAGTAGTGTACGAACCCGATCGATTGCGCGAGTTCCCACCTGTCAGGCAACGCCTCCAACCCCTTCTCAAGCAGGGCGATTGCCTCCTCTGGCCGCCCCGGTCCTCCGGGGGGCGGCTCGGCGAGGAACAGCGACCCAAAGTAGTAGGCCACGGTGAAGTGAGGGTCCAGGGCCGTCGTGAGATCCAGCAACGGATAGAGCAAGTCGAATTGCGTCTCGGGGTCAGTCGCGAGTCTCGTCGTGCCGTAGTGCTGTATCGCTCGAACCCAGTAGAGATCGGCCAGCAGCGAATCATATGAGAGCGCGAGCCGCTTCATGGCGTCCGGAGACCGCACATACAGCATGTTCGCGGTCGTGGACGCCGGCCTGCCTCCGTTATCCTCGTGAACCGCTTGGAGCCCAACCACCCCCGCCAGCAACACGATGAACAGTACGGCGCCGCGCACGCTCATTTGAAGTCTCGCCTTGAAAAGATCGCGACGGCACCGGTCAGCAACAACGCGATGTAGACACATCCGTACATCGTCGTGGTCACCACGTACTGCCACGGTACCGGCAGCGCGTAGACGACCTGGGCCTTGATGTCGAAGGCGCCGAAGTTGGGCAGCAGGTAGTACAACCCGCGTGCGAAATACGCCGCAACCGGCGATTCCACCACCGCGTCGAAACTTCGAAGGTCGTCGTTGAAATGTCCGATCACCCAGAGCCCGAGCGTCAACGCCGCCGATAGGAACGGACTCGAGAAGGTGGAGAAAAACAGCGCGACAGCCGTGATCAACAGGAGCTCCAGGAAGATCAGCAGGATGGCCCGCAGCATGCCGGGATCGGTGGCAGGCGCCGACCATGTCACCTGGACCGACTCGGGATACTGGGTGTTCAGATAGGCCAGGACAGCATAAAACGCCAGCGTCATGACCGCGACGTTCACAAAGAGCGTCAACGCCAGACCGGCGTATTTCCCGAGGATAAACTCGTACCGCTGGATCGGCTTCGACAGCAGGCTATAAATGCTGCGTCGCTCGACTTCCTTCCACACTAACCCGATCCCGATGAACACGGCGATCAGCCGGCCGAAACTGGCAATGGCTGCCAGGCCGAGGTCCTTGATGATCTTCATGTCCTGCCCGGCGGTCAACTGGCCGAGTAGATACGACACCGCAATCAGCAGCACGGCGAACGCAACCAGGTTGTAGAGCACCTTGTCGCGAACGGATTCTTTAAAAACGTTTACCGCAATCTGGCCGATGAGTCGCATAACCGTTCACACCACCCAGGGCACCAGTCTCGACGCCGGAGCACGTGCTGACGTCGAGCGCTGGGCCTCAGGCGTTTCTATCCTGGCGCCAAACCCCGCTCGTGCGGGACGGCACCAATCTGCCGCATATAAAAGTCTTCGAGCGTTTCACGCACCGGATTGACCGAGACGAGCTCCGCGCCCTGGGACACGAGGTCCGTCACCAGGCGATCGGGAGCGACCGACAGGGGCAGCTCAAGTGCGTAACGGCGTACCCCGAGCGGGGTCACTCGTTCGACCTGCCCCGATGCGGTGGCAGCCTCGAGCACCGCATCGTCGAGGCCGGCCATCACCAACTCCCACCCTCGTGCGTGGAGCGCCAATATGTCGGACAGCTCACCGGCCGCCGCCAGCTTCCCAGACGCCAGAATCGCCACACGGCTGCAGAGCGCTTCGGCGTCAGACAGCACGTGAGAGCTGAAGAACACGGTGCATCCACGACTGCGCAACCGGAGAATCAACTCCCGAATCTCACGGCGCCCCATCGGGTCGAGTCCAGACATCGGCTCGTCGAAAAAGACCACCTCTGGGTCGTTGATGATCGCCTGAGCGATGCCTACGCGTTGCAGCATGCCCTTGGAGAACTTGCGAAGCTGGAGGCGACGCTCGGCACCGATCCCTACCTCGTCGAGCAGGGTGGCCACCAGCCGACGGCGATCCGCGGCACCGTAGCCGAACAATCCCGCGAAGTATTGCAGCAGTTCCTCGGCTGACAGATAGTCGTAGAAGTACGGATTCTCAGGCAAATAGCCGATCCGGCGCTTGACCGAAACATCGCCGACGGGTTTTCCAAGAATTTCGGCACGCCCTGACGACGGATACGTCAACTGCATCAGCAGCTTGAGCGTCGTGGTCTTGCCGGCGCCGTTGGGTCCGAGAAAACCGAAGACTTCACCCTGGCGGACGTCGAGAGTCAGGGCATCGAGCGCCACATATGAACGTGGTCGCCAAAAGCCAACGGGATAGTGTTTGGTGAGTGCTTCGGTTCGGACCGCGTCCATTACGGTAGAGGCGTGTCGCCCATAGGTCTAGGACTGATTCTGGCCCTGGGCTTGGCTCGCGGGCCCGGGTTCCGATGCCTTCTCCAACTCGTGGGCAATGGCGGCGTCGAAGTACGCCGGACGTAGCGTCGACGCGATGCGAATGCCATTGATGAAGAATGTAGGCGTGCCGGTGATTTCGACTTTTTGCCCCAGCGCGGCATCGACACGAACCTCCTCCAGCATCTCCTCGTACCTGGAATCAAAGTCGGTGACCTGAGCCACTTCAGCAAGCCCCTCCTTGACACGGTCGCGCGTCAGCGACTCCTGGTTGGCAAACAACCAGTCGGCCATCTCCGCCGCCCGGTCTTCCTCGCGCGCGAGGCGCACCGCGACCGCAGCCTCACACGCCGACGAGTGAATGCCTCCCGTGTTGCACTCGGCCTCGAGCGGATAGTCCAGACTGACAAAGGCCACCTGCCCTGGAAACTGCTCGTCGTACTTCTGCTCAATCCCTCTGTACGCGAGATAGGCCTGACGGCACGCCGGGCACTGGTAGTCGTTGAACTTCACCACGACCACGCTCGCCCCATTCGTCGGCACGCCAAGGTCCACTCTCGGCTGCGCATCGAGCCATGCCTCGAACTGCGCAACGTCGACCTCGCCAAGTATCTCGGTGGACGCAGTATCGGGCGCCGCTGCGAGGGACTCAGCCGTGTCCTCGTGCGGGAAGAACGCCACCAGCGAGACCGATGCCACCACCCACACGGCCGCCAGCGTCGCAGCCAATGGACTGGTGATGATAGCCCGCAGATCCCGGCCAACCTTGGCGGGGATCGCGGTCAGCTTCGACGCCGCAGCACCCGACACGACAAACAACCCGATCACGGCCACATACATCGCGACGCACAGCGGACACATCTGACGCAGGATGAACAGAGACGCATATCCGAGATACAGCACACCGGCAAGCCCAACCGTCGCGAGCAGGAAAATGTATCCGGCTACCCGCCCGGCGTCGTCAGCCGGCGACGCGGACTGCGGCGCTCGCTGTGCCGCTGACTTCGGTGCTGGTGTTGGTGGGTTCCGAGGCGACTGCATCCCAACCAGACCCAGCAGCAGCATGAGACCTGACCAGATCGCACCACCGACCGCGACCGGGATCCCGTAGACGCTCCCGTACTGGCTGGTCATCACCGCCTCGCAGCTGACGGTTTCGCTGATGTCACAGAAACTCGTATACGAGGGATCGGCGAGCATCTGATAGTGAACGTACAGCGAGGTTACGGAGGCACCGAACGCCAGCAAGCCAAAGGCCACGATGAGGGTGCGAGCATGTGTTTTCATATGTATCGATCCTGCCGCATCCTACAACAAACAACGGTCCCAAGCCCACCGGGCCTGAGGCCGTCACTCTGAAAGAATGCAGTAGGCGCCGAGCGATCCCTACTGGAGGCTCGTGGCTCCCGTCATCGCCGCCGGAATCGTGGCCCCGGTGGCGAGATGGAAGATCGTGCAGCGGTTGTCCGACGTGAACGACCGCTGACCCGTGCTGCCGACCGTGACTGGCTCCGCGTGCGCGTAGAAGGAGGCGACGGTCGCCGCGCCACCGTTACACGTGGCCGCCGTGGCGGCCACAACCGTCGCATCGATCCCCGTCGCCAGTGTCATCGTGTAGCCGCTCTTGGCCACGCCCGTCGTGCCCAAATCCGGGCTGATGAAGCCCACACCGCCGGCCGGCGCCAGCGCCAGATTCTCCAACGTCGCCGCATACCCGCCACCACCACAGCTGGCCGCGTAGGTCGCCTCAGCGCCACCAATGGTGCACATCGACGCAATGGCCGACGCCTCGTTCCCCGACTGGCGGGCACGGAGCAGACCGGGTACCGCAATCGCCGCGATGATCCCGATGATCGCCACCACGATCAGCAGCTCGATGAGTGTGAATCCCTTGTCGTCGCGAACCGTATGCTGAATCTTCATTCGTCTGCTCCTCAAAAAT
>Ga0115002_10009724_pt1 | contig 10437 bp, 12 predicted proteins | sample ArcticOcean_MG_C_8_FD_89576 | JGI IMG/M metagenome (GOLD analysis project Ga0115002, IMG submission 89576) | Marine microbial communities from western Arctic Ocean - ArcticOcean_MG_CB11_86 | ecosystem: Environmental > Aquatic > Marine > Oceanic | place: Arctic Ocean: Canada Basin | collected... | reverse complement strand
TGCGACTCGTAACATAACGGAACATCTTACTCCCCAATGACCATTATTGTGTACCGTACGGCCCCGCCATCCTGAATTCTCGTCTCTTTATTATGGGTCGAAGCTATGGCGTTAATGCCTACAGCGTTTATGCTTACAACGTCTATGCTAGAACCGTCTATGCTTAAGCACAGTAACATGGAGATCAGCAATAATGACTAACATACAGCGATTGCACCATGCGGCTTACCGATGCCGTGACTCCGAGGAAACACGGGGTTTTTACGAGGATTTTCTCGGCCTGCAACTGATTAACGCCCTTGCTATTGGCTCGACAAAGTCCGGCCGGTCGGCCAATGTATTGCATACTTTTTATGCCATGGATGATGGCTCCTGCCTGGCTTTTTTTGAAGCGCCCGATGAGCCATTCGACTTCAAACAGCAACATGATTTCGATTTACACATCGCACTGCAGGTAGACCGGGAAACACTGCTCGCCATGTTTGAAAAAGGGCGCGAGGCAGGTATCGAGACACGCGGTATTGCCGACCATGGATTTATCGACTCCATCTATTTCCGTGACCCTAATGGTTACGTGCTGGAACTCTCGGCGCCGAAAGAAGGTGAACCCATGCGGGATGTAACGGCCGCCAATGACATCCTGAAATCATGGCAGGATAGTAAGACCAGCTAACTGCCGGGTCTTAACGCACCGTTTCAGTGATGGGTACAAATCGAACCGGCAATACATCGGATATCGTCATGGTGCCGTCCTGATTCTTTTTAAGCACCTTAAGTTGCTGAACCGCGTGCACGGAACCCACTGGCATCACCAGTCGACCGCCCGCTGCTAACTGATCGATCAGGGACTGGGGTATCTCAATACCCGCTGCTGTGACGATAATCGCATCGAAGGGAGCATGTTCCGGCCAGCCTTGCGTACCATCACCATGACGTACATGAACGTTGCCATACCCGAGTAGCATCAGGGTATGACGGGCGCGCTCTGCAAGATTCTCAACAATCTCTATGGAGTACACGGTCTTCACCAATTCCGCCAGTACCGCGGCCTGGTAACCGGAACCAGTACCGAGCTCAAGCACGCGCGACGCTGCACCGACCTTAAGAAGATCGGTCATCAACGCAACGATAAACGGTTGTGAAATTGTCTGCCCATCACCAATAGGCAGTGGGTGGTTCTCGTATGCACTCGGCCACAGGTTTTCAGGCACAAATTTATGTCGCTCGACCTTGCTAATCGCTTCCAATACGCTGGGACTAAATGTCGCACCACCAAGGTATTGTTCGGCATCCCGCGTGATTTCTTCTACCAGTTCGTTACGCATGGTCTGCCAATCCCTCATCTGAGACTGCGCCTGACAATTTACAGAAATCGCTAATACAAACAGGCAAATCGCCATACACCGAGCGCAACACTTACTCATACTTGAAGGGATACACCCGTTTGGCACCAAAAACCTGCCGCGCAATATCTTCGAGCATCTCACCGTTAATTTCTGTACAGGCAAAAAGCTCAATCTGCAGAACGCCGTTCTCTGGCCAGGTATTCACCATCAGATGTGATTCCGCAAGAATAAGGGCAATGGTTACACCCTGGGGCTCATATTTCGTTATACAGGTATCACGTATCGTAAGTTGAGTTTTTTCAATATAGGCGACCATTTCACCACAGAGTTTTTCCGCGTCATCAATCGCCTCGGCATCACAATCAAAGCACCACAAAGTAACCTGTTTCCCAAGGCTGTTGACTAGCTTTCGATCCTGTTCACTCATCACACTGCTATAGGCCATCATTGTCGGTGTTGAATGATTATCTGTAAGCTTCAATGTCTGAACCCTATTGATGTGTAGATACTACTTTCTCCATCAGTTTGAATGTGGCGGCACCGCACTCGGCGCAACCTGCCTTTTTTAAGGCTTCAATCGTTTCATGGTGATAATCAATGCCGACGCGATGCACATGTCCACAACCCGTACAGTCATAGTGGCGATACGAAACATTTATCTCACCGGTATAGATGGGCTCACTAAAATGCCCCGTTTCAGCGCCAAGCTGACCCGTGCCACTTGTTAACCGCACCATTCTACTGCTGTTACCAATTATGCCCCCGCCGCTATAGGTATTGAAACCTGGAATGATCTCTAGTGGCGCAAATCCGCATTCACCTATTGTGCGAAAAACCTCTAGATCACTGTCGGGGTCCTTGTGACCAAACGATAAAAATCCCTGGCGCCCCGGGCCATCCGCAAGTGCCTGGGCTGCCCTTGTTAGAAACAGATGCAAACCGTTTACGGTATAAGGAGGGTCCGTAAAAAAAGTCTGAAACCGACCAAAAAGATCCTGTGGCAACGGCTCTCGTGCGTCATACGAGACACACTCAATATTAAGTTCGTGCTGTGCCGATAGTGACTCAATGAGGCCGAGAATCCGTTCATCGATATCAAGAACCACGATACTTTGTGCCGGCGAGAATTTTTTTAGCAGCAGTGCGACAGCAATCGAAATCAAGTCATCATCGCCCATGAATACCACATTACGACCCGTCAGAGCCCCGGCCTGTAGTGCATACACCGCACGTCGCAGCGATGTTTCGGGCAATGCAAATGCTTGATCAAGCTGCACATTAACTTCCGGCCTTTTAACTAGCTGGAGCAATTCCAACACATCCTGCAACGAATCCGGTACCACAAACCCCGTACCAGAGCATTCGACACAGGAAAAATCTTGGTCGGAAACAATGCCGAATTCAGCGACCAGCGCTTCGCCTTTCTCCGTAAGACAGACACCTTTATCCCGCGCGAGTATGCCGCGCTTTTCTAGCTCACGCCGCACGGCGGCAACGACGGGTAGCGGCATATGCACTGCCTGGGCAAGTTGTTTCAGCGGTATATTTTCAGCCAGCACAACCGCCGCAAGAATACTCCGCACACCCTCTATTCCCTCTCGCAGGGAGGCGGCATTGGCGGTTTCCTCAAGTATCTTTATCATGCAACAACACGGACGATTTTGATCGTCGCTATTCTATCCTAATAGCGATCTAATCATCGTATGAGGATTAATGAGCAGCCAGCGTCATTAAGATATCAAATAACAAACGGATTCACTTCCCTATGTCTACAAACGAAAAGACCAAAGTGGCAATGCTGGTAGCTACTGCACAGGACGCTGAGGTCCGCGGTGCAGCACTACAGAAATTAGCAGCTCAAAACGACCTACTGGAATTGGTGTTTGCGGGCATGGACCAGGAACCAGAAGAGATCATTGCAGCTTTTGCGGGTGCAGCCGCATTGATTACCATGAACAAGCAATTCATCAACCCCATTGCTACCAATCTACCCGGACTAAAGCTGCTGCAAACATTCAGCGCCGGTACAGACGAACTCGACAGGGCGCAATTGCTGAGTCAAGGCGTCAAAGTGGCCAACAACGGTGGTGCCAATGCCGTTGCTGTTGCTGAACATACGATCTGGATGATGGTGACGATCAATCACAAGCTGGATCTGCAGATCGAGAGTGTCAAGGCCGGGAAGTGGATGGCAGGTGTCACCGGCGCCATGACGGAATACACCTCGCTGGTCGACAAGCAGGTCGGCATCATTGGACTCGGTCGAATCGGTTCACGGGTGGCAAAACGGCTGGCTGGCTGGGAATGCAATGTGGTCTATCACGATCCAATAACATTCGATGCTGAGTACGAATCAGAGTCCGGTGCAACGCGCATGGCATTGGACGAGCTGATTGCAACCTCCGACATTATAACGCTGCATGTACCGCTCGACAGGATCACCCGCCAAATGATGAGCACCGAGCAGTTTAAAGCGATGAAAAAAACTGCAGTCCTAATCAACACTTGTCGCGGTCCTGTGGTAGACGAAGCAGCCCTGGTTGAGGCTCTCAGGAATGGTGAGATCTGGGGTGCGGGACTCGACGTAACCGAAGTGGAACCAACCCCACCTGACAATCCGCTCATCACCATGCCCAACGTCGTGATGACCCCACACCTGGCAACACGGGTAATTCAGTCGGAATGGAACGCAAATATTAACGCTATCGCTAACGCAGAGCGCGTCGCACAGGATCTCGAACCAGACTGGGTCGTTGATCCCGTCTAGCGGTTCGCCACTAGGCGCGACAACTGGAAACATAAATGAAAATAACAAGCGTCAGAGCGACACAGCCGGCTTCACCAACATCACCCGATGACTGGCGCACCTGGCTCGGTCAGATTCTGGTTATCATCGAAACCGATGACGGCCTGACAGGATATGGCGTCGGGGGCGGCGGACAGGCAGGGATACACGTCGTTGAAACCGTTCTCCGCCATGAACTTGTTGGTCGGGACGCGACGGACGTCGAAGCGCTGTGGGACATGATGTATGCGCGAACACTGCCCTACGGCCAAAAGGGACTGGCGATCATGGCGATCAGTGGTGTAGATCTCGCACTCTGGGATCTGCGTGCCAAACGAGTGGAGAAACCGATCGCTCATATCCTGTCTGACGAGATACAGACAACCGTACCTGCCTATCAAACCGGCCGGCCCGTTGAACAATGGCTGGCCAATGGCACAGAGGGTTACAAGGCACTGAAACTGTTTATGGGCAAGGAACCCGGCGAAGATATCGACGACGTGATCAACAGAATCCGTAGCGTCCGCGATGCACTGGGTCCCGATGTAACCATCATGGCGGATGCCTTCATGACACTTGATGTAGAACAAACGCTGCGCATCGCGGAGGGCCTGGAATCCGTCGGCCTCGGTTGGATCGAAGAGCCCTTGCTGCCGGACGACCTGGAAGGTTACGCGAGATTACGCGACGAATGCCCTGTTCCCATCGCGGGTGGCGAACACGAATACACGGCCGCTGCTTTCGAGAGACTTATCCGCGAGCGCCTGCATACGATTGTGCAACCCGATGTCTGCTGGTGTGGTGGGCTAACAGAACTCATCAAGATCTACGAACTGGCGCGACAATACGACGTCAAGGTGCGCCCGCACCGCGGTAGCGAAGTGTGGTCACTACACGCCATCTGTGCGCTGGATCCAGATCCCCTGGCGGAATCTGGACGGCCGTGGATGACCTGGGTAAAAGGTCAGCCTGCCATCAAGGACAGTGAAGTTACTCTTGGGGATGGTATTGGCTTCGGTGCCTGGTTCGAGGAATCTTCTCTCGCGTAGTCAGTTCAGATCGACAGCGTTTATGGCCATCCCGCCTGCAGCGATTAGCATACGTCGGTCGTAGCTAGCGAGTTGGATGGATTGACCATGTCTCACCAGGAAATCGATTGACGCCAGATGTATCGCATCCAAAGTGCGCACGGGTTCAGGGAAAGGATCAAGTACACGTTCAAGGATCGGTGGTGACAGCTCGAGCAACGCAGTCTGACCAATCAGTACCCTTGCTGCTTCTCCGTGGGAGTCGGCAAGACCTCGATCATTTAATCGGGTCCACACTTCGTACTCCAGCAGACGGCTTGAAATCAGCGTCTCGTTCCACAACCAGGCAGGCGGTTTTGTATCCTCAACAAGAATCTGGGCCAATACAACAGATGTATCAAGATAGATCAACGGTCACCCCGATCACCATCCATATCCTTAAGTAACTCGGCCAGCGTCATGGTGGGTTTAGATTCTGGTAACGTCTGACCTGACATAACTGGTGGCGTTAGCCAGCCGTGCCGGACGGCATCAGCCAGCATGGCATCAGCCAGTATCGGACTTCGCTCCCCTCTGGGCTCGATAAGTTCTGCCACGACCTGATCCCGATCGGTAATCAATATGATTTCACCCGCGGCAGCCAGGCGAACATACTCGCTCAGCTTATTTTTAAGTACCTTTATACCAACAGATTTCATGTAATATATGGTAGCTCTCGGTAGCTACTTTGACAAGGATGGATGCAACTACCTGATGCTAATCTAGGCTATTGCTTACAGCGATACACTGGCAAATCTCGCACGGTGACATCAGCATTCGGGACTAATGTGCACTGAAAGTAGATGACCTGGGGTTGATACATCACTGTGTATCGAATATTCTAGATATATGGATATCTCAAAAGCATTGTCGGCATTTAGCGCGCTTTCGCAAAAAACCCGGCTGGAAACATTCAAACTGCTGGTCCGCACGACGCCGGAAAAAATCGCTGCAGGTGACCTGGCGCGCACGCTCGATGTTCCGCAGAACACAATGTCTTCGCATCTGACAATCCTGGTAAATGCCGGGTTACTGAACTCGGTTCGCGAAGGGAGATCCATTCTGTATTCGGCCGATCTCGACGGGACCCGTGCGCTGGTTTCGTTTCTGGTGGAGGAATGTTGTCAGGGACGTCCCGATGAATGCGAGCTGGTGCTTAACGCCATTCTCCCGGGTTGTTGTAGTGATTGTTGAGCGTCTATGACTAAAAGAGTTGCAATCAATGGGTTTGGCCGGATGGGACGACTGGCGCTGCGTGCAGCGTGGACTTCTCCCGACTTTGAAATTAGCCATATCAACGAAATTGCCGGTGACGCTGCTACCGCTGCGCATTTGCTGAAATTTGACAGCCAGCACGGCACCTGGCAGCCCAACGTCACGTCGAATAAAAATGAAATACACATCGACGACAGATCGCTGAGCTACTCCGAGAACACGGACATCACGGCAACCCCGTGGTCCGAATTAGGTATCGATATTGTGGTCGATTGTACGGGCACCTTTAGGACATCGTCAGCACTACAACCATACTTTGACAGCGGCATCCAGAAAGTCGTGGTATCTGCACCAGTCAAAGCCGGGCCGCTAAATATAGTCATGGGCGTCAATGACCACCTTTACCAATCAGATACACACCATCTGGTGACTGCAGCATCGTGCACCACCAACTGCATCGCGCCAGTCATTAAGGTCATCCATGAAGAATTCGGCATTCGTCATGGTGCCATCACGACGATTCATGACATTACCAACAGTCAAAGTGTACTTGACCAGTATCAAAAGGATTTGCGGCGGTCCAGGGCCAGTGCAACTTCGTTGATTCCAACTACAACCGGGTCCGCTACGGCGATTGCAGAGATTTTCCCCGAGTTAAAAGGCAAATTGTCCGGCGTTGCGGTCAGAGTCCCGGTTGCCAATGCATCGATCACGGATTGTGGATTTGAAGTTGAAACGGCAACTACCGTCGACAACGTCAACGCAGCATTGCGACAAGCAGCCACCAAGGGACCACTCCAAGGGATTCTCGGTTACGAAGAACGCCCCCTGGTTTCGGTTGATTATGTGGGTGACGTTAGATCCAGTGTCGTAGACGCGCCATCGACCATGGTAATCGACGGCACGCTAATCAAGATACTCGCCTGGTATGACAATGAAATCGGTTACGTGAATCGGATGATGGAGTTGGTCGCCAAAGTCGCCTGCGAGATGTAGTGCAGAGATGAAGCAGTACGCCATCATCACCGCCAGCTACTGGGCGTTCACCCTGACAGACGGCGCACTGCGTATGCTCGTCGTTCTGTATTTTCATCAGTTGGGTTACAGCCCACTGGAAATCGCCACGCTATTTATTTTCTACGAGTTCTTCGGCATCGTAACCAATCTAGTTGGCGGCTGGCTGGCAGCGCGGCTGGGCCTTGCGGCGACGCTGTTTATCGGTTTGTTATTGCAAATTGTCGCACTGTCCATGTTACTCGTTGACCCGGTGCTTCTGACCGTGCCCTATGTCATGGTGGCGCAGGCATTGTCGGGCATCGCCAAAGATCTGAATAAGATGAGTGCGAAAAGCGGTATCAAGTTGGTGCTGCCTGTGGACGCTGACCAGCAGCTTTACCACTGGGTCTCGGTACTCACCGGTTCCAAGAATGCATTGAAGGGCATCGGTTTTTTCCTCGGCGCCCTGTTGCTGTCATGGCTCGGATTTCAATCCACCATCGGTGTGCTGGCAAGCGGCCTTGTTATTGTCACCATAGCCAGTTTTTTAATGATCGACCGGGATCTCGGCAAGGCCACTTTCAAGGCCAAATTCACCGACCTGATCTCGAAGAGCAACCCCGTTAACTGTCTATCCGGTGCGCGCTTTTTCCTATTCGGTGCCCGGGATGTCTGGTTCGTTATAGCGCTTCCGGTTTTTCTGCAGCAGGAACTTGCATGGTCGAACACGGCGGTAGGGACTCTGCTCGCGATCTGGATTGTCGGTTACGGTGCAATCCAGATGCTATCGCCAAGGATAACCGGCGTCGGTTCCGCGACACCTCCTGATGGTCGGACTGCTGTTTTCTGGGGTGTAATCCTGACGGTGACGTCGATCGGCGTCCTGACGAGTTTCGAGTACTACTCGGATCCCGGTACTGCGCTGGTTACTGGCATTTTGATTTTCGGCGCGGTGTTTGCCATTAATTCTGCTGTGCACTCTTATCTTATTGTGTCCTACGCGGAACGGGATGGCGTATCACTGGATATCGGCTTCTATTACATGTCGAATGCCGCTGGCCGACTGGTTGGCACTGTCTTGTCGGGCGTGCTATTTCAATTTTACGGCCTGGCCGCCTGCCTGCTGATGTCTACCCTGTTAATCACGATGGCCACATTTATTTCACTCAAATTACCGGTGCTAGCGGGTCGGCCCTAAGGCAATGCCATCGACAGGGAAAAGCCGTTTAGTTACCCGGCCCAAGTTAACGAATTGCTAAGCAACTGCCGAAACTCGCTGGATTCCCAGACGCCGTGAAATGCCGGGGGTGCACTGCCATCATCCGCCGGGCCGGGAGATGAATGACAATGTCCAAGCGCCCAATACACAACCGTGCCTTTACCCACCTCGCGCAGATATCCAAGGACGCGGGTCTTACCGTCGGAGAGTAGTGATGTGTCTTCGTCATAAACATATCCGAACCCTGGTGGTGAGGGATCTTCGGGTAATTCTGTGGTGAGCAACGGCGTGGCATTCTCATCCATCATCTCAATCATATAGAGTTCATCTTCAACTTCGAACGAGGTGGGCAGATTTTTCACCAGTGGATGGTCGGTTTCATGGACATCGACTCTGAACTTACACAGCGGCGGATGATTCAGAAAAAACGAGCCCAGGGTTTGATGATGGGGTAGCTTAACGAATTTTCGAAGCGGTCCATCCGTGCGGATTGCCTTGCCACCGCTGGTGCCATGCAGCGCAACCCAGCGACCGCCATTCTCCAACCACGCGTCGAGCAGTGCATTCTGCTCAGGGTCCGGAAACGGCCCTGCTACATAGGTCAGCAATAGCTGGCTGTCGCCCAACCACTTATCTACATCTGTGAAGTCACCCGCCACCGTCGTATTCACACCATGGTCGTGTAGTAGTTCGAGCAGGCTCAGGCGCGCGTAATCCATATCATGACCCGCTGGAGAACCTGGCGGGAATCCCCCGGTGATGAGATGAGCACGCATATTTGTTTCCCTTCTTAAACCATCTTTTATTATACGCTTACGGACTCGGCAATCCTTCCCAGCATCCGCGCAATAAAGTTATTCTTTTCGTAGAAGGTCTCCCCGTGATCACCTGTGCGCACGATGACCAGGCCCAGCGAGGGAATTCCCGCCACGACCTGTCCGCGCGCGCCGTACATAAGGAAGGTGTCATCCGGTGTACCGGGAATCAACTTGTGCGGAACCCTTGGGCCGTCCATCCGGCAGAAGGCGTCGCCATTCACGTGGTGGAACAGCGCGAAGGAAGGATTAATCTCGAGCGCCTGCACCCTGATCAGGTTGTTAGCATAATCTGCATCAACATATTCCACGCCCTGCCACTTGCCTTGCTCGAGGATGATCTGCGCCGATTTGGCAAAATCCGTCGGTGTCATCTTGATCGACTGGTAGCCGATAAACATATCGTCCCTGCCAGGGCTCGCAGCATAGTTCAGCACCCAGTGTGTACCGTCAGCAAAAGACAGTGGTGTGAAAATTTCCTCCTCGGTCAGGTCCTCAAGGCTCTTGCCCGAAGCCCGTTCGAGCGCCGTAAACAACAGCCTGTAGGCTGAATTGTTGTATGAAAAACGGGCGAATGGTGGCGCGACAACTTCCCGTGTGAGCGCAGTTTCCAATTGCGTGATCCCCCTGGCGCCAGCGCCTTCTACATCGACGGTAACGTTGAGGGTACCCGGCATCATGGCGAGAACATTGTGAAAGGTCAGCTGGCTCTGTTCCGCTGGCATCTCCGGGATAAAGTCCCTGACGTTCTGATCGAAGCGCTCGATATAGCCGCGCCTGATCATACGGCCAACCAGGAGGCTGAACAGAGACTTAGTGCCAGAGTAGGTTTGCTGCAGATCCGAGGCCAACTTATCGTTCCAATACTGCTCGTGTACCAGCTTGCCATGCCGCAGGATCAACAGGCTGTCAGTATTGTAGTCAGCTGCGATAGCTACCGCGTCGGCAATTTTTCCGGCATCCATTGTGACGGACTCCGGTGTAGCGACTGGCC
>Ga0115002_10009723_pt1 | contig 10437 bp, 12 predicted proteins | sample ArcticOcean_MG_C_8_FD_89576 | JGI IMG/M metagenome (GOLD analysis project Ga0115002, IMG submission 89576) | Marine microbial communities from western Arctic Ocean - ArcticOcean_MG_CB11_86 | ecosystem: Environmental > Aquatic > Marine > Oceanic | place: Arctic Ocean: Canada Basin | collected... | reverse complement strand
TCCCTTTCGAGAAACGGATTTTAAGTCCGTTGCGTCTACCAGTTCCGCCAAGCGGGCACGGGGCTCACACTATCCGCGGCGCGATGACCGGGGCAAGACGCTGATGTCGCGGATCGTTCAGGCTTTCTCGTCGATGGGATCGCCACCGACGGACCTAACGAGGCTTCGCACCTCTTCGGCGGCTTCATCGAGGCAGGTCTCGTCAGCACCACGGAGAACTAGCGTGCAGCCTACAAGGCCTTCGCGAAAGTAGGGATAGGAGCCGATATCGATGTCTGCAAAACGGTCCTGAATTTTGCCTAGGCCGCTCGCGATGGCGCCCTCAGGGAGGCGCGCATTGATCGCCCGTGACACAAGTGGCCGCCCCCCGACCAAACGGTCGCCTAGGCCATCGAACATGACCTGCATGATCTTCGGCACCCCTGCCATAACGAAAACATTTTCCATTTGGAAACCCGGCGCGAGGCTGATTGGGTTGTGGATTAATTGCGCGCCGACCGGTGTGTGCGCCATCCGAACACGTGCGTCGTTGATCTTCTTGGGATGGCCATAATGATCGAGCAGGAGCTTATAGGCCTCGTCGTTGAGCTCATTTTCGACGCCAAATGCCAGCGCAATGCTATCGGCGGTGATGTCGTCATGGGTCGGGCCTATACCGCCAGTAGTAAAGACGTAGTCGTACTTCGCCCTACGCTCGTTGACAGTCTCGACAATCACTTCTGTCACGTCCGGGATTACACTAACCTCACGGAGACGGATACCGCGCTCGTTCAAACGCCGCCCGATAAAGGCAAGGTTGGCGTCTTGCGTCCGGCCTGACAGGATTTCATTGCCGATGATGATGAGGCTTGCTGCGTAAATGCGCTCGGTCGTCGTCATCGCTTTTGTATCCCTTATCGCCCCGAACCTTGAGATGTTCGCTATCATTGATCCATGATCTTGCCTAGCCCCCTGCTCTCCGGCCGCCTCGTTCGACGCTATAAACGGTTCTTCGGCGACGTCCTCCTGCAGGACGGGCGGGCGGTTACGGCGCACTGCCCCAATACCGGGACCATGCTGGGCGTGGCTGAACCGGATTCCGAAGTCTGGCTGTCGGTTTCGGATAATCCGAAGCGAAAGTTGCCCTACACCTGGGAACTGGTTCGCGCGGATGGCGCGTTGGTCGGAATCAACCCTCTCAATGCAAACCGGGTCGTAAGCGGCGCGCTTGAGACCCGCGCCGTTCCTGGTGTGGATCAGTACGGGTCCTTTCGCCGAGAAGTCCGGTACGGTGAAGGATCGAGGGTAGATTTTCTGCTGTCTGAGCCCGGCCTCCCAGATTGCTATGTTGAAGTGAAGAACGTCCACCTGGCGCGCCAAAATGGGCTCGCAGAGTTCCCGGATGCGGTGACCGCACGGGGCGCCAAGCATCTCGCTGAACTGGCCCGCGTCAGAGCAGCAGGCAGCCGCGCCATAATGCTCTTTTTGGTACAACGTGAGGATTGCGACCGCTTTCAGGTCGCCGAGGACATCGATCCGGCCTATGGCGCAGCGCTCGGAGCGGCGGTCGAGGCTGGGGTAGAATTGCTGTGCCTTGCTTGCCAGGTCAGTTTGACCGATATAACGGTGGTTCGACGGATCCCGTTCGACGGGTAGTGACGGAGATATAGATGACCTACGCCCTTGCCGCCGAGGCGCCGTTGCGGAACACCGGCGCCATCAAGCTTCACACCCCAGAAGATTTCGACGGGATGCGCGCCGCCGGCCGGCTTGCCGCCGAAACGCTCGACGCGATCGTCGCGACGGTCGCCCCTGGTGTGAGCACCGAGACGATCGATGACTTTGCCCATGCCTTTATCGTGGAGCGCAGGGCTATTCCCGCGCCCTTAAACTACCGGGGCTTCCCGAAGTCGATTTGCACATCGGTCAATCATGTCGTGTGCCACGGCATTCCCGGCACGAAGGTCCTGCAAAAGGGCGACGTCGTGAACATCGACGTAACGGTGATCGTCGATGGATGGCACGGCGATTCCAGCCGGATGTACTTTGTCGGCGATGTTGGCGTGAAAGCGCGCCGCCTCTGCGACGTAACCTATGATGCTATGATGCGCGGCATCGCGACTGTTCGTCCCGGCGCAACTACCGGCGACATCGGCCACGCGATCCAAGAATACGCAGAGTCTCAACGGTGTTCAGTCGTGCGCGATTTTTGTGGCCACGGCCTTGGTCGTGTGTTTCATGACGCACCAAACATTTTGCATTACGGCGCGCCCGGAACCGGGACAGAACTACGAGAAGGTATGTTCTTCACGGTCGAACCGATGATCAACCTCGGCAAGTGGCAAGTGAAGATGCTCAATGACGGTTGGACCGCGGTAACCAAAGACCGGTCGCTGTCGGCACAGTACGAACACTCGATCGCGGTAACCACGAACGGATACGAGATCTTTACGGCGTCGCCCGGTGGATTTGACCGGCCGCCCTATCGCTGAGCGGACCAATGCTGACAGAGCGCTACAAGGTCGGCTACCAATCCGCAATTGATCAGCTCGGCCGTCGCAAAAGGCTTCGCACTCGTTTCGGGAACGCTGACCTTGGCCCCTGTACCCGCGCCCGACTATACTTAAGCTCCTCGTCACATGCAGAAATTGTCGAATGATCCCGCGTTATAGCCGCCCAGAAATGGCCCAGATTTGGGCGCCCGAAACCCGATTCCAGGTTTGGCTGGAGATTGAGGCGCATGCCTGCGACGCCCAAGCAGCGTTAGGGGTCATACCCAAAGAAGCTGCCGCAGCGGTCTGGGAAAAGGGCAAATTTGAGATCGACCGGATCGACGAGATCGAACGCGAGACCCGGCATGACGTAATCGCGTTCCTGACCAGCCTGGCTGAACATGTCGGTGAACCCGCCCGCTTTGTGCACCAGGGCATGACATCATCGGACGTCCTCGACACGTGCTTAGCGGTCCAACTGACACGAGCCGCCGACCTTCTCATCGAAGATGTCGATGGTCTTTTGACCGTGCTACGACGCCGCGCCATGGAGCACAAATTCACGGTATGCGTCGGCCGCAGCCATGGCATTCACGCCGAACCAACGACATTTGGCCTAAAGATGGCTCAAGCTTTTGCCGAATTCGATCGTTGCAAGACGCGCCTGGTTGCAGCGCGAGTGGAAATTGCGACCTGCGCCATTTCCGGCGCGGTCGGCACGTTCGCCAACATTGACCCTGCCGTGGAGGCCCATGTCGCCAAGGCACTGGGCCTCTCTATTGAGCCTGTATCGACGCAAGTGATCCCACGGGACCGCCATGCGGCGTTTTTTTCAACGCTAGCCCTCGTGGCCAGCTGTGTCGAACGGTTGGCGACTGAAGTTCGCCACCTCCAGCGAACCGAAGTCCTTGAGGCAGAAGAATTTTTTGCGAAGGGGCAAAAGGGGTCATCCGCGATGCCACATAAGCGAAACCCGGTGCTTAGTGAGAATCTGACCGGGTTGGCTCGCATGGTGCGTGCTTATGCGGCACCCGCGCTCGAAAACGTTGCATTGTGGCACGAACGAGATATTTCTCATTCATCTGTGGAGCGAATGATCGGACCTGATGCCACGGCGACGCTGGATTTCGCGCTGGCGCGGCTCACCAGCTTAATGGATCAGCTTGTCATCCACCCCGATCGCATGCAGAAAAATCTCGACCAGATGCGCGGGTTGGTGCATTCGCAGCGCGTCTTACTGGCACTCACCCAAAAGGGTGCCAGCCGGGAGGCCGCTTACGAGATGGTCCAACGGAACGCGATGAGGGTATGGGAAGAGCGGATTGATTTTCTCGAAACGCTCATGTCGGACCCGGAGGTCGTCGCGTTGATATCTAAGGACGAGCTCGCCAAGGCGTTCGACCTCGGCTACCACACTAAAAACGTTTCCACGATCTTCGAAAGAGTCTTTAGCGCGTCTAAACAGGCGCGCCGCGTGGCCGAGTAGGGGGCGCGTGAAGGCCTAGGCTTCGGCCTCAACTTGCTCGCGCGCGACGGCCATTAGGGCATCCATTTTCTGCCGGAGATCTTGGTCGGATATCTCTACTTTGGCCGTGGTTAGATCGCCCATGACCGTGCGAAAGACATCTTCGTCGCCTGGCTCTTCAAAATCAGCCATCACCGTCTTCTTGCCGTAAGCCTCGGCATCCGCCCCGGATATGCCCATCAACTCTGCGGCCCAAAGCCCTAGGAGTTTGTTACGGCGAGCAGACACCTTGAAGGCTATTTCGCTGTCGTGTGCATATTTCGCTTCTTGGGCCTGTTCGCGCTTCTCGAAACTGGATGACATGAGGTGAGACGCTCCCTGTGGGGCTAAAGTGGCTTGGCTGTCCATAGCCCTTTGGACGGGGCTAAATCAAGTATCGATATAGGATTTGAACCATGCGCCGTCCAGTGGGTGAGGGCCTTGGGTGACCAGTTTTTTTGCCCTATAAGACGACAGGCCTCTCGCTGGCCCCCTACTAAAGGAAATGACCTGAAATGGCCCGCCGCAGACAAATCTACGAAGGCAAGGCGAAGGTTATTTTCGAGGGCCCAGAACCCGGCACGCTTGTCCAGTATTTCAAGGACGATGCGACCGCTTTCAACAATCAAAAGCGCGGCACAATCACCGGCAAAGGCGTCTTAAACAACCGGATATCCGAGTATCTGATGACCCGGATTAGCGAGATTGGCGTCCCCACGCATTTCGTTCGGCGGCTGAATATGCGCGAACAATTGATCAAGGAAGTCGAGATTATCCCGATCGAAGTGGTCGTACGGAACGTTGCCGCGGGCTCGCTGTCGAAACGGCTTGGCATTCCTGAGGGCGAGGCGCTGCCCCGATCGATCATCGAGTATTACTACAAGTCCGACGAACTGGGCGATCCGATGGTCGGTGAAGAGCATGTCACCGCATTCGGTTGGTCGTCTCCCCAAGAACTCGACGAGATGGTCGCCATGTCCCTGCGAATCAACGACTTCCTCTCAGGACTGTTTTTCGGCGTCGGCATCCGACTGATCGACTTCAAGGTTGAATATGGCCGGCACTACACCAACGAAGACATGCGGATTGTGCTGGCCGACGAGATCAGCCCAGACTCGTGCCGACTGTGGGATCTCCGGACAAACGAAAAAATGGACAAAGACCGGTTCCGCCACGATATGGACAATATCGCCGAAGCCTATCAAGAAGTGGCCCGCCGCCTGGGCATTCTTCCCGAGAGCGGCCCAACCGACATCAAAGGCCCGAAGGTGATGCAATAAAGCTATGAAGGCACGTGTGCACATCACCCTTAAGCCGGGCGTACTCGACCCCCAGGGAAAAGCGATTGAAAATGCGCTGACGAATATCGGCTTTCAGGGCGTAAACGATGTGCGGCAGGGCAAGTACATCGAACTCGAACTCGCAGACAGCGATCCCGCCGCCGCAAACTCAGCGGTGAAAGAGATGTGCGAGCGTCTGCTGGCCAATACGGTTATTGAGAATTACCGAGTCGAGATCGTTGATCAGGCCTGACCAAATCCGTTACGTAGGGATACCCAGGAAGAAATGAAGGCTGCCGTCATCGTTTTCCCCGGCTCGAACTGCGACCGCGACCTGAAGGTGGCGCTTACGCAATCCATGGGCGAGCAACCGGCAATGGTTTGGCATCGCGATACGACGCTTCCCGAAGTCGATCTTATTGCGGTACCAGGCGGGTTTTCCTACGGCGACTATCTACGTTCTGGTGCGATGGCCGCGCACTCCCCCATCATGAAAGAAGTGGTCCGATTTGCGCAACGAGGTGTTGCGATTCTTGGCATTTGTAACGGGTTTCAAGTCCTGACCGAGGCGGGCCTCTTGCCCGGCGTGCTTATGCGGAATCACAACCTGAAGTTCGTGTGCAAGGATGTTTTTCTACGCGTCGATCAAAACGACACAGTATTCAGCAGCGGTTATACTGCCGAGCAAATCATTCGAATCCCCGTCGCACATCACGATGGAAACTATTTTATCGATGCGGACGGCCATGCGCAGCTTGAGGACGAGCGGCGTATCGCTTTTCGGTACTGCGACGAAACGGGCTCTATAAGTGATACCGCCAACCCCAACGGCTCGCTGTCTAACATCGCCGGCGTTCTAGACCCCTCACGCCGCATCCTTGGCATGATGCCGCACCCCGAACGGCTATCCGACCCCATGCTTGGGGGCAACGACGGGCGGACCATGTTTGATTCCCTAATAAGCTCTATTTCGTAAGCTGATGAACGTTCAGAGTAACGTGACCCCCGAGCTCGCTGCGGAACACGGTTTGACGCCAGACGAGTTTGCCCGCGCCGTCGAGATTTTGGGGCGAACACCTAATATGACCGAACTCGGAATCTTCTCAGTCATGTGGAGCGAGCATTGCTCCTACAAATCTTCCAAGAAGTGGCTGCGAACGCTGCCCACGGAGGCGCCGTGGGTAATTTGTGGCCCGGGAGAGAATGCTGGTGTGATAGACATCGGCCACGGCCTCGCCGCGATCTTCAAAATGGAAAGCCACAATCACCCGTCCTACATCGAGCCCTATCAGGGCGCGGCGACTGGTGTGGGCGGGATTCTACGCGATGTCTTCACAATGGGCGCCCGGCCCATCGCCAACCTGAACGCGCTCCGCTTTGGCTCACCCGACCACCCAAAGACCCGCCATCTCGTGAGCGGTGTCGTGGCTGGGATCGGGGGTTATGGAAATTGCATTGGCGTGCCGACTGTCGGCGGCGAATGCACGTTCCACAGCAGCTATGACGGAAACATTCTCGTCAACGCGATGACCGTGGGGATCGCGTCGACGGGTCGAATTTTCTACGCCGAGGCGGCGGGTGTCGGCAACCCGGTCATCTATGTCGGTTCGAAGACGGGGCGAGACGGCATTCACGGTGCGACCATGGCATCGACCGAGTTTGACGATCAGTCCGACAAGAAGCGCCCCACGGTGCAGGTCGGCGACCCGTTCACCGAGAAGCTGTTGTTGGAGGCGTGCTTAGAGCTCATGGCAACGGACACCATTGTGGCCATCCAAGATATGGGCGCCGCCGGACTGACCTCCTCGTCGTTCGAGATGGCGTCACGCGGGGGTATGGGGATCGACCTCGACTTGGACGAAGTGCCCATGCGCGAAACCGGCATGAGCGCTTACGATCTCATGTTGTCGGAGTCGCAAGAGCGCATGTTGATCGTGCTGAAGGCGGGCCGTGAAGACGACGCGCGTACGATTTTTGAGAAGTGGGAACTCGACTTCGCCGTGATCGGTCGCCTGACCGAGAGCGGACGAATGGTCTTGAAGATGGGCGGCGAGGTTGTGGCCAACCTCCCCGTCGCGCCCCTCGCAGAGGCCGCACCTGAATATGATCGCCCACATCGGCAAACACCGGCGCGGCCTGAGATGCTTGCGAGTGACATTGTGCCGAAAAAGAGCATTAAAGATGCGCTGCTCACCCTGATCGCGGCACCCGACCTGTGCTCCAAGCGTTGGATCTGGGAGCAATATGATCACATGGTCATGGCGGATACTGTTGCTCGCCCGGGCGGCGACGCTGCTGTGATTCGTATTCACGACAGCAATCGGGCGCTTGCAATCACGACGGACTGCACTCCACGCTATGTCGCCGCTGACCCAGTCGAAGGCGGCAAACAAGCCGTAGCTGAGTGCTGGCGCAACTTGACCGCTACCGGGGCGCGGCCTCTGGCGATAACAGATTGTCTGAACTTTGGTAGCCCGGAGCGCGAGGACGTGATGGGCCAATTCGTCGGAGCAATTTCAGGAATCGGCGAAGCCGCTCGCTCACTCGATTTCCCGATCGTGTCGGGTAACGTCTCTTTCTACAATGAGACCAACGGCAAGGCGGTCCAACCTACCCCCGCCATTGGTGGCGTGGGTCTAATCGACAACTTGGATCACACGGCGCACATAGGCCTCGACAAGCCTAATCTTGCCGTGATCGCAGTTGGTGCAACGACCGGCCACCTGGGGGCGAGCATCTACCTGAGAGAGATCGGCGGCAGCGAGAACGGTGCACCGCCGCGGGTTGATTTGGCCGCCGAGCGGCGAAATGGTGAATTCGTACAGACCAAAATTTCGAGTGGAACCGTTAGAATTTGTCATGACGTGAGCGATGGCGGCATTGCCGTCGCGCTGGCCGAGATGGTCATGGCTGGTGGAAACGGGGTCACCTTGTCTGTGTCTGACACTGCCGACCACGGCTGGTGGTTTGGCGAAGACCAGGGGCGCTATATTCTGGCCGTAGACCAAAGTGCTGGACAGAAACTGATATCAGATGCGCAGGAAGCGAACGTTCCTGCACGACAGATCGGCGTCAGCGGAGGCGAGGTCCTCGAGCTCGGTCGCGAAGGCGCGATTTCGATCACTTCGCTGCGAGAGGCCGCGGAACGTTGGCTCGCCACCTATATGGACGCATAGGGCGTCACACCCTGGAACCTAGGAGAACGCACGATGGCAATGGACGCCGCTGAGATTGAACGACTGATTAAAGAGGGTATTCCTGACGCAACGGTGACAATCGAAGATCTCCGTGGAGACGGCGATCACTATGCTGCGCGTGTGATCTCAAGTGCATTCGCAGGGAAAAACCGGGTGGAGCAGCACCAAATGGTCTATCAAGCGCTGCGCGGTAATATGGGCGAGGCGCTGCACGCACTGGCCCTACAGACGTCAGTACCCGCCAACTAATACCCCTGTTGCTCTTGTGGTTGAAATACCCGTGGGAAAGAGCACATTAACCTATCAACCGGCTTAGCCGGCCTGCGAAAGGAAGAACGACATGAGCGACAACCCGGTATTTGATCGTATCCGGCAAGAAATTGACGAGAACCAAGTGGTTCTCTACATGAAGGGAACGCCAATTTTTCCGCAATGCGGCTTCTCAGCCGCGGTGGTGCAGGTCTTGAGCGAACTGGAGGTCAAGTTCAAAGGGGTTGACGTCCTCATGGACCCGACGCTACGTGACGGCGTTAAACAATTCAGCGACTGGCCGACGGTACCGCAGCTCTACGTGAAGGGCGAGTTTGTCGGCGGATGTGACATCGTAAAAGAGATGTTCGAAACCGGCGAACTAAAGCAACACCTTGAGCAGAACGGTATTGTACCTGCGACCGCCGAAGCCTGAGGGTCCAAAGATCAAAGAAAAAGGGCGCATCGCGCCCTTTTTTTGTGTCTCCTGTTTGCCAGTCTAGTGTGAGGAGTAGTACTCGACGACTAGGTTTGGCTCCATCGTTACCGGGTACGGCACATCAGCCAATTTGGGAACACGCACGAAGGTTCCCTTCATCTTAGCGTGATCGACTTCTATGTAATCCGGGATATCGCGCTCCGCCAACTCGACCGCTTCAAGCAAAATACCGAGTTGCTTGGACCGCTCGCGCACTTCGACAACGTCGCCTGCACGAACCTCGTAGCTCGGAATATTAACCCGACGACCGTTCACCATGACGTGTCCGTGGTTCACGAACTGGCGGGCAGCAAAGACTGTGGTCACAAACTTCATTCGGTACACAACCGCGTCCAAACGCCGCTCTAGCAAACCGATCAACGTCTCCGAGGTATCACCGCGCTTACGGGAGGCCTCGGCGTAGGTCCGGCGAAACTGCTTTTCTGTGATGTTGCCGTAGTAGCCACGCAGGCGCTGCTTCGCCATCAGCTGAATACCGTAATCCGAGGGCTTGCGCCGACGACCCTGTCCATGCTGGCCAGGGCCATAGTCGCGGCGGTTCACGGGGCTCTTAGGACGACCCCAGAGGTTCTCACCGAGCCGTCGGTTGATCTTGTATTTTGATTTCAGTCGTTTGGTCATTCGCGCTTTGCCAATCCCACATACGAAAAAGGCCACCCGGAAAGCAGCCACGCCTGGAAACCGGGCACTATAGCCACGTGCAGGTCAGTGTCAAACGGCTTGCGGCAACAAATTAATCTATTTTATTCCCATTTTTCAGGAGCTTAGCGTGACACGTGACTAAGTACCGTACCAGCGCCGAACCTGAGCGTCATAAATTCCGCTTTGGTCGAGATTCGCGCGCGGTGGCCAATGACGAAACAACGCCGCGCAGGGTCCTCACCTCCTGCTCTGTCAGGCGAGCGCGCTGAAGTAGTGCACGAATGTTTCGCACCATCGTCGGCGTTTTTTCAGGGGGATACAGAAAGCCACTGATGCGCAACTCTTCTTCCAAATGATCGAACAGATGGGCAAGTTCGGTTTTGGTGGCTGGATAACTGTCCCCGTCGCTGTGCTGAAGTGAAGGTGTTTGGTCGACAGCTCCGAAATACTCGTAGCCAAACAAAAGAACTGCCTGGGCCAAGTTGAGCGAAGAAAATTCGGTATTCGTGGGTACGTTGATGATCCGGTCCGCGAGCGAAAGATCGTCGTTCTCAAGGCCGGCCCGCTCGGGTCCAAACATCACGCCACATTGTTC
>Ga0115002_10009721_pt1 | contig 10438 bp, 9 predicted proteins | sample ArcticOcean_MG_C_8_FD_89576 | JGI IMG/M metagenome (GOLD analysis project Ga0115002, IMG submission 89576) | Marine microbial communities from western Arctic Ocean - ArcticOcean_MG_CB11_86 | ecosystem: Environmental > Aquatic > Marine > Oceanic | place: Arctic Ocean: Canada Basin | collected... | reverse complement strand
TAGGTCGGCGTCGAGCACTCTGCCCACTGAGCCTGCCATGGTGCCGTCGGTGCCAAATAGAATTCTTTCGACACCCATTTCTTGGACGGCAAACTCGACCATACCGTCGTCAAGGTTGCTGCCACTGACATCGATATAAACATTTGGTGAGGCATTGCGCATTTCACGCACGGTTTGTTCCCAATCACCGCCGCCTGCAATGTGTGCGTGAATGAGCATGGCTTCGGGATATCGTTGGCTGGCTTCCGTGAAGTGTATGCCGTGTGAAATATGAGGCTGGGCCGCTTTGAATTTGGGTTGGGGATAACCGGCATGTTCTAAAATGGGCACCTTGCGTTTGACCGCGCGTTCGATCACGGGAAAAACGGCTGGATCATTTATCCAATACTGATTGTAAAGTTTGATGCCTATCATGCCCGCATCAAGGCAGCGATCAATTTCGTCCAGTGCGGCTTGATAATGGCCCGGAATGACAAAACACCAGCCGCGAATACGTTTGGGATGGCGTTTCATGGCAGAGAGAATGGTATTGTTGTGCAGGCAGATCTCTTCGGGAGGGATAATTTTCCCGCCGCCGACAATAGAGGAACACCACAATTCGGTGATGCCGAGGGCTTCTCCACATTCAACAAGGTGATCACTGGATTTTTCCCAGTTGTCCATTTTGAAAACGTGGCAGTGCATATCGATTTTGGGGCGTTTGATTCCTGCTTGAATATCGAGTGGCATAAGCGTTGGAACCTCTAACAGAATGGTGGTGGGTTTAGCAGAATGGTTGTTTGGTCTCACGCGAGGCCCCGGAGAGCATTTACTGAAAGAGACACAGATGATGAGCTGATAAGATAATGTGTGATGTGGAGATGTCAATTGTTTTGAAAAAGAAAAGGGCCACAATCTGTTGGGATTGTGGCCCTTTTAAATAAATCTAAAATTTAAGCTTGAGGCGGATCACCAAATGACCTTTGATAGAGGTCGTGAATGGCCGCTTTTCCTGCGTCAGTGAGATTTCGTGTGCCCGTGCCGGTAAATGGACGGTGGGGGATCATCGGGGCGTCGGGCGTCCATTTACCATCGCGCCAAGTGAACCAACCTTCACGGTCTTGATCATAAACGCTGACGTCACAGTTAAACATTTTGGCCAATTCTACACCCCAACCTGTGCCGCCTTTAACCGTGTCGTCGGGTTGAATCCAACCCACTGCAAAGATATGGTAGCTGTTGGTAACCATATGGTAAATGGACTGGATAACACGCCTGATTTTGTCGGGGCGTGCGTAGTTGCGTCCCATTTTTTGAGAGACGATTTCCATACTGAGGTCCCCTTTTGTGAGTTCCTCAGCGTTTAATACTTGGGCACTTTTATTGCGTACCATTTGGTGGTCTTCAAAGGAATAGTTGACCTCAGGAATGTGCCATTTTTCTGCCTGTTCTCCAAATTCAGCTTCAGCACCTTTATGTCCGCCACTGTAGAGTTTGAGTTTGGATCGTTCTTCGGGCATGGTGTTCTCCAATTCTTGGTGGATGGCAAACCGAACGAGGCTAATGTAGGTTTTTTTTTGGCCATTGTCAATAAAACCAAAAAATGAGAAGTTGATAAAAAATGTTTTTTGTAGACAATGCGAGAAAATAAAAAACGTCGCGGGCACATTGTTCTCGCGACGTTTAGACATTTATTGCGGGTGATTACCCCGAAATGATGCCGCCTCCTGGGGGGCGTCCTCCGGGACCTGGCATACCTTGCCCGGGAACCACAATGCGTGTTGCTTCTTGCCGGCGATGTTCTTGGGCTTCTTCTATCATTCTGTCTACAGCTTCTTTAATGGCCTGTGGAAATTGATCTAAGGCTTCTTGAAGGTTGCTGGCTTCGATGGGGGCAGAAACAGGCAAGGCACCCATTTGGGACATGATTTGTGTTGATGCCACATACATCGTTTCACGGCTTGGATCATCGGTGCCATCGGGTTTGATGGGGATGAGTTGGCGGATGGATGCCACGCGAAGATCGGTAATGGCCTGTTCGCGGTATAAGTTGTCTTGATCGACTTGAATTTGATCAAGGGGCAATTGGTCTGCCATGAGAAACTCCCTTTAAAAACAGTCTTGGATTGCGTGTCAAAAGCCCCCCGCACTTGACCCGAGTCGCAACCGCATGTGAATATTTGGGGGTAAGTTGACTATGAATATATGAGATATGCCTGTTTTGCGCAAATTTGGAATCAACGTACAGGCAAAGCCTTAATGAGCGTCTATTCATCTATCCATCTGTTCGTCTGTTCCGAATGTTTACCTTACGCGATTGAGGCCATTGAGGGCGGCTACACGATAGGCTTCGGCCATTGTGGGATAGTTGAAGGTGGTGTTGATGAAGTACATGAGGGTATTGGCTTCGCCTTTTTGGGCCATAATGGCTTGGCCAATATGGATAATTTCTGAGGCGTGGGAGCCAAAACAGTGGATGCCAAAAATTTCGAGGGTTTCTCGGTGAAAGAGAATTTTGAGCATGCCTGTGGTACGGCCTGTCATTTGAGCGCGGGCAAGGTGGCGAAAAAATGCGTGCCCAACCTCGTAAGGTACTTTTTGTGCAGTGAGTTCTTTTTCTGTGAGGCCGATAGAGCTGATTTCGGGAATGGTGTAAATGCCTGTGGGTATGTTTTCGACCAGTCGCGTTTCACACTCGCCAAAGACGAAGTGGGTGGCGGCAAAACGCCCTTGGTCATAGGCAGCACTGGCGAGGCTTGGAAAACCAACGACGTCTCCTACGGCATAGATGTGCGGTTGGGTTGTTTGATAGTTTTCGTTGGTGATAATCGAGCCGCGTTCATTGGTTTCAATGCCAATATCGCTTAGCCCCATATTTTCTGAATTGCCAGTACGACCTTGTGCCCATAAGAGCACGTCGCTGACCATTTGTTTGTTCGATTTAAAATGAACGCGGACTCCGTCGTCATTGGCTTCTATGCGCTCGTATTCTTCATTGTGTCGAATGAGCACGCCATTTTGGCTCAGGTGATAACTGAGGGCGTCAATGATGCCGTCGTCTAAAAAAGAGAGCAGTTGATCGCGTGTGTTGATGAGGTTGACTTTGATGCGCATCCCTCGAAAGATGGAGGCATATTCGCAACCGATCACGCCTGCGCCGTAAATGGTGATGCTGCGCGGGCTTTCTGTGAGGTTGAGCACGGTATCGCTGTCGAGAATACGAGGGTGTGTAAAATCGATGTCAGGAGGGTGATAAGGCCGTGATCCGGTGGCAATAATAAATCCTGCAGCTGTGTAGCGTTCTTTGCCACCATTGAGATGTGAGACTTCAACGGTGTGTTTGTCGACGAATGATGCGCGCCCATTGAGAACTTCTACACTGTTTCGTTCATAATTGCTTGTGCGCAATTCTACCTGCTCATTGATGACCCGATCTGCGCGCTTGATCATGTCGGGGAAGCTGGCATGACGGTAATCGCTGATGTCAATGAGCTGTTGAACGTATTGTCGCAGGGCTTTGCTGGGAATGGTACCTTTGTGCGTACAGTTGCCACCCACTGCGTCAAAGTTTTCGACCATAGCAACTCGTTTGTCTTCTTTTACAGATTTCATGGCGGCACCTTCGCCGCCTGGGCCTGAGCCAATGACAATCATGTCGTAGTCGTAGGTCATAAAGAGAGGATCCTAAGGTATTGTTTTTGGCAAAACGTTGGAGAATCTGTTGGCTAAATATACACATTTTACGCATTTGAGACAGGTTTTTAGACCAAACGAGTTTGAATCCAATTTTCGATGTCTGTTAGGACCTGACTTCGTTCGGGTTCGTTTAGAATTTCGTGTCGTAGGCCTTCATAAAATATAAGGGTCTTGTCTTGAGATCGTGAACGGTCATGTAATTCACGGCTGCCTTGAGGGGCTGTGAGTGTGTCTTTGGTGCCGTGTAATATGAGCAGGGGATGGGTGATCTTATCTAAACTTTGACGGGCAAGTTTGGCCCCTCTGAGCAATTCTGAACCTGCTCGGGCAGGAATCCGCCCTCTGAAAACCAATGGATCGGTGGTATGTTGGTGGGTGATTTTCGGGTCGCGAGAAAGCGCGTCGGGGTTATCGAAATGGACGGTGGGTAAATGGGGCAGGTATTTGCTAATGATGTCTGAGAGGGCAATTAAAACTTTGGGTACTTTTGCAATGATTTGGATGGCGGCACTGCTCAGGATAAGACCCGAAAGGTCGGGCGGGCTTTGGGCTGCCCAAAGCGCAGCAATGGTTCCGCCCATGCTGTGGGCAAGAACATATACGGGTATGTTGGGGCTTTTGTGTTGAACCCAGTATACAAATCGGGTAAAGTCTTCGATGTGGTATTCAAAAAGATCGACGTAGATCCGTTTGCCCTGTGATTGACCATGCCCTCTCAGATCCAATGCATAAACGGCATATCCTTTGGATACAAAGTGTTCGGCGACGTGAACATATCGGCCACTGTGTTCACAAAAACCGTGTTGGATAATGATGATGGCTTTGGGGGGCGAGTCGGGCAACCACGACTGGGTGAAGAGCGTGATGTTACGCGATGTGTTTAATGTGTTTTCATTGTGGGTCACGCAAAACATCCTTGTGAATAGGCAAGTTGCAGAGGCGAATCAACGAACGCCCATTTCACGCGCGACCTCTATGAACGCATCGGCGTGATTGAGGTTGAGCATTTCGACATCCCAGTTGATGACTTGGCGAAAGGATTCGGGATCTTTTTCTTTATGATAGATCATGATTTTGATGCCGAGGTCTTGGCATGTTTGTTTGAATTCTTCGGTCATATTGTTGAGGCTAATTTCGACGATATCTGTGTTGTAGTTTTCGTGAACCCTTTTTAGATCTTCGATATTGCGTGTGTTGAATTTGACAGGGAGTTCGGGGGCGCGTTGTTTGAGCTCTGCTGACCATTCGTGATGGGCAGACCAAAAAAAGCATTCTTTTTCTAGGCCCACTTCGTAAACAAGGTCAATGAGTTGTTGATGATCTGCGCGCTTGACGTCAAAATAAACTTTGGCTTTGCCTTTGACCCAGCGCAAGAATGGATCGAGACGTGGAATGCGTTCGTCTTTGAACTCGGGGCTAAACCAACTGCCACAGTCGAATGTGTCGATAATGGTCGAGGTCATGTCATAGAACATGCCCATGCCATCAGTCGTTTTTTCCAGCGCGGGACCGTGAAAGATATATTGGACGCCGTCACGGCTGGTGTTGATGTCTATTTCGACATAATCAACACCCCACTCAATGCATTTTTGTGCGGCGGGATAGGTGTTTTCGGGGGCGTATTCATTTGCACCACGGTGGCAGACGATTTCGATCACGAGAGACTCCTTGGAAATTATATTTGAGATTCTAATTTTTCAATGAGGGCGATTAATTCCATTGGTGTTTGAATGGTGTATTTGGGTATTTCGGTTTCATCGGCTGGAATGTGTGTACGTTTGTCTGACCAGCTTAAAAAGACGCTGATGATGCCCAGTGCATTGGCACCTTTGATATCGCGTTCGAGGTTGTTGCCAACCATGATCACACGATGGTAGTCTTGTTTTTGGATATTGAGCTGGTCGAGCGCTGTGGTGAACATTTTTGCGTCGGGCTTGAGTACGCCTACTTGTTCTGAGATCGCAAAGGTGTCGAAGCTGTCGTAGAGATGGTGTTGGGTAAGTATGTTTTGAAAGGTGCCCGTTGGACCGTCTGCAACAAGGGCGAGGGGATAGCCGTGTTGTTTGATAGCACGAACCATATCTGCTGCGCCGGGGATTAAGTCGGCTTTTAGGGTGACGCCATTTGGGTCTTTGATTTCAGTGCGTTCATCGGCCAAGGTGTCGCCACAATCGAGGCATATGGCACGGATGTTTTTGGGAGATGTTTTCATGTGCTCCTAAATGTCCAGTTGAGATTTCCACACAGCCATTTTGTATTACAATATAATGCTTGAGCAAGAAGATTTAAAGATTTATACTGAAAGGGCAAAGCGCATAGCGTAAAAGGTCCATCTCTCTCTACTTTTGCCCTTCGCGCTCTGCGATTTTAGATTGCCTATCACCCTTTTAGGAGCTTTTAATGCCCCCATTTCATTTTCAAACCATAAGTCAAGTTGCTGAGTTGATTCGGTCGAAGAAGATTTCCCCCGTTGAGGTAACGGAAGAGATGTTGGCCCGTATTGAACAATTGGACGGTCGGTTCAAGAGTTATACAACTGTGATGGCCGACCAAGCAATGGCCGAGGCGAAACAGGCTGAATCCGAAATCGCATCGGGTGCATATCGCGGGCCTCTTCACGGGATTCCGGTGGCGGTGAAGGATTTGTGCTTTACGAAGGGTGTGCGCACAATGGGGGGCTCGCATGCATTGGCTGATCATGTGCCAAGTTTTGATGGGACTGTTGTCGCTCGGCTCAAAGCTGCGGGAGCAGTGTTGTTGGGCAAGTTGAATATGACTGAGGGCGCAATGGGGGGGTATAATCCTAAGTTTGATGTGCCTGTGAATCCGTGGCATCCCGAACGGTGGGCGGGGGCGTCGTCGAGTGGCTCAGGTGTTGCAACGGCAGCGGGTTTGTGTTTTGGATCTTTGGGCAGCGATACGGGGGGATCCATTCGGTTTCCTGCTGCTGCTTGTGGCACGGTGGGGCTTAAACCCACGTGGGGGCGTGTGAGTCGTTATGGTGTGTTGCCTTTGGCAGAATCGTTGGACCATGTGGGGCCGCTGACACGCAGCGTGGCCGATGCGGGGATTATGCTTGAGGCGATTGCTGGTTTGGACGGAAATGATCCGACGTCTTTGCCTGATGTTGTTCCGGGTATGATTGCAGGTATTGCGCGTGGGGTTAAGGGGGTTCGAATTGGGTTTGATGAGCATTATGCCACATATGATATTGATGCCGAACTGGCTGAGGCAGTTGTGAAGGGTGTGAAGACATTGGAATCATTGGGCGCTGAGATTGTTGCGGTTCAGGTGCCAGATATGGATCCTTATGCGGCGGTGTGGCCCACTTTATGTTCAGCTGAAGCCGTGTTTGCACACGAGGCCACGTATCCATCAAGGCGAGATGATTATGGGCCGTGGTTTCGAGGGTGGCTTGATAAGGGCGCCGGTATTACGGGCGCTGAATATGCCAAGGCAAATGCCATGCGTGCCGAATGTGTTGGGCATTTGAGACGTGTATTTGAAGGCATTGATGTATTGGCCTGTCCATCCATGTCTGCACCGCCTCATCCTGTGACACCCGAGATTTTGTATGGCCCCCTGCCAGAAGGTCGCGCACCAAAATTTCAACGGTTTACGGCACCATTTGATTTTAGTGGCGCGCCTACGTTGTCCGTACCTTGTGGTTTGAATGGTGAAGGACTACCTTTGAGCCTCCAGTTTGTGGGCAGAGATTTGTCAGAGGCCTTGTTGTGTCAGGTGGGTTATGCCTATGAGCAGACGAGGGAATCGATACATCCTCAGGTGTGATGTTGTCATGGAGATGGAACAGATGTCTGTTATTGTACCAGAGATGATGACGATCCCCGAAGGGGATTTTATGATGGGCAGTGAAACGGGCGGCGAGAATGAAGCGCCTGTACACCGTGTATGGGTAGATGTGTTTGCCATTGCCAAATACGCGGTTACGAATGGTGACTATGCGCATTTTTTAGAGGCAATGAACCACGAGTTGCCTCCTTATTGGAAGGATGCAAAGTTTCAACACGCCGACCAACCCGTGGTTGCGATTCGTTGGTTTGATGCGGTGGCTTATTGCGATTGGCTTTCTGGGGAGACGGGACTGTTATATAGATTACCAACCGAAGCCGAACGTGAAAAAGCATCTCGTGGCGGTTTAGAAGGTTTGGCGTATCCTTGGGGTGATAGATTGTTAGCTGATCATCAAGGTGGCCGTGATACGTCGCTTGATCGGGTGGGCTTAGGCGAGCCCAATGGTTTTGATTTATACGATATGTCAGGTGGCGTTCACGAGTGGTGTGCCGATTATTACGATCCGTCCTATTATGCTGTTTCCCCCGATCACAATCCCCAAGGTCCAGAATGTGGCGCACGTCGCGTGGCTCGTGGTGGTTCCTGGCGGCACAATGTGCGATATACCCGATGTGCTGCCCGAAGCAGTCTTGCGCCCGACAAACAGTTTAGCGATTTTGGATTTCGCTGTGCGATGACGATCAGTTGATGCCCGGATGTATTGAAGTTAGGTGGATAAATTCAGAGCATAAACAATGGCGTTGTCCAAGTGGATGCGCAACATATACACACTGTCGTCCAGTTCCTGAAGTGTGTGATCTTTCCAGGCTATTGTATGTGTAAGTGCATCTCCGCAGATGGGTACCGCATCTTCTTTGGTATATTCTGACACCCGTTTTCCATCTGGGGTAAGCAGTTCTACATAGATCGTGCCCTGTGAGGCATCGGCGTTGAGCGTGATTTTTTGATATTGGCTAACATCTATGGGTTTGAGCGTGATTTGGCCGATGTTTTTTAGGGGTTCTTTTTGCGTGGGCAAGTCGGTTTTTGCCAAAGGTGCAATGCCTGCAAAACGATCTTTGGGGAGTATGGCCAAACCGACGCCACTCTTATGTTCGTCGTTGTTGGCACCTGTTGCACCGGCAGAATATGCACCGTAGTAGAAGCGGATTTCATCGTTGAGGATAACGGGTGTGGCATTGGTGAAAATAGACCCACTGTCAAAACTTGCGTTGTCGCCGCGTGCTAAAAAGAATTCCTTTCTAAATGGTCTGTTCCAGTTTAGGCCATCGCGACTGAGCATGAGCTCAATGTTGATCACACCGCCCTCAACGGCACGATTTAAGAGTTGGTTGAGACAAAAATAAAGACCTTCGTAAAAAAAGACGGGTGTGGTGTGAAATTCAACGTGGGGCAAATCGTCGTCATCGGGTGTGCAAATGAGTTGCGGTGTGGCCCAGTTGATGAAATCAGTACTTTCTGTGCGCCCCATGGCATGTTTCCAGCACATACGACCGTCGGGGCCATCGATCCACATTTTGCCATACCAAGCATAGACGTGACGGATGGGATCAAAGAAGACGTCTGACGCATCACTCATGGATAATGAAACGGCCCAGGGTCTGTCGGTGTCGGTGGATAAGGGGAGTTCTTGTTTGCCTTGTCCATAAGCAATTTTTAACAAGGGCGCTTGAGGGTATTTGTGCCAGTGAATGCCATCTGGAGAAAACGCGACACACAGGCCAGGAAATTCGCCATCTTCTGTTTGCGCCCAGTCGAAGTAGGTCATTTTGTAGCGGCGATTGGGGTCTGAATGGTGGTTGTCGACTAAGACGGAATTGCAGTATCGAAACGAGTGGCCGCCATTGCCTATTAAGACGATATTTGTACGTTCGTTTTCTTCAAAGGGAAAGAGATCGAGATCGGGTTTCGTAAAGTGAATGCCATCGTTAGACTCGGCATAACAGACCACACAGCCATAGCGTTTGTCTTGTACGGTTTTACCGCAGTAGGATTGATACCAGAGTTGGTATTTTCCCGTTTCTGGATTGTGGTAAATGCTTGTCCAACCAATGGCGACTTCCCACGGTTTGTCAGGTGACACAAGCGGATTGCTGCTGTGGCGTTTGGGTAGATTGAGGATGCGCTGGGTGCCGGAGCGATATAAGATGTGATGATCGTCTGCAAAGAGATAGGTTTGTTGCATAAAAATTCCTTTTTGGTGCAAAATGTGGGAAGAGGATGTTTGGGTATGTCACAATGCGTAATATAATGTCGATTATATGGGCTGTGAAGTCTGAATCAACGAGATACTTTTTGAGTTAAGAGAACAGGAGGCAAAACATGCATGCAAGTAAAATTCAAGTGGAGGATTTGGTAAGATATGTCTGATGAGCAATTGATAAAATCTGTTGGGTGGTATCGATCATCTGTGCCACGTGAGACGATGCAGGCATTGAATCGGCGCAGCGATTGGAAAGGTTTTTTGCAGGCCGGTGGGCATTTGGGTTTGGTTGTGGTGACCGGTGCGCTTGTTTGGTATGCGTCAGAACAGTTTGCATGGTGGGTTTGGTTGCCCATGTTATTTGCGTATGGCACGTTTTATGCATTTTTGCTCAATGGAACGCACGAGCTTTCGCACAATACTGTTTTTAAGACGCGGGCTTTGAATACATTTTTTTTACGTCTATTTTGTTTTTCAGGTTGGCGTAATCATGTCATGTTTTGGACAAGTCATGCGCAACATCATAAATTTACATTATACGCACCCAATGACTTAGAAGTGGTGCTGCCTGTGCCATTGACTTTGAAGGGGTTTCTCAAATTTGGGTTTGTGGATGTGTGGCGTTTTTGGGCTACGCTCAAGTCTACAATTCGGATTGCTATGGGCAGGTTGGACGGCCGATGGGAACATTATCTTTTTCCTGATTCAGCGGTTGAGAAACGTCGCGAACTGGTGAATGGGTCG
>Ga0115002_10009720_pt1 | contig 10438 bp, 9 predicted proteins | sample ArcticOcean_MG_C_8_FD_89576 | JGI IMG/M metagenome (GOLD analysis project Ga0115002, IMG submission 89576) | Marine microbial communities from western Arctic Ocean - ArcticOcean_MG_CB11_86 | ecosystem: Environmental > Aquatic > Marine > Oceanic | place: Arctic Ocean: Canada Basin | collected... | reverse complement strand
TCACGGTGAAACTATCCGCGGTACCGCTGATATTCGGGCTGAACTTGAACAGCATCAAGAAACGCTGGCTGGATGTGTAGAACGAAAGGGCGAACGGCCTGAAACTTGGCCTCGACCACATCCAACTTGTAATTGGTTCACGCCGGAGCCGCCGTGGCAAGAGTAAGTTGACGGTCATTTCGTTTTGGGGGAGTCGGTGGAATTTGCCACCTCTCTGCCGGTGAGACGGCGCACCCATCCCAGTGACGAACCTCTCGCTTCCAACCGCTGTGAATGGTGATGATTTCATCTGTTGAACGGATTAAGCCAACCTCTTGTTCGATGTTGAACAGTAACAGTTTACCGCCCGGTAAATTCTCTCCAATCGCATGCACTTCACCATTCTTCATACCTGCGAGAATTCGCTCATGCCGGTCTGGGTCGTGAAGCGATAGGGCGGTAATTTGGGAGTCGCCAAGTAGACTAGAACTAACAAATTCAAGCCGAGGTAGAGAATAAGTCTGTACAGAACCCGATTTGTTCCCGACTACTATTCGCCAGCAACGGTCTTGAGGGCCGCGACATGCGAGGAGCGCAGTCCCAACCGCTGGCAAACTCACCTTCTGTTCAAGTCCTCTATTCGGTCTAAACATCAATGTCCGGTCAGAATGAGCGGTCACAATTCCATCGGGCAAAACAACACTTCGAATCACTTCGGCTAGCATAACCAGCAGGCATCGCTGTTGGTCTACCTTCTTTTCTCGCGCAGGCCACGCTGAAAGTGAAAGTGAACAACCTCCGTGAATCGGAATGGCCGACCACCTGATTGAATCCGAATATCCAACGACTTGTGAACAGGAAAACCCAACCTCTTGGTTGAATCGAGGTAAAAGAGGGCGCCCATTTGGGAATACCCTTTGAATTGAGGGAATCTTCCAGAAGGGCCGAGGAAAACTCGCGCACGCGTGTGAATCAAAGGATTTCAGCGAGCAATTGCTCCAGCGCGGTATTGATTTGGAAAACGAGTGTGCCGTACTCCATCGGAATGTTCGGGTCCTGTCCCAATTCTTCCAACTTGCTTTGCGTCATGGCGATTCTGACATCCATCTCCTTATTCTTGTTAAGCAACCACAGCTCGACCGATTCCTTCGCACCCCGGCGAATATTTCGGGGAACTTTTGAGTCATCCAACTGCAAAATCACTGTTGAAATCTGTTCCAAGCGAGCCTCGATGTCCATCTAAGTTGACCTCCGCATTCCATGGGAACAAGGTTGGCGAACCGCGCGCCATTTATGGCACTTACCTGTGGCAGGGCCGGAGAGCATGCCCGACGCATTCGACCTTCTCGCCTACGCGCGTGTGCTGACATTGGTACTCACTCTTGCCGGTGCGACCTATCTTGACCTCAAAATTCGCCGCGTTCCAAACGACTGGTGGCTCACTTGGGCCAAACCTGCACTCTTCCTGCTCTGCCTTGAACTGTTGATGAGAGACGCTGACTTGGTCACCTGGTTGACCGCCTCCGCCGTGGTCGCATACGCCTCTACCGCCGTTATCGGCCGTCCTACGCTGGCCGACCTCCAAGCCGGCTCAAAAGTTGACATTCTCGTCACCTGCTGGTATGCCGTCTCGGGGATTGGGCTTGCCATCGGTGCATCGACGCACGGCCTAACCGCGATCACCGGGCCATGCGGTTTTGACTCCGTAGTGGAGTATTGTGGAAACCCAGAACAAATGACCGCCGCCTTCCTATGGCTCAAAATGGTTGGAATCGGCGCCGTCTTGCTATTCTTCGAACTCTGCTACCAACTGAGAATGCTACACGGCGGAGCCGACGCCAAGGCGATGATGTTCGTCGCCCTCTGCCTCCCTTGGTGGAATTCACTTCCCCCTGATGGAGTTGCGATGATGCCACCCGCACTCGCCCTACTGGTATGGGGTGCACTCGCCTTCCTCATTCTTCCCGGCTATGTCTTCGTCCTCAACTTCGCCGCCGGAGACGCAGGAAACCTGCGTATGTCTTGGCACGCCCGCAGGATGCCACTCGCTGAAATTCCCAGAAGGCATGTTTGGTTGTTGGACGAGGTGATGGAGGGGGCCGATGGTGAACGGAGCATTGTCACCCGGATGCGCCCTTCACGAGGCGGCCGGGGCGAGACCGATGTGCAAGGTCTACTCGACGAACTCTCCGAACTTGGCGCTGACAAGGCGTGGGTTACCGAAAAATACCCCTTCATGGCTTTCCTGATGCTCGGTCTGTTGCCTCTATTGCTTCTCGGTGACCCGGTTTTACATCTTTTGACCTTGTTAGGACTCATCTGAAAATGAGCGAAATGCGACCGGCATTTTTGTGTTTGAAATTCCGACTCCGCCACCTGACTTTCCTAAACCGATGAAGCCGGCCTCAACTGAAGGGTGAAACTGAGCGACCCCCCAATCAATCGCTGTTTTGAGTAAATCAGTACCGAGGCTATCCATCGCGCTGGTCGAGATTGGCGCATCAACAATCGAGTTGCGAAAGTTGTCAGCAATTCGCACACATGACATCTTGAGGGTAATCGCTTCACCGATTCCAGTCGCTGCAACTCCTATATTTTCGTCGCACCAAAGTCCGGCCCCAATGAGTGGTGTGTCGCCGATTCGACCTGCCGGCCGACCTGTGCAACCGCCAGTTGAGCAAGCGACCACAATTAGGCCAGAGGAATCTCGAACTACCGCACCAACAGTGTCGTTCCCCGTCGAAAGAGGTGAGCCTACCACCGGAGTTCTCGCAATTCCCAGAGAATCAGCGAACTTTCTCGCCCCTAGCCCCGCTAGCATGTTCACTTGGTCATCCAACAACGCTGCGGCCACATGAATCGGGTTTGGAGTATCCTCAATGCAGGAAACTGCCCCGAATCTTCCATCGCTAGTCATCACCGAAGCATCCAATTGAACAGAACCGTCGGCTCGAATACGCCCTCCGGTGCCAGCGTTGAGAACCGGGTCATTCTCCATGATTACAATCGCTGCAATCGCTGCCTCCAGTGCACCGCCCGCTCCACTTGAGCCACTTGAACCACTTGAGCCGCCCGGACCATCCGACCCACTAGAGCCAGCCAAACCGTCCGAACCACCTTGCCCAGCACCCATGAGAACGGCCCATCCAGCCTCAACCGCCAAGTCGACGCCCGGCTGGTCCTTCGCAGAATGACCTGCTCCACCGTGACACACTATTGCGGGTTCAACCATCACTCAGCCACCCCTACCGCTCTGAGGTCTTCCTCTTCAGCCTTCCACGCCTTTGAGAACCTAAAGAAAATCCAGCCGAGAAGCGCAAAGATACCGCACAGCCGGAATGCGGTATGGAAGTCAAACATGTCTGTGCGGTTCACTGTCCAATCCCAAACCCAACCTCCGAGGAGCACCCCGAAAACCGTTGAGAAAGCGCGCAAACTCTCGCTAACACCCATCACTGCCCCGCGCTCGCCTGCGCTTGAAGCGTGTGTCAGCAGGGTCATGTTTGAAGGCGTTGCCAAGCCGTTTCCAAAGGCGACTAAAGTGCAGACGCACAGCATTCCTGCCATCGCATACTCGGGAGGTACATAGGAAATGGAGGCGAGCCCAACCCCCCCAACCAGAAAGCCAGAAGCCATCAAACGGCTAGAGCCAAAGCGGTCGGTGAGTGGCCCAATCAGCCTGCCCTGTGTGATAATTCCGCAGATTCCGATGTATGCAAAGACCCATCCGTTGTCCCGTTCGGAAAACCCGAGCCCGCCCTGTGAAACCGCTCGCATCGTGAACAGAATGAAGACGACATGCATGATTGTGAATCCAATCCAATAGAAGGTCATCGACAACAAAAGTGGTGAAATTCTCGGCCGCTTGAACATCCCGCCGATATTTCCGAGATTCGTGGTGAGTGTCGCAATCGCTGAGCGTTGAGTCGCCTCTTCGCGCACTTCTGCAGGCAAACTTTCCTTCAACTTCCAAATAGCTAAAAGCAAGCCACTGAAAGACAAAACAGACGACGCAAGACAGGCCAAAAGATAGGGGTATGTCTCAAAAACCGTTCCTTGAAACGCATCTGTCCAACCCCACTGTGCCGGTGCCGACAACAGCCCACCTAATGCTGGGCCAATGGAAAATCCGACGCCGAAAGCGACTCCGAGCATTCCTTGCCGTCGAGCGATTTCATGCCGCTTGGAGACATCACCAATGTAGGCGCGTGTGACTGACATGTTGGCGTTGACCATCCCTGCGAAGAGTCGAGCGGCGAGGGCCATCCAAAGTGAGTTCGAGATTCCGAGAACGAAGAATGCCAGCGTGTTTCCAGTGAGTCCAATCATCAGTACTGGGCGTCTGCCGATTCTGTCGGATAGGGCGCCCCAAAACGGCGAGAAGAGGAACATCATTGCGGCGTATGCTGCCATCAAACCGGCGACCCAACGGCCGATTTGCACACCGGGCTCAGCGAGATGCCCCACCATATAGGTAAGAAACGGGATGATGATTCCAAAGCCAATCATATCGATGAGGACGACCAGAAACAAGACTGCCATCGAGCCGCGAGTAGCGACAGTTGTTGTTGAGTCGGTCTTGACGGAGGAATCATCCACCTCTGCGTTTGGTCTAGTTTCACCGACCTCTCGAGCCAAATCTGTTCACCTTAATTTCTACCGCAACTTCCACCGTTCATCTGTTTACCGCTCCGTGAGTAGGTCAAAACCGCCCACTAACCACTAAAGTGACACTTGCGCATCAACAGGGGACTAACACAAGTATCCTCCACGAAGGAGTGGGAGGGGGGGGAATAAGGAGAGGTTGCTCAGCGACCCAACTCAAGCGAGGCGGGTCGAAGAGGCTGGCTCTTTGGTCAGTCGGTCAACGACTTTGCCAAGCCGGTCAACTAGACTGACACTCGCAGGTCCGCTGACCAGCGCATTAGCAAGAACTTCATCGAGTGTGTCTACAGGAATCACTTCCACCTTGTCAACGAATTCGTCATCGATCAAAACATCCTTCATGTTAGCTCTTGGAATAATGACTCGCTTAATCCCGCACTTTGCGGCGGCTTCAATCTTAGCGGTGACACCTCCGATTGGAAGCACCTCCCCGCGCACTGATAGAGAGCCGGTCATCGCTAAATCCTGTCCGATTGGAACATCTTCCAAGGCGGAGATGACCGCTGCTGCAATCGTGATGCTGGCGCTGTCGCCATCAACACCATGAGTGTCTACAAATTGAATATGTATATCGAAGTCTGAAACATCCTTGCCGGTCAATTTCTTGATGACGGCGCTTACATTCGTGACCGACTCTTTGGCGATATCAGAAAGGCCACCGGTTGCAAAGATTTCTCCACCTTTCTTTTGGGAGGGAGTTACTAACGCTTCGACTGGTAGAACAATGCCACTGAAGTCAGACATTCCGCTATTCGCCCCGAGGACTGCAAGGCCGTTGACGCGGCCGATACGCACCCCTTCGTTCACAATGAGGGAGTAATCCAACCGGCGCTCAATCATCCGGTCTGCCACCTGCTGTTCCAATGGCTTAGCGATATTTCGTGCATTCAATACATGTTCTGAAGTGACAAATTGCGAACCGTCTTCCACCGCCAAGTCACCCGCCACGCGTACCAAGCCACCCAATTCACGGAGCCGGAGCGTGAGTTTACCTCGCCGTCCAGCCCTTCGCTGTGACTCGCGCAGAATGTTACTAATCGCAGTCTTGTCAAAGTGAGGAATCGGTTTTCCACTCTTCTTCTTCTGTTCATTCGCAACCTCTTGGGCTATGAAGCGAATCACTCTACGGCGGTTCCGTGCTGTGTCTGGCATATCCGAGTTGACATACACCTCGTATCCGTAACCTCGAATCCTGCTGCGAAGCGCTGGATGCATGCCCTGCACCGCATCCAAGTTTCCAGCGGCGACGAGAATGAAATCGCATGGAACCGGCTCGGTCTTGGTGATAGCGCCGCTGGAGCGCTCCGAGCGCCCTGAGATTGGCAACTCTTTCTCCTGCATCGCAACCAAAAGCGCCTGCTGCTCCTCCAATCGGAGTAGGTTGATCTCGTCGATGAACAAAATGCCGCCATGCGCCTTGTGAATCGCTCCCGGCTCGACTCTGTCGTGAGCGGGAGTCTCCATTCCACCTGATTGGAACGGGTCGTGTCGAACATCACCTAGGAGGCTACCGGCCAAGGTACCGGTGGCGTCTACGAAGGGTGGGTGGTCCTCAGTTTCCCGTTTGACTAACAGTTTCGGAATCCGAGCATCGTCGCCCGAAGTTAGCCGGTTTCGAAGGAACATGTAGGCGAAGCCGAGAATCAAAAGTCCGAAGAAAAGGGTGAAAATTTCACCCGACATGATGGTTGCCCATAGCAGAACCACACCGACGAACACAACTATTCCAAGCAGAGTCTTGTTGGTTTTTTCACGGGCGGCACGCATCTGCGCTCGGCGGTCAGCGACAATCTTCTTGCCTCTTCCCGCTGGGACGGTTCGCACTCGCGGTTCGTTTTCGTCGTCCTCGTTAGGATAGCAGAGAATATCTTCCAACTTGTCCTTAGGAACCAGTTCGGTCATCGCTCTTGCCAACATTGATTTCCCTGTTCCGGGGTCACCTATCATCATCATGTGACGGCGCTGTTCGGCCGCTTTACGAATTACCACAGCCGAGGATTCCTGCCCAATCACCTGGTCGACAACTCGCTCTGGAACCGGCACATCAGCAGTCGATTCCAACTCGATACTCTCAATCCATTCCTTGACTGGCATCGTCTCAAGTTTTTGCCCCTCAGTAGCATCGAGGTCACCAAAATTAGACTCGGAGTCCCACTCCTCAGACGCATCCTCATCTGCAACATCATTCGACTTGTCGCTCATGGAATACCCCCCTTACTGAACAAGCCTCTTCACCCAACGGTCATTAAACTGCGCACCCGATGAAATTCCACGCCCATAGGGCGTTTTCTTAGCTACTAGCCGGAAATCGCGCGGTTTTGTTCCAATTCACACCTACATTTGCCTTCATTTACACCGTTGAGAGCAAATTTAGATTCGGCCGCAATGTTTGACAGCAAGTCCCGGCTCGGCCCATCTCGGGAGAAGCATGGAGGAAGGCTCAGTCGTTGCACTGCGAGAGGCTGATGGCAAAGTCCATCTCGTGCTCGTCGAGGACAAGGAAATCAAAGTTCGCGGCATCGGCAGAATCAACCCCATTCGGCTTTTGAATGATGCCAAACTCGGCCAAACTCTCACTGTCGGCCAAAAGGAATTCCTCCTCCTTCACCCCGGGCTTCCCGAGTTCACCTCCGGAATGCGCCGACGCGCCCAAATCATCACTCCAAAGGACGCCTCTCTGATTTGCAGTCGACTCGGCGTCGGCTCCGGCCATCGTGTGGTTGAGGCTGGACTCGGCTCAGCTGGCATGGCACTTCACATCGCTCACGCCATCGGCGGCTCGGGCGTCCTCGTCTCAATCGAGTTGCGACCCGAGCACGCCGCCGTCGCTCTCGAAAACATCGAACTGGCACGCGCAGCATGGCCCGATTTCCCCGACTTCCATCTCATCGAGGGCGATGCCAACGACCCTGCTAGCGCAGCGAGCGCAAAACAACTTCTAGAGGTAGCAAATGATTCGGAAGAGCAGAAATTCGACGCGGTCATCATCGACCTCCCAGAACCGTGGAATGCAGTTCCCCACCTCGCACCTCTTTTGGAAATTGGAGGCCGCCTCTCATGCTACTGTCCGGTCTCGAGCCAACTCGAGCGGGCGTGGGAGGCTTGTGAGGAGGCTGGATTAGCCATCGAGTGGGCGGGGGAGAGAATCGACCGCGGTTGGACCAAAGCGAGCAAAGGCGGAGTCCGACCAGGCAACGACCCGATGGGACACACCGCATTCATCCTCATAGCACAACGACTTGAGTGACCGGCTAGACTAACCGACCCAAGTGACTGACTTGCGTGAACGACCCAAGTGAACGACCCGAGTGACCAACTTGAGAAAATTTCCATCTACGAAAATTCGGTTTCGACCGATTTGACAACGCCATCTGAATGGCCAGTTCGCCTCAAAACAGGTGGGCAGGGTGTTTTCCTATGAGGGGGAAAGGTACTTTCTAAGGAAGTAGATAGATGGCGCTACAATCGTAGCCAAAAATAGGAAAATAATGACATATTTCTCTGTATTTGAAACATCGTGGTCCAACTTGAACTCCAGTGTGACTTCTCGGTCTTCTACAGTAGGGTTGCCATCCGGGCCATTCAAATCGAAAGTGTGAGTGAATTGTTGACCGTCAATGAGGAGGACGACCAACTTACCATCATCACCACTGTGAACATGCAATTGTAGACTGAATATCCCCGAGTCATTGGTCTTCGCATCTCTTCCCACATTGTGTTGGCATATGCTTGCATCTGTCGCTCCGGGGGAACAGTCGACCTCAGCCTTTAACCCGCTCACTGAATCCCCACTCAACTCGGAAACCTCTCCGTTGATGACATATCGGTGGTCCCATTCGTGGTCCGCCGCTGTTGGGGTTGAAAATGCCGAGACGACCAAGATGGCAATCGCCGTAATCAAGAAGGCTCTCTTCATGTAAATTGAATGGGCAGGGTTCCTGCATAAATGAGTTGCTTGAAAACATAGTAACTTCAACCGCTCTTACCACCTTCGCTCAAACCGACAAAATCCCTCCACCCAATTCCCCATCTGCCCACACTCATACCAACCGATTTCCTGCGCTCAATCTCCCCGTCAGCCCACGCTCAAGCCTACCGATTTCCGCAACTCAGACACCCCGTCAGCCCACGCTCAAACCCCCTCCAAGCCATGCGAAGAGACTGGGAGATGGTGTTTGAAGCGCCACACCTTCTAGCATAGCCCCAATATAGGGGATTGGTCTGCGGAGAAGTCATGCTACGCATGGAACTGACCCAAACTTCGCTGAATCGAGGCAAAACCTGTTCGGTGACACTGGTACTGATTATGTTGCTGAGTGTGTTCATCGCTCTAGTTCCTACAACCACGATTGCTGAGGCCGGCCGTACTTCGCACTCTTATGTCGAACAATTTGGAGCGGGCTTCGACGAGACTGTAATCGCCACCGCAAGTGATAGTTTGAATGTCCCACGAGACCTTGAATTTCATCCGGGCGCAACACGCCAAAACGAACTTTGGGTCATCAATCGAGCAACAGACAGCATGACTATCATCCAGAATGCTGGTCTTGGAAGTCAATCTAGTTTGAACCGCGCCGACTCAAATCGCAATCACTTCATGGAGGAACCGAGCGCCTTCGCATTCGGCCAATACCATTCAGAATTCGACTACATCTTCGCCTCAGCACAGGAAACTCGTAACACCTTCAATGGTCAAGCCTCACCGAACAATTTCATGGGGCCGGCTCTTTGGCCATCCTCCCTCTCCCATTTCGCGATGGAGAACCAACAACAGGGTGGACCTTTGGGAAGCCACCTTGACATGTTGCACGAGAGCCCGAACGGCATGGGAATTGCGCACGACTCCGGGAACGCATACTGGTACAATGACGGATACTACGACGAGTTGGTCTGGTATGACTTCGTTAGCGACCACGACACTGGCGGCGAGGACCACGCCGATGGTAAGGTTCGCCGTTACTCCGAAATCTCACTGACTCGAAATGCCAACATCCCTGGGCACATGATTCTCGACAAGGCGAACGGAATTCTCTACATCGCGGACACTGGCGCCGGACGAGTTGTTTGGGTCAACACAGATGACCCGACGACCACAAGTGCCAACATCTACAACGATGGTACTAGAATGGAAACCCTCGCCGAATACAGCCGAATATCCGGTGTTGAATGGGGAGTTCTCGCCACTGGCCTTTCATCTCCTTCTGGCATCGCATTAACTGGGGACACACTATTCGTTTCCCAAAACGGCAACGAGAAAATCACCGCTTACGACCTCTCAGCTGACGGCAAGAGCGGAACTCATCTCGAAACTGTTCAAACCAATGCCGACTCTATCATGGGATTAGAAGTCGGCCCCAACGACAAGTTGTGGTTCGTTGATGGTGGGAAAAATCAAGTCGTCAGGCTTGACCCATTCCCCGACGAAGATTTGGATGGAGTCCGCGACTCCCTCGACAACTGCCCGACTTTCACCAATTCGGGCCAAGAAAATCACGACGGCGACTCGATGGGTGATGTCTGCGACGACGACGACGATAATGACGGAATGGTTGGCGGCGCCGGCGGCGACGACTGCCCATTCGGTGTAATCGATTGGACTTCAAACTCACAAACAGACCACGACTCCGACGGCTGCAAAGATGACCGTCCTGAAGACTTAGACGACGATAACGACGGCCTCACCGACGGCCTCGATGATTGCCCTAAGGGCGTACTCGGATGGGTGGCTGACACCTCTCTCGACTACGATTCCGACGGCTGCAGAGACTCCGATGAGGACCTCGATGACGATGAT
>Ga0115002_10009711_pt1 | contig 10443 bp, 9 predicted proteins | sample ArcticOcean_MG_C_8_FD_89576 | JGI IMG/M metagenome (GOLD analysis project Ga0115002, IMG submission 89576) | Marine microbial communities from western Arctic Ocean - ArcticOcean_MG_CB11_86 | ecosystem: Environmental > Aquatic > Marine > Oceanic | place: Arctic Ocean: Canada Basin | collected... | reverse complement strand
CGGCGTTATCACGAGAGCATCCATAATCTCACCCCCGCCGACGTCTACTTCGGGCGGGGGCAATCTATTTTAAAACAACGAGAAAGGATCAAACTGAAAACGATGGAGAACCGGCGCTTGCAACACTGCAAATACGCCGCCTAATATATTGAACCAGATGGGCCAAATCCTCCTTTAGATCAGGCCGTAGATTGTTCCAAATTATATGACGACGGACAGGGCGGACTCCAACTCCGATTGGGGTCATCGTCGAGAGCGCTGGGCGCCATAGGGTAAATCGGCAATGCGGGCGAACTCTCCAGTGGCGAAACCTGCAGGGTCTTTGAGCCAATCGAGAAACATGCCGGTGCCGTCCTGTCCCCAGAAGATCACTCCATCGGCAACGAAGGTCGGGACCCCGAAAACGCCTGCTGCTAGTGCTTCGTCGGTATTATTCTTTAGTGTCTGTTTAATTTCGGGCGCGGCAATTTGTGCATCACCATTAGCAAGCCCGAACTGGGTCGTTAGGCGATGCCATCCATCGGCGCCCTCCACATCACCGCCTTCGGCGTAAATGAAATCAAATATTTTGTTGATTGCGGCACTGTCCTCGCCTAATGCCACGGCGAGCCTGAGCGCTTTGAGTGGATTAAAGGGGTGCGCCGGAGGCAGCTTGAACGGAATGTTGCGCTGTGCCGCCAGCCAGTGGCAATAGCGATAAGTGTGTTGGCGTTTTGCTGGTATTTCGGCTGGGCCCAAGTGGCCCCAGTGATTGAGCAGGCCAGCGAATAGAACCGGGCGAAATGAGACTTTCAGGTTCTCGGGCAGCCGGCTCATGTCCTGCCATTGCAGATAGGCAAAGGGAGAGATGAAATCGAAATACCAGACAGCCTTGGTCATGAGTTTCCAGCGTGTTTCATGCGCTCATTGATTTCACTGGCTTTGGAGTTCTTGGTGGTTAGTCATGGTGGTTTCGGTCTTCCGGCTGGCGCCTTAAGCCAGCGCGGGCTACGAGCGAATATGATACTCGAATTCAATATTCCGACCAAGTAAACAGCCAAATATGGTTCGACAGATTCGCACCGGCGGAATAGATTTTCCTCTGATGCTCTCATTACAGACGGTCAGGAGAATCCCCAATGGCAAGCAATTCAGAAGCCGTATTGAAGCGGCTGGCAAATGAAGCACTGCTTATCCGGCGAAACGTTTGGCGCGCCTTTCATGCCGCTGGGTCGGGGCATATCGGCGGCTCTGTTTCGGCGGCGGACCTGCTGGCGGCGCTTTATTTTCATTATTTAAGTTTGCGCCCCGAAGAGCCGGACTGGCCGGAGCGAGACCGCTTCGTTCTCTCAAAAGGCCATGCAAACGGTGCGCTTGCCGCCGTGCTGGCGCAGGCTGGGTTTTTCCCCGACAGCCATCTTGATGAATTTTACGGCTATCAGACCCTGATGGGAATGCATCCCGACATTAAGCTGGCAGGTGTGGAAATGAGCACCGGGGGGCTGGGCCATGGACTGTCCGTCGGGGTTGGCATGGCGCTGGGCGCGCGTTTACAAAAACGCCAATCTAGAACGGTGGTGATGGTCGGCGACGGCGAATTGCAGGAAGGCTCCAATTGGGAAGCTGCGATGGCTGCTGCGCATCTAAAGCTTTCAGGTTTGACCGCCATTATCGACTACAACAAAGTGCAACAAAGCGGCCATGTGCAGGACGTATTGGGATTGGAGCCGCTGGCCGACAAGTGGCGGGCATTCGGCTGGTCGGTTCGCGAATTGGATGGCCATGACATGGCGGAAATTGTCGCGGCGCTCGACGCGTTACCCTTTGCTGCGGACACGCCGTCATTGATGATCGCCCATACGATCAAAGGCAAGGGCGTCAGCTTTGCCGAGGACACCCATCTCTGGCATCAGAACATGGTCACCGATGAAATCTACCAAAAGGCGCTCGACGAACTGGGAGAGCCACAATGAGCGCCATGCCGGACGGTGCCGTCAGTCAGGCGGCGGATCAAACGCGCCTCGCTTTCGGGCTGGCGCTTACTGAATTGGCGGACCGGGATGATTCGGTCGTCGCCATCTCGGCCGATACTCTGGATTTGATCGGTCTGCGTGGGCTGGTCGAGAAGCATCCGGAACGCGTGGTCGATGCCGGCATCGCCGAGCAAAACGCGATGGGGATTGCCAGCGGGTTGGCGACGATGGGAATGCGGCCGTTTCTATGCGGTTATGCGCCTTTCATCACCGCGCGCTCGATTGAGCAATTACGCAATGATGTTGCTTACGCGCATCAAAGGGTGGTGATCGGTGCGGCAGCGAGTGGAATTGCGCTCGGCGTATCGGGTGGCACGCATCATGCTCTCGAGGACCTAGCGTTGATGCGGGCGCTGCCGAACATGACCGCCATCGTTCCGGCCGACGTTCACCAGGCATGGAACGCGGTATTTGCCACCAATGAGATCGACGGACCGGTTTATATCCGCTTGGGCGGGCGCGTTCCTGAGCCGCCGGTGACCGCGCCGGATGCGGTTTTCCAAGTCGGCCGGGCGGATTGTCTCCGTCACGGCGATGACGTGACGATTATCGCATGCGGCTGTCTGGTGGCGGATGCCATCGCGGCGGCGGATGTGCTCGCCACAGACGGCGTGGCGGCGCGGGTCCTGAACATGCACACCATCAAGCCGCTCGACCGCGACGCGGTACTGGCGGCGGCGGGCGAAACCAAGGGCATTGTCACTGCTGAGGAGCATCGCATCACTGGCGGCCTGGGCGGCGCGGTAGCGGAATTGTTGGCGCGTGAAAATCCGACGGCAATGCGGATGGTCGGGATGCCCGATGAATTCGCCGTCGTCGGCCCGACGGATAAAGTCCGTGAAGGCTATGGCTTAAGCAGCGCAAATATCGTGACGTCCTGCCTGGAACTGCTTGCCTAGTATTACCAGTGTGCCATTGGCTGGCCGGCGACAGGTGAGCGGAAATAGGGGATGCGGGTGCCCCGCAAACTGCCGAGATAGACGGTTTTTAAATCCGGTCCGCCGAAGGTGACGCTGGCCATCCAGGGGGCGATGGCGCCGCTCGCGGCCAGCATTAGTTCGGGCGTGACTTGGCGTTCGTAGAACGCTTTTTCCAGAGCGTCGGTGGCCTCTGGATTGCCATCGTCTAATAGGATTTGGCACTCGCCCTCGGGGGTGAGCACGAACAGCTGATCGGACATGATCAAGGTGCCCCACAGATTGCCGAAAGAATCGAAGGCGATGCCGTCCGGGAATCCCGTGCCGAGGTTGGACGGGCCGAAGATTTCGCGCCCTGTCAGCGCGCCGTCTTCGCCAACACGGAGGCGCGAGACGCGCTTTCCTGTAGTCTCCACCACATAGAGAAATTCCTCTTTGGCATCGAGGCGGACCTCATTGGTAAAGGTAAAACCATCGGCGACGATGCGGATGATGCCGCGGTCAACCAGCGCGACATAGCATCGTCGACATCCGGGGTGAAGGAGCGCATCCAATTTGTGGCCCGGGTGGAGATGGTGAGCCACAGGCGGTTCTTTGAATCGCGCAGGACGAAATTCACCTTGCCCATGGGTTTGCCGTCGATGCTGTCGTGTAGCGTTTGGGTCTCTCCATTGCGGGTCATGCGCTCGAGCAAGTCAGTGCCAAAATTGGCGATCAGAAAATCGCCGTTCTCTGCAAAGGCCAGGCCGTTGGGCAAAGTGCCTTCGGTAAAGCGCGTCTCTTCGTCATCTGCGTCGGAAAACATCGCACGTTCGGTATTGGTCACGAATTTCTGCGTGCCGTCGGGCGCGATGCGAACCACGCCACCGCGGGCATCGGCGCTCCACAAGGTGCCGTCGCGCTCGGCGAGGATGCATTCTGGGCGTTGAAGATCCTGGCCGATATATTCGATTTCGGCGGGATCGACGTGAAATCCGGCCAGAGGATTTAATGTCATTTTTGCGACCGCTTAGTGCAGTTTGGGCGTTTTCATAAAGAGCATGCGGTCGGATGAGGTGACGCTGATGTTGGAAATTTCATCGTTGCGCAGCACGGTCAACGGGACCTCCACGCCGGCACTGCCGAGCGACCAGGTCTTGCGCAGCATGGCGGCCAGGTCGCTGACGGATTCACCGGCGACGGCGAGGATGACATCACCGACCTCAAGATCGGCGTTTTCAGCCGGGCCGCCTTCCGCAACACCGGCGACAAATAGCTGGCCGTTCGATTCTGCCGCGTAGGCGCCGAGCCACGGATGTTGCGGATGCTGGCTTTTGCCGAACTTCAGCAGGTCGTCGAGGATCGGGTCGAGCAGATCGATGGGGACAATCATGTTGCCTTCGGTCTGGGAATCGTTGTCGCCGACCTGCTGCACAAACAGGGAACCAATACCGAGCAATTTTCCGTCGCGGTCGAGCAGCGCGGCGCCGCCCCAATTGGGATGCGGCGGCGTGGTGAAGATGGCTTCGTCGACAAGATATTCCCAATAGCCGGCGAATTCGCGTTTGGCCGCGATCCAGGCGCTGAGCGCGTGGCGCATGCCGCCATGTCCGGCAATGATCACTGGATCGCCGGCTTCCGCCATCTGCGGGTTGCCGAACGGGATCGGGGTCGAGGATATCTTTGCCAGGGCCTGAACCAAGCCGAAGCCGGTGTGGTGGTCATAGGCCACGACATGAGCAGGGATCGCGGCGCCGTCGTTGGACAGCAGCCATACGGTTTCCGCCTCGGCGACCAAATAGCCGATCGTCAGAACCAGGCCGTCGGCGCGGATGAGGACGCCATTGCCGGCGCGCTCGGTGCCGAGTACCGCCGCCGTGAAAGCGTCCTCGGGTATTTCGGAGCGCAGTGCGAACACAGAGGCCAACGCGGCGCTCAGATCGAATGCGCAGTCTGCCTGCTTCGGCTGGTTGGCCGGCGGGATTTCCCACTCTTGATACTCGCCGGTCATGAGGCTAGCTAATCGCTCCCGATGCGGAGTCTTTATGCAAAGTTAATGGTTTATTTTTAATGGGTTGAGGAGAAGTGTTAACAACCGGGTCGAGCGGAATGGCGACCCGTGATGCCGCCTCACGTTCGCCGGGCACCGGGCCATAGAGGGTGGTGCGCTGAAGCGGCGTGCGGGCGATGCTGGAAATCAGCTCTTCCATCTGGTTCGGTGATAATTCCTGGCCCCAGGCGGCGCCGGCGGAGCGCGTAATGGTTTCGTTCATCAGCGTGCCGCCCATATCGTTGGCCCCGGCCTGCAGACAGGCGCGGCTGCCATCGGGGCCCATTTTTACCCAGGATGTTTGAATATTTTTAATATGCGGATGGAGCGCGAGGCGTGCCACGGCATGCATCAAGATGGCTTCGCGGTAGGTCGGGCCTTTGCGTGCGCGGCCTTTGAGGTAGATCGGTGCTTCCATATGCACGAAGGGGAGCGGCACGAATTCGGTAAAGCCACCGGTCTGCGCCTGCAACTGGCGCAAGCGCAGCAAATGCCGCGCCCAATTTTGTGGCCTTTCGACATGGCCATACATGATCGTGCTGGTCGTCCTCAGCCCAACCTCATGCGCGGTTTCCATGACTTCCAGCCATTGTGCGGTGTTGATTTTGTCGGGGCAGATGATGGCGCGTACTTCATCATCGAGCACTTCCGCCGCTGTACCGGGCAGGCTGCCTAGACCGGCGGCCTTGAGATCGTGGAGGAACTGTTCGAGCGGCACGCCGAGTGTCTCCGCGCCCTGCCAGACTTCGAGCGGCGAAAACGCGTGGATATGCATATCCGGTGCCGCGTCCTTTACGGTGCGGCAAATATCGAGATAGGTCTGGCCGGTGTAATCCGGGTGAATGCCGCCCTGCATACAGACCTCAGTGGCGCCGCGCTGCCAGGCTTCGCTGACGCGCCGGGCAATTTCGCTGTGATCGAGATCATACGGCCGGCCGCGTAGATTCTCGCTCATCTTGCCTTTCGAAAAGGCGCAGAATTGGCAGCGGAAATAGCAGATATTGGTGTAGTTGATATTGCGGTTGACGACGTAGCGGATCACCTCACCGCTGACTTCGGCGCGCAATTTATCGGCCGCCTCGCAAACCGCATCGAAACCTGAGCCGCGCGCCGCGAACAAGGCACAAATTTCCGCTTCGCTCAGCTCTTTTCCGTATGTCGCTTTGGCGAGGGTACGGCGCAACTCGGATGTCGGCGCGGGCGGTGTGTGTTTTTCGGTGAGCGGCAGGTCCTGCGTGGTGCCCGGCGACCATTCCTCGGTGCGGGCCAGGCCTTCGCTGTCGCTGGCCTGCAGGATGGCCGTGTGCATGGCGGTTGCGAGCCAACGACCGGCGTCGCGCGTATAGGCCGGGTAGAGCGCCAGGCGTTCGCACAGGCGCTTGCCGCTGTCAGCGGTCTGTTCAGCCAGTACATCGAGATGCGGCCACGGCGCTTCGGGGTTGACGAAATCCGGCGTCACCGGCGACACGCCGCCCCAATCATTGATCCCGGCGCCGATCAATGGCGCCAGGCCGCCAGGACTGAGATTGGGCGGCGCCTGGATGTTCATCTCGGCGCCAAAGATCAGGCGCGCCGCGGCAATGGTCCAGCGCAGTTCATCGAGGTCGGGCTCGGGCGCCGCCGCCATGCGCGTGCCCGGCTTGGCGCGGAAATTCTGAATGATAATTTCCTGAATATGGCCGTAGCGCACATGCAATTCACGAATCGCCAACAGCGATTCAATGCGCTCCAAACGGGTTTCGCCGATGCCGATCAGAATACCGGTGGTAAACGGCACCGCCGCTTCGCCGGCAAGCCGCAATGTTTCGAGGCGCACGGATGGCTGTTTGTCGGGCGAGCCGTGATGCGCCATGCCTTTTTGACAGAGGCGTTCGGACAGGCTCTCCAGCATGATGCCTTGCGACACCGATACCGCGCGCAGCGCCGCCACATCTTCCGCCGTCAAAATTCCCGGGTTGAGATGCGGCAACAGGCCAGTCTCGTCATGCACGAGTTTGGCGACGGCGGCGAGATAGGAGAGGGTTGTGTCATGGCCCAGCTCCGCCAGTTCGCGGCGCGCCACCGAATAGCGCAGTTCCGGCTTGTCGCCGAGGGTGAATAGCGCCTCCTTGCATCCCGCCTCGGCGCCGGCGCGGGCGACTGCAATAACTTCATCCGGTGTGAGATAGGCGCGCTCCCCCTTCTTGGGCGGATGGGCGAAGGTGCAGTAATGGCAAACATCGCGGCACAACTGAGTTAGCGGGATGAAAACCTTGCGCGAATAGGTGATGAGATCGCCATGCGCGCTATCGCGCAGCTGAGCGGCCTGGCTCTCAAGCTCGTCCCGTGGGAGCGCATCAATCCTGCGCAACCATTCTTCGCCAGAGGCCGAGGCCGGAATTACTTTGGCTATGCCGTTCATGCCATTCACGCTGATGCCGCTGCCTTCATGCTGGAGTCACCCTGAATGTTTTGCAGGCGCGCGGCAATGCCGCTGTCACCCAGATAGGCATGGCTCAGCGTGTCCGCCGGCCGTGTGAGAAGTTCCGCCAGATCATCCGGCGTATCGATATCGAGGCCGAGCCCGGGCAGGGCGCATATCACCGGCTCGATGCCGGCCGCACGCGCCGCATCGAGATGCGGGAAAAAGCTATTGTCGCCAAAGCGCAGCGCCACGCTATCGGGCGGCGAGCAGACCACACAGTTCGAGCCCTGCTGGTCGCGCGCCGGGACGATCGTCATGGCCGGCGCCAGCAGATGCGCGGCAATCACCTGTTCGAATTCCACCGCCGTCGCCAGCGGCACATCGCCGGGAACCTGCATGATATCGGCCACACCGCGCGCCATGAGTTGGGATACACCATGCGCCACGGCCTCGGTTTGGCCGCTGTTCCGGTCTTCGCTGATGATTTCCAAGCCAAAACGGCGCGCCAGCTCTTGCGCTTCGGTATCGCGCGTGATTAGCGCGATACCGTCGAGCGACGGCGTATCCGCCAGGGCGGCAAGGACATCGCGCAGCATCGCGCGGAATAGCCCGCGCCGTTCACTGGCGCTCAACACCGGTGACAGGCGCGCTTTGGCGCCGGCCAAATCTTTAACGGGAACGACCGCCCACATCAGCGCTAACCCAAGCCCGCGCACACATCAGCACCAAATGAAAATTGTCTTTTAATTCTCAAACCTTATCAGCCCAGTAGGAGGGTTCAGGCGATCAAGTGACGCTATGAAAAAGGCAGCGGTGTGTCAAACGGGGGGTGCGCTTGACGCGGTCACAATAGGCCTCGATGAACTCTGTGTTGCGGCGCAATCTTTCACGGGCTTTGGCGATTTTCCCGGTCGAACGAAAAATTGTTCCGTCCGGTTTGGTTTTTTGGTTTGGCGGGCCGATTCATACGGCTGATGAGACGAATTTTCTAAACCAGTAGGTCTACTTTCGGCCCGGAAGCGGTTGTCATTCTGCAGCGTTCAGAACTTCCGTTGTTAGCCAAGAGGAGACATTCGAGAAATATCAACGTGTACTCGTTGCGCTTCGATGTTGAATATCTAGTTTGTTCGTTTCCGAGCTTGTCGCAACGTGCTGCCAGACAGCTTCTATTTTGGTGCAAAGATGAAATCGCCGCCATCATGCCCGGCCATGCGGATATCCGAATAGACCGGCGTTTGGTCGGTGTTCAGCACCACGGTTTTCCGCGCCGGAGCGAACAGTGCCTGGGCCTCGACTATCTTTGAATTCTCGCGGAGAGCGCTCAGCAATGCCCTGGCAAACACTGAGTGACCATCACTGCCCGAATCGGCCACCGGCTCCAACCCGCCCGAGGCCAGGGCTGTGCGCGAACGCTTCTCGACAATGCGCTTTAGCCAGTCGCGCCGATCCTCCCAGGTATCGAGATCGATCGGTGCGGCGCGCACCAGCGTGCCCGAATAACAGGAATCGGCGATCACCAAGATGTGGCGCGCCGAGATCGCCTTCAACATATCTGTGATATCGTCGTTTGATACCCAGTTGGCCGAATTGTTCTGATGGGCATCGACCGGCAGCCAATAGCCGCGCTCGGTAACCGGATCAACGATGCCGTGCCCGGCATAATAGACCAGCAGATTGGTATCGTAGGAAAGCTTGGCGCGCAGCTCACCCATAGCGCCGATCATGTCAAAGCGCGTGGCGTTGATTAGCGTCGTGACACTGAAACCGTAGCGATCTCGTAGCACCTCGGACACCGCCTCAGCATCGGCGACAGTGGTTTTCAGTTTCGGCATATCACCATAATCATTATTGCCAATCACCAGGGCATGATAATCGCCAAGCGCCAGATCCAACTGCTTGCGCAAAACTCGGATGGTTTCGCTTGCCCGGTTGCCCCATTCATCGATGGCAGTGAAGGCGAATTCATTGATGCTGACCTTAAGGCGCTGGCTAATGCGAAAGCTACCATCGGCGCGGAGCTTGAGCGGACGCTCATTGACCAGCATATCGGCAATGGCGGACGCATCCGAGACGCTGCCGGCAATATCAATTTCAGGTGCTTCTGTCACCAGCTCCTGCGGCAGTTTCAGTTTCGGCCCGTCTCTATCGCGCCCGTCTTCAACCGGCGCCTCTTTGGGTGCGAGGCGGGTGATGCGGACGCGCTTTTCCGACTCATTGCCCCATTCATCAAGCGCGCTCACCACCAGCTCGCTTTCACCGACAGGCACACCACGGCGAATGGAAAAAGTACCATCTGCCGTCAGCGGCACCGAGCGCCCGCCAACGCGGACATCAACAATGGCTGATGCATCAACAATTCCACCCGTGATCTCAATGATGGCGGTACTGGTCTCAAGCGTCGGTGGCAACGCGATTAGCGGCGCGCTGGTGTCATCTGCAAAGTTTGATTTCTGCGCGGCCAACTGGCGCTCTTCCTCGTTGCGTTTTCGCTCTGCAATGGCTTCAGCTTTCTTTGCGGCTTTGACTGTTAGGGCTGTCGCGTGCGGTTCCACATCGGGTTGTGTCGATATAGTATCGTCTGACTTGATCGCAATTTTCGGAGTATCTGAAGAAACCTTGGTGAGGCGAATGATTCCTTCACAAATCCAATTGTTGTTGCCACTCTTTAATTTAATCACTCCTACAGTAGAATTAAGTTGTCCCATTACTCGTGCGAAAGGCGAAACTCTAAATGCTTCAATGTGGTCGAGTCCCAGCAGCAAAGTTTTTACAAATTTCCCTGCCGAATTCACCTTGCCGGTAATCTTATAATTTTTGTTACTCTCGCTGAACTGTGAGGTAATTTCTCCACCAGAGATAGTGATTGTTGGTTTGAGTAAAAACTTGCCTGCCCGTGGACACATTGCTTATGGATTGCTGCGATCTGAGCCCAGATACCCGCCGATCGCCTCGCATGAACATTCTTGAATAAATATGTACGCTGTCGGCCCGTAATCCTTCGTGCAGTCGCCGCATCTCCAACCGCTGGGTTTAGCCAAATATCGATACCTACACGCGGAAGAAAAATCCGAGCCATTCGAT
>Ga0115002_10009709_pt1 | contig 10444 bp, 7 predicted proteins | sample ArcticOcean_MG_C_8_FD_89576 | JGI IMG/M metagenome (GOLD analysis project Ga0115002, IMG submission 89576) | Marine microbial communities from western Arctic Ocean - ArcticOcean_MG_CB11_86 | ecosystem: Environmental > Aquatic > Marine > Oceanic | place: Arctic Ocean: Canada Basin | collected... | reverse complement strand
GCCGCCTGCAGGTGTAGGAGCGCCTCGCTCTTTCGCCCGGCCCGAAGCAGCAGACGGCCGCTGGCGTATCTAACGTCTCCATTGTCGGGTTCCTGAGCAGCGGCACGAGCCAACTGGCTGCCCGCTTCCATGGAGCGACGCTGGTGGAACAACGCCCGGGCGAGTACGATCCGAGTATCGGCACGTAGCGGGTGCTGGTGCAGTGCCTGCCGAGCGGCGGTTTCAGCCTGTTCCGGCCTCCCCAGCGCCAGTTGCGCCACGGCAAGATTGTGCCAGGCTGAAGGATATTCCGGCTCAAGGTCCAGGGCCTGCTGCGAGTGCCGGGTTGAGGCGACGAACTGTTGTTTGCGTAGCAGGACCTCTCCAAGATCATGCTGCAACTGGGCATCCTGTTCCATCCGAGAGGCTGTCTGTAGGTTGCAGACCACTAACAGCGCCACCAGTGCCACGGCAGCTACCCAGAGACGTCGCCACTGGCTGGTTCGGGCAAGGAGCAGGAGCTGCTGCAGGGCAAGGCCTGCAAATATCATGGCCACTGGCACCATGGGCACGCGGTATCGACTGGTGACGAAGAACAGCAGAATCGAAGCCGCATAACACACAAGGAATGTCCGCAACAGCTCAGGCACCGCACCCCGATGGCGCCAGCTCAGCCCCAGTCCCACCAGTATCAGGGGCGCAATCAGGCCATGGGGAAAGGCCAGCCCCCACTCCCAGAGCAGACCGGACAGGACCATGGAATGATCCCTCGCATAATACACGGGCTGGTTGCGCTTGATTTCAGGCCCCTGAATCAGTTGCCAGCTCTTGGACCCCAGGTGCTGCACCCAGCCCAGAGGATCGGCGGCGATGGAGGCAATCCCCTTTCGGAAGAAATACCGCGACCGTTCTCCCGCGGTCAAAGATCCCGCTGCCAGCGGTTCGGCGACCAAACGCTCCCATTGCAGACCGGGATGAATGGCCACCATGCTGTCTTGCCGGGCGTGGTTGCCAATATGGAAGTTCACCCCACCATTGGCCGATATGAGGACGAACTCCCCACCCACGGCGGCATTGCGCAGGGTGACAGGGGCGATGACGGCAGCCAGGGCAACTGCGGCAACCACAAGCCGTTGCACAACGAGGCGCCGCGTCTGACTGGGGGCATGGTAGATCCGCAGCAGGGAAAAAACGACGACAAAGAGCAGGATGTTGGGTCGGGTGATGGCCGCCAGCCCTGCCACGCCCCCTGCCAGCCCCCAATCGAGAAGCCCATCTCGTTCCATGGCTCGAACGAGAAGCAGCAGGAGTGCTAGGTAGAGGAAGACTTCGAGGGCGACGGACAGCAACTCACCCTCGAAGTAGATCAAGGGACCGTAGAGCGCTGTGCCGGCGGCTGCGCCGGTCGCCACCGCATCGTCGAAGGCGCGGCGTGCCAGTCGGTAGACGAGTACGGCCGAACTAGCCCCGAGAACCGCATGGAACAGACGCACACCGACGAAGACGTCGTCGCCGAACAGCCCCAGAAAAAGGGCCAGAAGATAGGGGAATGCGGGGGGCTGCCAGAACGCCGCCGTGCCACCAAGCCAGTCTCCAGCTACGATACGGCTTGCCAGATCCAGATACGTCTGGGCATCCACGACGGGCGCGTCAAAGAACGGGTTCGCCCGCAGGCTCTCGAGCAGATAGAGCAGTCGCAGGAGGAAGGCGCCTGCGAAGATGCTGAGCATTCGAATGCGGTCGCGGGGTCTCTCCAGCTCCCCTTTTGTCATGGGCATGCACTGCATAGGTTCAAAAGATACACCGAGAATCGATAACCTGAACCGGAGACGCAGAATTGCGTGTGATGCACACCCGGTATACCGCGGCCTTGCTGTCAGCGTGCGTTCTATCCACGATGCTTCGTCCCGAAACGGCTGTCGCACACCAGCCGACGGCCGAGGTACTGCGTGCCGTACACCTGCGCAGCGATCAGATTCCAGTCATCGATGGTGACCTTCAGGATTGGGCAGGGATCGCGCCGGCTCTGCACATGTCGGACTTCTCCGATCTCGTGGCGGGCGCCGTCGCAGACCCTGCGAATCTGGATGTACGCGTGTGGCTCGGCTGGAACGACACCGAGAACCGGCTCTACCTTGCTGTTGAAGTGGCAGACGACAATCACCAGGTAGATCGACCAGAGGGGACGTCAACGACCCGAATTTTTCAGGACGATGATCTGGAGATTTTCGTTGATGCAGACCATTCGGGAGGTCAGTTTGCGGATTTCTCAGATCTCACGCCGGAACAACAGTTGTCCCGCAATGGCTCAGAGGCGAACCACTTCGTGCTGGCCGGCCCTCACTCCGATGGGGAAGAATTTGTCAATTTTTCGGCGGCAGGATGGTACGCCATGGAGGATGGTCCCTACACACAGGCCCGCGTCACCTACGATGGTACGCCGGGAGGTGTAGGCGTCACCAGGTACGAGATGTCATTGGTGCCATTCGACAGGATCAACGTAACAGCAGATTTTCTCAGTTCTGCACACGATCTGCAGGCGGGCGAAATTATCGGCTTCAACATGGAGTTGAGCGACTTCGACAGCAATGCCGAGTTCTTTGACGCAAAGTGGTCATTATCGGGTGCCTTTAACGCTTTTAGGTTGTCGGAGAGGTTCACGGACCTTCTGCTTGCCCCCCCTGCCTGCACAACCCTTGTTGAGGATGTCAGTTGGGCGCGTATCAAGGCTTCCTTCCGGCCATAGTTTGATATATATTTAGACATCTCCAAAATCGGAACTGTTCGCCACTTGGTATTAAAAACCTTCATTTGCAACAAGCGCATCCCTTTGCTGTTGTCAGCGATCTGCATGGCGTTTACCGCGGCAGGATGCGGATATTACCATTACGCGGGGCCGTTACAGCCCGACGCAGGACAGCCCGATCGTGTAGAGGTGGCAGAGGACAAGACAATTGTCTTTATTCAAGGACAATTGCAGGTTGAACTGAGACCTCTCACGGACGCGGAGTTAAACCGTCAGTTTGCCTCACACGCAAGCGATGGTCCGGCGTCAACAAATCCGTATACCTTTGGGAATACGGAGTTTTGGGAGGGCGAAAAGGATCGACAGCGATTTACGACCTTTCGGCTGCAGGTGACCAACGATGGCTATCCGAAGGTCAAGATCGACCCGTCGCGAATTGTATTGAAGGCGGGGGGAGCAGAGTTCTGGAGTCTGAATCTTCAGCAACTCGATACGTACTACAGAGCATACGCAATCGGATTTCGTGGCAATGAATACGCTCGTTACCAGGAACGTTTGGATATCCTGAGACGGACATTGTTTAAGAATGAAGAGATATTCGCTGGGCAGCAGGTCGAGGGATTCGTTGTTTTTCCAACGTTGCATCATTCGGTCCACAACGTTGAATTGGTGATTCACGACGCAGTGCTGCGCTTCGATTATCGGAATGAGCCTGTGGAAACCGTACAGATCGAGTATCATTTGGAACGTAAAGTCGGTAAAATTTATCGAGATGGCCGCTTGGATCTCGAACATGAACATGCCGGATAAGTCTGGCTGGCTGAATCGCAAGTCTACGGCTGAGCCCTCACCGGGCTCGAGCCAAGTCCCAATTGGGGCGTACGAAACGACAAGAGGAGGAGTCACATCATGGGCAAGCGTACTTCGCTAACCCTTAGCGTGATCGCAATTATCGGTCTGGCCACATCGGCAGATGCAGTAGTCAACATCCAAAGCTTGGGTGCCAGCGCACGCTCCGCCGCGTTGGGCAATGCCTTCGTCGCCGTCGCCGACAATGGGGACGCTGTATTCGCCAATCCGGCGGGCTTGGCCATTGTAGAAGGCCGAACGCTTGGATACACGAACGTATCCCTGTTGTTCTCGGGGATTGATGGTGACAATCTGGGTCAGCATGTTGCATCTTTCACCCAACCTCTGGGTGGCAAGTTGATGCTGGGCCTTGGATACGAGCGCATCGGTTCCGACCTCATGTCTGAAAATGGCGCGTTCCTGTCTTTGGGCTACAAGTTGAGTCGCAATCTTCAGTTGGGCCTCACCAGCAAGTATCTGTTCTGGAGTGTCGATGATTTCGACCCAGCAGATCCCCTGTCTGGCGAAAGCGCTGGTGCCATCGGCGTGGATCTGGGTGTTCTATGGACATCGCCGATCCAGGGAGCACGCTTCGGCGTAATGCTTAAAAACGTCAATAAGCCTAATGTTGCGGCAGACGTGTCGGGCACTATCCCCTCCGGAGCCGGCGAACTACCAATGGACTTGGCTGTGGGTGTGAGCTACAATATCACCAATTCGCTGGTCTCGGTGCAGTGGGCTACCCGCGACCTTGGGGGCGATTCCTCTGAGAACAGACTGATCGTTGGCGGCGAAACAAAGCTTGTCCAAGGACTGTTGCTCCGTGCGGGAGGCAGTCGCATTTTTGAAGACGACGCCTCTGGCGATCTAAACGCCGGCCTTGGATACAACTGGAACCAACTCATGTTTGACTATGGATATCACATTCCCCTCGATCTCACTGAGACCAACGGCTCCCATCGATTTTCGCTGGCCTGGAAACTCTAAGGACGCAACCGAGCTCATGCTGGAACACAATCTGAGGAGGTCGAGTCAGCTATGACCATCTGGGTCGGACTCATCGCATTGGGATTGGGACTGGGAACCAGCTTGTTCCTTCCCGTACCACAGACGTTGAAGACCAATTTCGACGCTGGCCAATCGCTATACGCTCTGGGCGAGTATGAAGGCGCGATCATCGAGTACTCGAAGATCGTCGAGTTCAGCAGTATCGCTGTTCGCCCCGATAGCATCCGGGTAGAATTCGGTAACGACCTTGAGTTGCCAGTTGTAGCTGCCGCCTGGTATCAGCTCGGAAACGCCTACAAGCGAAGTGGTCAGCACGACGAAGCCGTAGACGCCTTTCATCACGTAATCGTGATGCAAAGCGTCGCAGAAAATTTCCGCTCCCTGGTGCAGTTTCAGGTAGCCGAGACTCGCTTTCTGCAGAAAGAGTTCGACCAGGCTGCCAAAGAGTACAAGCGCTTTGTCGATCTTTTCCCAACGTCGGAACTGGCGGGGCAGGCCTACTTCTACTCCGGTTGGAGTGAGTTCAACCAAAAGGCCTACGACGCGTCGATTTTAACTCTCAAGGATATGCTTGAAACCTACCCGGAGGATCGATACGCTTCCGACTCTCAATTCCGTATTGCCAGCTCCTACTACGAAAAAGAGGACTTTGAGCGAGCCGTTCAGGAGGCAGAGGTTGTCTTTGAGCGATACCCGAACAGCCCAGTCATCGCACAGGCAACCTATCTGAAGGCCCAGGCCTTCGATAAGATGGGTCGCGACGATGAGGCGATCGCTGGCTATCGTGAAGTTCGCGATCTGTACGACCGTATGTACGAGTTGTTGAGGGCGTCCTTCCGTGAGCGCAAGAACGTCGACTTCGATAATTATCGGCAGTTGTTCGAGACCTCATCTCTTCGTGTTGCTGAAATCTACCGCCGCGAAGGAAAGTTTGAGGAGGCCTACAAGGAGCTGATCGCAGCTCAGGAAACTGCGGAAGAGCGGTTCTATAAGGCCAAGGTTCAGATGCGCCTTGGGGACAACTACATGGAGTGGGAGCGCTACGGCGACGCCTACATCGCATACAACCAGGTCATCGAACTCTATTCCGACACCAGTTATCCGCCCATCGCCCAATACAACAAGGGTGAGGCCCGCTACTTTGCGGGTGATTTCGAAGCGGCACGCGTAGAATATGCGGCAGTCGATTCGATGTATCCTGACAGCGAAACCGGACTCAGGGCCAACTCGATCTACAGCGCTGCTTGGTCTTCGGAAAAACTTGGAGACGCCGACGCCGCCATCACACTCTACACCCGGGTCGTCGATGACTTTCCGAGGTCGGATCAAGCACCTCTCTGCTTGCTCCGCATTGGCAGAGTAAGCACCGAACAGCAGCGCTTCGATGATGCCGTCGAGGCCTACCGTGCCATCGCTGAGAACTACGGTGAGACGCGACATGCTGCCGACGCCCACTACGGCATGGGACTGCTCTTCAAGCAGCAGGGGCGGGACGCCGAAGCGGTCACCGCGTTCTCCCAGGTTGGCCGCGACGCTCGGGAGGTCTACGTCGCATCTCTGATTGAAGCCGCAAATATCCATATCGGCGGCGGACGTTCTGAAGAGGGTCGCCAGGTTCTCGATCAATTGCTCGAAGGCGTTACAGGGGATCGGGTTCTTGAATCCACGGCCCACTACCAGATCGCTCAGCTGGACCTGAACAACGACAACTATATCGATGCGACCAATCGCTATACCAAAGTGATTGAGGAGTACCCGGAGACTGTGATCGTCCGGGACGCGCACTACGGCCGAGCCTTGGCCTACCATAAGGCCAATCGCTTTACCCGTGCACTGTCCGACTACGAGTGGCTTCTGCAGAAGAAGCTGCCCGACAGCATGAAGCTGAAGGTTGAATTCGCCAAGGCTCTGTCCCACGCAGCCGAAGGTCAGGACGCGGAGGCGCGCGTTCTGTTGACAAAGGTGATCGACTCTGGTGACGAGACGCTGGCACGCAATGCTCAATTGCAGATGATCTCGATGGCCGAGAAACAGGATCCGCAAGAGGCAGTGCGTACCTACGCTGCCATGTTGACGCAGCTCCGGTCTGAGGAAGACCGAGTTCGAGTGCTGATTCGCCTGGCCAGCGCCTATTTTCGTCTTGGCCAATATGACGAGAGTGTAGCAGCGTCCCAGCAGCTTCTGGACGTAGCCGTTGATGCCAACGATATCGCCAATGCCTTGTTCGTTCAGGGAAACTCACACTTCCGAGCAGGTGATCTGGCCAAGGCCGTGCAGACGTATCAGACGATCGTCGACAACTACCCTCAGATCGGTTGGGCTCGCAACGCCCTGTTCCAGATTGGCGCGACCTACAATAAGCTGTCCGGTGGCGGAAATGTTCAGTATCTACCGAAAATGTCAGAATCCTTCGAGAAGTACTACACTCAATATCCGGATGACAAGAAGGCGGTTTACGCCTATTACTACGGAGCCTTCGCGCTCTATCGAATGGGCAAATGGCGTGGCGCAAGCGACGTTTTTACCGAACTCCAAGCTAAGCATCCCAACTCGGATTTCGCCGCTCAGTCTCTGTTCCGCTCTGGAGAGGCGGTCTTCAACCTGGCTCAGGGCGTCTCGTCTGATGATAAGGCTACAATTTTCCATGAAGCCATGGGCAAGTATGACGCGGTCCTCGAAAAGTACAAGGATTCCGACTGGGCAGATGACGCGTTATACAACAAGGCCTGGGCGATCATTCACCTCTCCGACCTTGATGATGAGTACACCCGCGCCGACGCGGTGCCCTACTTTGAGCAGATTTTCTCCGAGCACCCAGATGGAGACTATGGCGCCGCTAGTCAGTTTACGATTGGTGACTATTACTACGGTGAACACCAGTACGATCTGGCTACTGCCAGCTATGAGAAATTCCTTGAGACCTACACCGAGGGACGCCTGAAGGCAAAGGATCGTTCTTTGCGCCGCAAGGCGACGGTCCTTCTCGGACATCTCTCCGAAATCGAAGCCTACGACGTCTACGCCAAGGGTGAGGCGTTGTTCGACACGCAGGCGTACGTCGAAGCGATCGAAATTTTCCAGGATGTCATCCAGCGGTTCCCGGAAAGCGATCAGGCCGTCAACGCCGCCGTCAATATTGCGTCAGCTTACATGGCACAGGAAGAGTATCGAAAGGCAGCCGAGGAATTCCAAAGGGTAGTCGAAACTTATGGAGAGGACTCCCGCTTTTCACCACAGGTAGATTTCTCGAAACAGCAGTTGGAAGTTCTTGAAGAGGCACGAGTACTTTAATCGATGAGTGAGTGCACCATCCAAGATGTATGTGTACCGAAACAAGACAAGCAGGAAAACGAACTTAGGGAGGAATGAGCGATGCTTGAGTTTTTTAGTGACGGCGGACCGTTCATGTGGCCGCTGGGCCTGTGGTCGATCATGGCCTTGGCCTTCTTCATTGAGCGTGTGTTCACGTACGCCAAGATGCGCTCCGAAGACGAACTATCCGAGATTACCAATGACCTAACAAGCCGAATCGATTCAGGCGCCTCGTTCGAGCAATTGCGCGAATACTGTGCCGAAGTTGGGAAACTTGAAGGCGAGGTATACTCCGAGGGAATTGAGCGCTTTGAGCATCTTTCTCGTGAACAACGCAGCATCGAGGAAATGCGCGTGGAGATGAATGGTACCGTTGAGCGCTCCGCGACAAACTACCTTGAGCGCTATCTGTCAGTCATTCAGTTTGTTTCCAGTTCCGTGGTTCTGCTCGGACTTCTCGGAACAGTAAATGGTATGATCGGTGCCTTCGAGGGCATTGCTGAAAAGGGCCTCGGCGAACCGACGATTGTTGCTGCCGGTATTTCGGAAGCTCTGATTACAACGGTAACGGGCCTCGTAATCGCAGTCCCCGCTCTGGCGATCTACACCTACTTTATCGGTCGTGCCGATGCCAGGAGCACTCAGTTTGAGCCTTATGGTCATGGTTTCGTAGATGCTCTCTTGCGCCGCTGGTCGAGCACCAAGGCTGCCTGATCGGATTCCCAATCATCGAAAGGAGACTCTGACAGATGGCCAACAAGAAAGAACGAAGAGTAGAAGAGAAGCCTGATCTGACGCCGATGATCGACATCGTATTTCAGCTTCTCATCTTCTTCATGGTGACGGCAGTGTTCGCGGTCACTCCGGGTCTCGATATCAAGTTGCCCGAAGCGGAAGAGGCTCAGGCTCCAGAGAAAGAGAACCTGTTCATTGTGGTAGACCAGGACGGACAAATGAAGTTGAACCACCAGTCCGTCACCTTCACAAACTTGAAGGATAAGTTGCAGGAAAAGCGTACTCTGCTGGACAACACGACGATGATCATCATCCAGGGTGACGAGCGTGCTACCCATGGGCAGATCGTCCAGATTATGGACATTGCCCGCCAGGTTGGTGTCGTCGACCAGATCATCGCGACCGAGCCAAACCGCGGCAAATAGGTCTACGGACCGCCAACTGCGACTGACCGGGACAGGTTAATACACCGTGGAAGAACGAAAAAAAGCGCTCTACGGCTCCATAGGAGCTGCGATATTTCTGCACATCGTCATCGTCGGGTTCTTCTCGATCAAGGCGGCGATGTTGCTCAATGTCGTCATTGCGATTGCGCTATTCGGCGTACTGTGGAAGTCTACAAAAGGACGGCGAATACAGCTTTTTGCAGCTCTTGGCATTGCTATTATCTTTGAGGCTCTTGCTTGGGGTGTGGCATTTTATCAGCAACTCGGGGCAACACAAGAAGAGCAGAAGCTGGTCCGCTTTCAGGCGCCTCCTCCCATTATGGAGAAGAACTTCGACCTCGCCAAGAAGCCGGAGATCTCTGAGGTACAGATGGAGATGTTGGCGTCGCTTGCGCCGCCAGACCTGCCTTCTGACATCAATGCCATTGTCGATGTCAGTGCCGTGGGTTCCGATCTGCTCGGGGCCGTATTGCCTGGCGGTCAGATACTGGGAACCTTCTCTGGTGCCAAGGCGGAGACGCTGGAGTTCGATGAAGTCGAGATGATCGAACTGACAGAGACGGCGCCACCAGTGCAGGAGGCTCTGAGTCTCAAGCAGGAGTTGCTGAACGTTCAGGATCTGGATTTTGGTCGCTATCAAGCGATCCTGATTCAGGACCCGGAGAACAAGCGGGCGATTCGTGGGTTCTTTAACATGAGTGTCATCGACTACGATCTCGCGGACAAAAACGTGGATCGCTTTCCGACGGCCGTGGAAGAGCTCATGCGCTACATGCGTGACCACACACAGATCAACGCACGAATCGAAGGCACCACGCTTCGCCTCAGTGATGCGACAATTTTCAAGCAGCCCTTTCTGTACATGACGGGGAACTCAGCTATTTTTCAGTTCTCTGACACCGAGAAAGAGAATCTCGGAGAGTATATCAAGGAGGGTGGTTTTCTCTACGCCGAGGAAATCCGCAAGGCAGACTCAGATGGAAGCCTTGTGGGTAGGAACGCTGGTGTTGAGGGAACGATTTTTGATCGCCAGTTTAAGGATCTGATGCGGGACCAGAAAGTTCTGGGAACGGATGGTTCTCGTTGGCAGCGAGTTGTCAAGGATCATCCACTGTATTTTAGCTTCTATGACTTTGGCGATGGGCCTCCCAGGGGTGGTGCACCGGGTGGAAACGTATTCGATCTTGAGATGCTGGAGATTCGTGGCCGTGTTGCGGTCGTATTCTCTGATCTCAATATCAGTTGGTATTGGGGTGATCCCCAGGCGGACGCTCGCGAGCGTGGCCTGCAGTTCGGCGTGAATTTGATCATTTTCGCGTTGACTCAGCCTGGTGGAATCGCCAACGTGGGACAGTACTCGCAATAAGAT
>Ga0115002_10009706_pt1 | contig 10445 bp, 6 predicted proteins | sample ArcticOcean_MG_C_8_FD_89576 | JGI IMG/M metagenome (GOLD analysis project Ga0115002, IMG submission 89576) | Marine microbial communities from western Arctic Ocean - ArcticOcean_MG_CB11_86 | ecosystem: Environmental > Aquatic > Marine > Oceanic | place: Arctic Ocean: Canada Basin | collected... | reverse complement strand
GCATAATTGCTTGTTGATTACTGCCTCCACCGCCGCCAAAACCGCCGCCACCAAATTGATTTAAAGTCACAGCGTTTTTCTTCGGTTCTTCAACGGTTGGCGTTCGCTGGCCAACAACAGGCACGAGGCTGCCACCGAGTCCACCACCGAAGCATTGCCCCCACCGATTTCCAGAAGGAGCCACAAAATAGACTCGACGTGTGTAACCTTCATTCGCCTCCACTTTCTCATCGCTGGCAGGTTTCTTTTTACCTCGCGTCTTTTTACGTTTTGGTTCTGCCTGCACTTTCTGGTCTCTTGCAACAGCTGGAGCCGCGATGGCTGCGACAACTGGTTGATAGTTCCAAATTGGCGCCACAACTTTGCCGAGATACGTGGTGCGCACGATTGGGTTAGATGCAGCAACTAGTCGCCGCTCATTGTTGTGGACGACCAGGGGAACGGATTCAAATACACGCGCATCGTTGGGAGGAGCGTTATCGAACGGATCGTTGTTGGAGTCCTTAAACGGATCGTCATCACCACTAGATCCTCCACCAAATGGATCTTCGTCGTCGGATTCTTCGGCAAAGGGATCTTCATCCGATCCTTTCTTCGGCGATTTAGCTGGTTCGACAATTCGCAATGTGGGTACGCGTTTTCCTCTTCCAACTAGAGAGCTGACCTCTCGACCACGTAGCTTCTCTAACAATCTACCGATTTGCGAGTGAACGTCATCCGTGGTCGCGATAATCAGCGACGTCGTATTTCTATGAACGTCCATTGAACCCAAACCACCTACCTCATCCTACGATTGAGGGGCGATGGAATAGGTGATTACTGACATCATCGAATCGTAGCCGGGCAATGACTTCTCGACGGTGAAAACCAAATCGCCCACGGGATAGATTCGCACGCTTCGATTGGAATACTCGATTTCTTCGTGAGTTGAAATGATCAGCGATTCGTCGCTGACGTAGAAAGACAATTCCATTTGCCCTAGGAAATGTCGCAAACCGTTGCCAAGAGTCATTCCGTCGGCTTTGAAATCCACTTCGGTTTCTTCATCAATTCCAATGTCCTCGAGCGATCTGCGGTCGAGGTCGACGTTGAACGAGAGCCGATCTTGCAACAATTCGGCAATGTCAATCAACATCGCGTTTTCGAAATTGAAACTAAATATGCTGTCCAAGCTCGATTCGATTTTGCGAGTCGTTGCCGAATCTTCGGTCGAATACGAAACAACTCGAGGCGGCTTACCAGGCACGACTTTAGCCGAAGCGTCGAAGGCGGTGTTCAATGATTTCAGCATCCCGCCAATTTGTTGGTGCACTTCATTCGATTGAGAAACGACCATCTTCGTTCCCAGAATATCGATGGACCCGGGTCCACCAACGTCATCCCACGAATCCGGAGCTATCGATGACGTGATAATATCGATAATAGAATCGAAATCGTAAGGTACTTGAACGACGAGCGGGTCGTACGTTCCCGCTCGCATACGAGCCAGTTTGTCGACTTCGTAAAACTTGGTAACTAGCCGTGTCTCAGCTTCCTCTGGCGTCGTAATTACTACTGCACCATCGCGGAAAACGTAGGTCAGTTGAAGGTCTTTCAAAGTTAAACGCAAAGCGCTCCGCAGCGACACACTGGTCATCGTTTTGTTGATAGGCGTGTCGGTCGAAATCCCCACGTCGTCCAACGCTACATTGTCTAAGATGACTGGCAAGCCAAGTTGAGCAGCAAATGCTTCGCCCACGTCGCTAAGCGCCGTCTCCTGGAACGAAAAATGCGACTTCTTAGCGAGCGCCGCTTCCGCTCTCGCAGCAAAGGCATCGGCGCCATCTGCTTGCAGTTGTTGGATGGAAGATCCAAACACCAATGTGCCAGCGAAAACGGCATACACCGCTCCGCGAATTAATGATCCGCAACTCATGAAAACCTCGTTGATTTAACCGGTAGCACCGCAATTCGCGCAAATATTCCTCAAGATCAGGTTAACCAAGCGGGCCGCAGAATGCGAGCAAAGATTGTCTCGACGAGCGCGAAATGAAGACATGTTCGACTACCAAGGTGATGAAGGAAGTTCCTTGCCGAACCTCGCCTCATTGAATTACCCGTAGGGGACTCGACATCTTCGAGCATTGTCAAGAAAGACTGGGCGAAGACCAGCTATTTCGATGTAGAATCGGCCGAACGGGCGTTTTACCCAGTCAACCGGCACACTTTCACCGTCGATTAGAACCATCTAACGTACATCCGTTTCGAGCTCACGCGTGCCAGACGTTTGTCACGACAGCGTTTTAGTTGTCGAATTTGAGTCCGAGATTGAACGAGTCTCGAAATGTTGTCAATTCATTTTCATTGACGATGCAAAAATCCGGATCTTGCAGCAGAGCATTTTGAATTGCCAAGTTGGTCATTGCGTCCACCTCGACTCGCGATGCCCACAAGGTCCCCAGCGATTGATAGCGACAAAGAACTCGAATCCCTGTTGCTTCAAAGTTGGTGGTGTAGTCGATGGCACCGGCGGCAAAGTCGCCCGCGCGAACACCGGCTAATACTTGATTGCGATCGATACCGACCACTGGCAAGACATCGTAACGCCGCACGGCAGACCGTACGAATTCTGCTTGTGCAATGAGACCTGTGGTTGCTGCATACTTTGGCCCAAACGCAACCGTCTGTCCAGCCAATTCGGGCAGACTCTTCGCGTTGTTCTCGCCGTGTACAATAATTGCTCCCCGCACCTCGCGACCACCTTCTCTTTGCTCGCACAACAGCGTAACGTGCGGCTGACTCTTGACTGCACTTACGAAGCCAGTTGGTTCGAGTGCTACGACATCGAGCTGGCCTTTTGTCAACGCCGTAATTGCTGCTTGCTGCGAAGCCAACGGAACGAAACGGACCTCCACCGTGTTCCCCGTCGCCTCGCGAATCCGATCCCGCAGGCGTTGAGCCGTATTAGCATATCTCTCATTCAGTTCTCGAGATGTCTGACTTGTCTGCACTCCGATCACAAGCCGCGCAACTGGCTCGGCTCGAAGTATCGACGCCGATACCAACAGCCCAATTAAGCCAGCAACAATCCCCAAGGCCAACAAACGGGAACGGGAAAAAACAAGATTCGGATACATGACGAATTCCTCGACTAGCTTCGACGCGGATAGCAACTAGTCAAGATTACGTCGTCAGAACGAGATTTGCGTCGCGGCTAGAGAGGAAGTATTCGAGCTCGGAATGGGGAGTACCAAATGTGCGGATTATTCCAAATGCCAACCGTGATTCAGGTGACACGTGCGAATTAAGTGAGACGGATTTCGAGCGAAACAGAAGGGTCGTACCGACTCGTTTGAAAGAGAAAAATGGCTTACTATTACGAATCGGGATTCGTCAACGTCGCACGCTCTTCATCTGAAAGCAGGCGACCATAGACGTATACCTCGTCGAGCGAACCGGCGAACCGGCCAATCGTGAGCCGAGCCAGATTGAGTTTTGAGGTGGTGGCAAGAATGTTTTGCCCCCGTTTTTGGCCATCGATATACAACCGGTATACACCCGTTTCGGCCGAATAATCGAAGTGAATGTTAGTCCAAGTTCCCACGATGTTTGCAACACTTGTTCCCACCATTCTCGTCGTACCGTCGGGGAATCGAAACCCTATGCGTCGGTTTCGAAGGAACAGTTGTGTCTCGCCGAAATCAGCCAAATACTCGTCTCCCGTCGGAACGGCATCCATCTTGGCCCAAAAGGAAATGGTCACTTCTCGACCGTCGCGCATCAACGGCGTATCGAGCGAAACGATGTGTCCCTTTCTCAATGAAACCCCTTTGCCAACTCGTCCTTCAACCAACCCATTCGGCGGCAGTACAGCGACCTTTCCAATCGATCCAAAATTATTGCCGCCCTCGCGAAATTGCAAATTGACCAATGGAGTTTCAAAATCAGTTGGCAGCACCATGTTTACTGGGATCGTCGGTACTGGACGAGGTGGAGTCACCGTCGGTTTATTGTTGGGTAGTGAATTGTTGGGTAGTTTATTGTTGGGTAGTTTATTGTTGGGTAGTGAATTGTTGGGCAGTGAATTGTTGGGCGGCTTATTGTTGGGATTGACTATCGGGGCATTAATCGGTTTTGGAAAAGGTGGATTGACTGGCTTAGGAAATGGCCGGTTGTTTGAAATCTGGGCCAATGGTTCCCAATCCGGTTTGTAGGAATGCGACTTTCCTTCGCCGACCTTAAACAGGTAGTCGATACGTTGATAGCCGCGGCGTTGCATTACCAATGCATGCTCGCCACTCTTCACCGCCAACGCGACTTCACCTTCTTCCGGTAGCGGATATTTCTTTCCATCAATCAATACGCTCACTTTGTTTCGCATTTCTTCCGGGACGTCTATCACAACACTCGTGACTGGGTCTGAAGAAGAAGTGAAGACGAAAATCGCAATGGCAGCAGCGATCAAGGCGACTGCTCCAGCTCCACCCAGTATCATCACCATCCGCTGCTGTTTTGTATTGTCGTCGGGCTTGCCTTTACGACTTGCCCGTCCACGCCCTTTAGCTGCAGGTTGACGTGTCGGTTCGACTTGGGTCTGAATGGCCGGAGCGGCCAGATTACCAGTCGAGTCGTGGGGATTGGCAACTGGCTGTTGTTGGTTTTGTTGAGGCGGGGCTGCTGGTGTTTGTAGCGGAGGAGCTTGCGGGGAAACTGGTGGCTTGGCCGCGGGCGCCGCCGCTGGTCGAGGTGTGTTCGCCGCTGCAGACTTTTGCTTCTTTTTCAAACCAACGTCGTAAACACTCTTCTGGCGACGGTCCAATAGACAAACTCGAGCAGCCGAAACTTCATTTAAAATCTGCTGCGAATAATCCACTTCGTCGCCCGCTGCGATCTCGTGCAAATAAGACATGAGCCGGTTCGCAGCCGCTTCAATTACATCGCGATCACTCTCGAACGCCTCGATGCCGAGAAGGCGGTAGTGATTGGGTGGTTGATCCTTCGGAGGGATCCCCAACCATTTGTAATACGGGTCGAACTGTTCCGTCATAACGGTCGAATCGAGTAGTGAATTGAAAAGATGAAGATGAGCGAGGGTGTAATCGAATTGTGGCTATAGTTGCATCGCTTGTCGAGTGGCGTGTCTCCAAACTGACTACACTTGACGTCAGTATGATGGCGCTTCTTGGTCTCGCTGAAATCCAGCGAAGCAACTCCAACAATCGAGGTTCAGAATACTCTATCGAAGCCATTTATCAATCATTTGGTGCAAACCCATCTTTTTTGGCGGTCTACGCGTCGTTTTTACTTGAGCTGCTATTTGGCTTTCGCCAAGGACCTAGCCTTCCAGCCAAGATAATTGTCACTAGTGCTATCATTGGCCCCCAAATTGCTTCTATCTAATGTTTGAAATGAGATTACCTACACGGGAGTAAGCAAGATGCAAAAAGCGGCAATCATCGGAATCGCAGTATTGGGACTGTTGGTTTGTTCTGTCCAAGCGGAAGTAAAATTCGACTCCGATCGTGGAGTAGTGACAGGCAGCACGCAAGAGAAACGTGATTGGATCATGGCCGCAGCCGAACAAGCGCTCGGCAAGGGAAGGAAGTTACAAGTCGCCCAACACCAGCTCAACCAGATGAATGAGAAGCAAGTTGACGCTCTAGCAAATCAACTGGCGGGCCAACAAATGCAGCAACGGCAAAGAGCAAATTGGGAGCTGGCTCAAGCTCAAGCCAATCTGGCTCAAATGCGACAACAGCAGAACTTCGGCAACCGATTCAACAACGGTTTTAACAACGGTTTTAACAACGGCTTCAATAATGGTTTTAACAACGGTTTCAATCGGCCCGCCATTGGATACCAACCGGTAATAACTTGGTTGCCACAAGGCACGCAGTTAGGCGTATCCGGAGTAGTTTCTCACGACCGGCGTCACGTAAGAATTTCGGCCAATCCAGTGTTCTCGCACATTCCTTCGGTCGACACTTTCAACTTCGTCACTGGTCAGACGAATCGCGTCTACAACAGCGGTAACAATAACAACAATGGCTACAGTAACCGAGGCTATGGCCAAGGCTACGCGAACTCGCCACATAATGGCGTCAACCTCGGAGCTCGCCACCAGCCACCAAATAAACGATTGCAAACACCTCAAGTTTGGCATGATGGGATGAGGACGCGCGTGGGCCCGCGCCCGAATCGCAATTAGAACATGTCGCTATAACAAGTGGGTGTCACAGCCAAAGGGGATCCCGGTGAAAATCGAGATCCCCTTTGTCATTTCTTGATTCTCAATCTTCTTGATTCTTATTCTTCCTGCTTAATCTTAATCTCCAATACGCATGAAACTGGTCAATTGGCCGTCGCGCGAGCGCAACTCAACGGTTGCGTTAGAGAGGGGTGGTAGTCGCGTGAAGATTAAGCAGGAAGATTGAGGGACAAAAGCAAAGGCATCGCAAGAAACTATTGTTGCTCCATAAGTGTCCAGTTTCTATTGCGAATGCAAATCAGCCTGCGCCCGAGGTAATGCCAAAAGAAATTGATATTTCCATCTCTGTATGGGTAGCTGCGTAGAATTCAATTGACACACCTTGGGAAATAGCTGTAATCCGACTGTCGATAGGGAGGACACGACTATGTCACGAGCAACATTCAGTTCGCCGTTCGCAGCGCCAGAGAATATCGCTCAGGGGATTTCGATTGGGCAATATCTGATCAAACGTTTACAGGACTATGGGATCGGCGACATCTTTGGGATCCCCGGAGACTACGTCCTGGGGTTTTACAGCATGCTTGAGGAGAGTCCGCTACGAGTTATCGGGTGCACTCGAGAAGATAGTGCAGGCTTTGCCGCGGATGCTTATGCTCGCGTGAACGGGATGGGTGCTATCTGTGTAACGTATTGCGTTGGGGGCCTGAGTGTTTGTAATTCGATAGCGGGTGCGTATGCCGAGAAGTCGCCGGTCGTAATGATCACTGGATCGCCAGGGCTTTCGGAACGAACGAACAATCCGCTGTTGCACCATATGGTTCGAGATTTCCGCACGCAGTTCGAGGTATTCGAAAAGCTATGTGTCGCGGGCACGGAATTATCGGATCCTCTCACTGCTTTCCGCGAGATCGATCGAGTGTTGGACGCGGCCTCTCGGTATAAGCGTCCGGTCTATATCGAAATTCCGCGAGATTTGGTATCGGTGGTTCCCAACGTGGCTCACACCTATCAAAGTCCGACGGTTACCAGCGATCAAGGCGCATTGAGCGAAGCGATTAAGGAGACGACAAAACTGATAACAGAGGCTCGTCGGCCGCTCATACTTGCCGGGGTGGAAGTGCATCGTTTCGGCCTACAAGATGAAGTGCTTCAGTTGGCCGAAATGACAAAGATACCAATTGCGGCCACGCTCCTGAGCAAGAGTGTGATTCGCGAAACGCATCCACAGTACGTTGGGCTCTACGAGGGTGCGATGGGTTTAGATCACGTCACCGAGTATGTAGAAGACAGCGATTTAGTTGTGCTCCTTGGCGCATTTATGACCGACATCAACCTTGGCATTTACACGGCGAAACTCGATCCGTCAAAATGTGTTTACGCAACGAGTGAGCAACTGCGGATCAAGCACCATCATTTTCATCAGGTTGTGCTGCACGATTTTATCGTTGGCCTTTCTGAAGCCGACTTAAAACCAACAAGCCGAGCGATGCCCGAGAATCCGTTCCCAAATAAGCGCACCTTCGCGATCGATAGCGCTGCGAAAGTAACCATCTCTAGGCTAATGGGTCGGCTAAATCAGCAACTGGACGACGAGACGATTGTCATCGCCGACATTGGCGACTCTTTGTTCGCCGCGACCGAACTAACCACACATAGTCGAACGGAATTCCTCAGTCCGGCTTATTACACTTCGATGGGTTTCGCAATCCCTGCAGTCCTCGGTGCCTCGATCGCTCGGCCCAAACAACGAGTCGTCGCAATCTGTGGTGATGGAGCGTTCCAAATGACTGGAATGGAATTATCGACAATCGTTCGCCATGGCTTCGCGCCGATCGTAATTGTCATCAACAACGGCGGCTATGGCACGGAGCGATTTCTGCAGGCGGGCGAATGGGATTTCAATGAAATTCACTCCTGGCAATATCATCGAATTCCCGAAATTCTGGGGGGCGGAACTGGGTACGAGGTCCGCACGGAAGGGGAATTCGACGCGGCACTGACGGCAGCCTGGAACGACCGCGATCAGTTGAGCCTGATTCACGTTCACACCGACCCACGCGATCGCAGCGAGACATTGGGACGACTGGCAGATCGCCTCGGCGAACGGGTCTAATCCGATTCGGATTCGATTTCGGATTCAGCGTTATGCCGCAAACTCAACCACGCTCCTCCAAATTGCCAACGCCAAAACCGATTCAGGTGCGTATTATCGTGCAGAATAACGTCGCAAATTGCTGAAAATCGCGAGCAGTCGCAAGCCGGTTAAACGCACATCCGGCTTTAGATTCGCGCGAAAAATGGTACACTACATACAGACACCCGCGCCGAATGTACGGAAATCTCAGTGCGGATTCCTCCGAAACCAAGAGTTTGCGATAAATATGAACCAACAAGATCCCAACGCCGGTGGCAATCAACCCGAACACGTGAAAGTTCAGCACGTGAGTGCTCGAGTGCCAGAGTCGGTGAGCCATGGAGCATTTAGCACGGGCGTCATCGTGATGACAGGCGCCACTGAGTTCATCCTCGACTTTGTGCAGAACGTAGGTCACCCACCGACTGTCTCATCTCGCATCGTTATGCCTCATGGCACACTGCCCCAATTCATCGATGCGTTGAAGACCAATCTCGATAACTACTCCCAACGATTTGGCGCTCCCCCCGAACTCCCCAAGCCAACTCCACCTGCGCGTCCGCAAACGGCTCAAGAGATCTACGACGAGTTAAAACTATCGGACGATCTACTTAGCGGTGCCTACGCTAACGGAGTGATGATTGGCCACACGCCGTCGGAATTCAAACTCGACTTCCTAACGAATTTGTTTCCCCACACAGCGGTCTCGGCGAGAGTGTTCATGTCGGCACCACAGATCCCGCGACTAATCGACTCGCTCTCCAACACCTACTCCCAATTCCAACAACGAGTACGCGACCAGCAACAGCAACAAAAACCGCAACAAATGGAACCTCCGCAATCTCCGCCTACAAGTTCTCCCAGTGGTGACGATCCAGCTGAGCCGAGCGGCGAGGAGCAAGGTCCCGATGCGGATTCCGGCGGACCATCAAGCGATAGTCAAGACGATAATCCGGAAGCGCCACAAAACTAGAGTCTAGTTAATGGGCACAGATTTCCGGGGCACAGGTTGCGATTAGTCGGAATGTGTTGCTTGGTTGCAAAAAACGGTTAGCGGACGCTCGTGCGGAAACGCTGTCGAATCCGATCGCAAAACGACGAACATATTCCTAACCGTTTACTTTTCATCGGCAACAACGGCCATCCGACTGGCCACATCTCTGAAGACAAATCATGACACGAGTTGTGTTGCAGCCACCCGAATTGCCTTTACTCTCCGACGGTGCCCGTCTGGGAGGCTGGTGGCATGAAGAAGCAGGATCGGATCGGATCACCTGCGACCTTTGCCCTCGCGAATGCTCGTTGAAGCCTGGGGACAAGGGATTTTGTTTCGTTCGCGAAAACCGCGATGGCGAAATGGTCTTGAATACGTATGGTCGCAGCACTGGCTTCTGTATCGACCCGATCGAAAAGAAACCGTTAAACCACTTCCTCCCTGGCACCGCAGTCCTTTCCTTTGGCACTGCTGGCTGTAATTTGGGTTGTAAGTTCTGCCAAAACTGGGACATCTCAAAATCCCGTGAAGTAAAACGACTCAGCGATTCGGCCACACCCGAATCGATTGCTGAAGCTGCCCGGCAACACAATTGCAGCAGCGTCGCATACACCTACAACGACCCGATCATTTGGGCCGAATACGCGATAGATGTCGCTCGCGCGTGTCGCGAAGTAGGCGTGAAGTCGGTTGCAGTGACGGCTGGATACATTTCTCCCGCAGCTCGCGGACCGTTCTTCCGCGAAATGGACGCGGCCAACGTTGACCTGAAGGCATTCACCGAAGAGTTCTATTGGCGGCTAACGCAGTCGCACATTCAACCGGTACTCGATACTCTGCACTGGTTGAAACACGAAACAGACGTCTGGTTTGAAATCACCAATCTGATCATTCCCGATGCCAACGATTCGCCCGACGAGCTGCGGCAGATGTGCGATTGGATTTTGGAACACGTTGGCGACGAAGTGCCAGTCCATTTCACTGCCTTCCATCCTGACTTTCGCATGACCGATCGCGATCGCACTCCCCATCAAAAGTTGATGGAGGCCTACGATCTAGCGCTGAGCACAGGTATCAAATACGTCTATGTTGGTAATGTAAACGACGTACAACGCCAAAGCACTTAT
>Ga0115002_10009705_pt1 | contig 10446 bp, 3 predicted proteins | sample ArcticOcean_MG_C_8_FD_89576 | JGI IMG/M metagenome (GOLD analysis project Ga0115002, IMG submission 89576) | Marine microbial communities from western Arctic Ocean - ArcticOcean_MG_CB11_86 | ecosystem: Environmental > Aquatic > Marine > Oceanic | place: Arctic Ocean: Canada Basin | collected... | reverse complement strand
GTTCCCGAAACATCCTTAGAATATTCTAATATTGATCTTACAAGCGTTGTTAGCATGAATAGTATTCGTAATTTATATTATCCTTCATCAATATCACCCGATACAGTTAAGGAATTACAGGATAAAGATTTAGCGAGTTATGTGGAAATGTATTTACCTGAATCGCAAATTAATATTAAATCACCTATGTTTTGTGATAAATATAAAGTAGACTGGGATTCATATGGTATCCCGAATTTAGATGATACTAAAGATAGTAACTGTTATGTTCATGATAACTCTATGCAACCAACCATCGGTCAGCCAATTAATCCCCCGGGTCTCTTCAATAATATGAGAACAGATGTTGGACAGTATGATTTCTTACTGAAGAGACCAATCAGTAACAGTCTTTAAGATCTGCGCTTAGATTTCTTCTTCTTAGAACGTCTCTTAGATTTACGTCTCTTAGATTGCCGCCGTCTCTTAGATTTCTTATGACGGGATCCCCCTCTTTTTCTTCTTTTATTGGGGGGGGCGTAGGAAGGCCCTGGAGGGGCTCGGGGGTATAGGTGGGCAGGTGGACGACCACCTGGCCAAGGCGTACTAGCCCCCCGTGATTCCTCCTCCTCCCTCGTCAATCTTTCATCATAGGTCTCAAGTGGCTCATCCCTTTCTCTTATGCCATCCATTTATTTTATACTATACAAAATATTTTATTTTAAGATTTATTGTAAATTCTATTGAATTCACTATTCCTCCTTAAATCACCTAACTTATGAATTAAAATATCATTGATTGATATCGGTTTACACTCATTGTTTTCCACCATTTCACCAGATAAATCTTCATATAAACATATCATTTTGATATCTTTATCTTTATCTTTATCTTTATCTTTATCTTTATCTTTATCTTTATCTACCCCTGATCCTTTTAAAGTCTTATGAACTATGATATGGGTTTTATATCTCTGTTTATCATTACTATACCGATTCGTAAATAATACAAATCCTATTTCTAATTCTTCAGATAAAATTTCATAATCTACTAACGATAATTTATAGGGTCTTCCACTTATATCACTTATTAAATCTTTTGAACTTTTATAAAACGTTCCTAAAATAAGATTATTTTTTGAAAACAGATCGTCATCGTTTTCATAAACACCTTGTAATATTTTCCTTATTCTTATATCCGTAATATCCGACACATCTATTAATAAACTACATATTACACCTATATCGTTTCTCGCCTCCTCCAAGATATTTTTACAAATCATTAATTTACCCGTGAATAACTTTTTTAATGTATAGGGGTATTTACTATAAGATGATACGGGTTTCTCAATGAATTCTCTCTTCAATAACATCTTATTTACATTTGGATTTGTATGTTCATAATAGGATATATTTCTTATATGAGCGCTGTATTTATCAAATAAATCTATATACGATTCGGTTAATATTTCTTGCATATTGAAAATGATAAAATCACCCTGATCACTCACATTCATTTTATAATCCTTCAGAGATGAGTAATTCTGAAATAAAATTTTTTGTAAATCTTCTAAATCATGAATTAATAAATATTCAATAAATAATTTTAAATTTTTATATTGTTTTTCATCATAGATATCTTTTAATAGATCATATAAATCCCATCGTTTGTGAATCTGTAGTTTTATAGGATGCTTTATTATTTTAGTGAGTTCTCTCTTTAATTCATCGTTTCTCTTTCTCATTATTTTATCATATAAACCCGAAAAACTATCATATATATGTTTCATCTTATCATTATATATAGCAAAATAGTCATCGGTTTCGTCTGGTTCCGCCATAGGATCAATAGCATCATTTTGTAATGATAAGGCCGAACTTCCCTTAATTATATCATATTTATAAATGAATTCGTTGTATTTTTTTTCAGATAATGGGACTATAAAACCATTCTCCATAAAATACCCTATCATTAAATTCGAATCATTGATTATTATCTTTGATTTATCGCTCACATATGATAAATATTTATCCGGATACAATTCATTGATATATTTATCAATTTGCTTATAGTTTTTCATTAAAACTCCTAATTTGTCCACCGGTTTGAGGTCCTTGATTTTTTTTAATGGAAAAGATAGATCATCTTTCTTTCTAGGTTTGATAAATAAAGGAATTTTTGATTTTCCAACTTTTCTTTCATATAAAACACAGATTAATTTATGATAGCCATCATAATAACCCTCTACAATTTCACAGTTCATTTTCTCGGTCATTATCATATCTAAATCCTCAAACTGAATTATCTCCTTTTTATTATGAACACTTTTACTCTGACAATCAATTATGAAATCGTATAAAATATTATAAATAGTAAACATATCAAACTTAATACATTTGTCCTTTGGTAACGTGGCCTTGGCGTCGTTTTCATCATATTTAATTTTTACATCAACATCATCATCCTTAATATCAGACTCAACTACTGCTGTTTCCTCTGAAATATAAATAACATCGTTTTTTTTCAATTGTTTATCGTCTTTTATATTATTAATACTAGGTGACTCGCTTCCATTATAATAATACATCAAGGCTTCATAATAATCATCCTTTTTATAAATCATCAAGAAAGGTTCATCTTTATATATATTCAGACCCCCTAATGGTTCTGAAAGTTTTATTTTGGTATTTATTATTTCTTCATTATGTTTTTCATATGTTTCGTGTAACACCAAGATATTAACTTGCCCGCCCCCGAATAATTTATTATCTAATTTTTCACTACATTTCATTAATAGAGGTGCCAATAATTTATCATCTTTGGGTTCGTCACTGTCTAAATATTTTTTTAAATTTTCTTTTACGTCGATAATCATTTCTTTATCATTTTTATATTTTATTTCGCCTGATCTAAAGTACTGAACAAAAGAACCATTACCAATCGCGAAAATGTCTTTAGCAGGTAAATTATCTAAATCACTTGAAATTTTCTTCTTGAATTGTTTCATGTCAAAATTATAAGCTTTGAGACTACAACTTAGGGTTTCAGAACAGCCCGTAGATACATAAGCACTTAATATAGAGACGCTCCTTAAGAAGGCATCGCTATCCTGCGTTACGCCCAAACGAAATAAACCATTATCAGACATCTTTCTATCCTTAGCGGCACTACCCGCTTTAAAAACAGGCGCATTCGGTTTCATGTGAAAAATATTCTTTAAGATAGGATTCACTTTTCCTCTTTTATTTTCTTTTAGCGGAAATTCAGTATAAGCCAGAATATTTGTAGTATAATCCTGACCCTTAGTTTCCTTTATCTGACTTATATGAAACGTTTCCATGCTTTTATCTTTCTCTGTTCCGATATTAACCTTACATTCATGATCTCTATTTAATCTTTCCAATTCTGTATCGGATTCTATTAAACCATTTATCCATTTATTACCGTTTTTTTCATCTTTTATTAAAACAAGTACGGAGGCGGGGGCATCTTTTTTAGTTATTTTATATTTTTTTTTACCACAGCACGGTAGCGCCAATAATTCAGGATGAACATCATCGTGTATTAATTGAACCTGATATTTTTCTATATTATCTTTATCTTTATCTTTATTCCAATAACTACTACTATCAGATTTACCCGCCGATCTACCTGAACGCTCTAATATAAAATAATCACCATCGCTATTTTTATACTCTTTCTTCCATACAAACTGTAACCATTCTAACGGATCGCCATTCTCATCTTTCTCTATGGGGTGATATTTATTCTTTGGATCTAGTGGTATCTGATTCTTGCGATCCCAGAACTTCGGACATATATAAAAGATATCATCACCAACCCTATCACCCTTACCACCCTTACCACCCTTGCCACCTTTAATCTGAATTGGTTTTGAATAACTTATACCTTCATTTTTGAAACCGGTTTTTTCATCTATCTCGTCTAATTCTGCTCTAGTCATAGATATAGGTTGTTTATCGTAGTTCGCCTGACATTTATAAGAATAACCATCCCTACCTTTTTTAGATTTGTATTTTATTAATCGGGGATCTTTCAACTCCAAGCGTTTTATATAATAACGAGAATTCGGATATTTAGAATCGCCATCAGTATTATCCGATGAACCGCCCTTCATGCCTGCGGCACCCGATAATGAACCGCCGCCCGATAATTCGTCATCTATATCGTCATATTCATCTTCAGAATCGGTATCAGAATCGTCCTCATCTAATATTTCATCCGTATGTATTGTATCACCCTCTTCTACCGACCCCTCTTCTACCGACCCCTGCACATCTTCTATCATTTCTGGTTCTGGTTCTCGCTCTCGCTCAGCAAGCGTAACCAATTCTACAGGTTTATCCTGAACAGATACAATTATCTTTTTACTCGATTTCTTAAAAAGATTATTTATTTCATCGGGTAAATCCTTTCTCTTATCTACTCGCTTCAACTTATAAATATTCATGATACTATTTACAGTATCTATACACTCGTGAAAACTACCATAATTATAAAGATTATAAAATGATACCTTGATACGATCCAATACTTTCTCAATTATGATTGATATGTTTTGTACCTCTTCCCTATATCTTATCGGATTCGTTAAATTTATATTTATCCATTCATCCAAATATTCTTTACTTTTACTCTTAGTTATGCCATATCTAATACTTAATAACTCTACAATATCCCTATCTACTATCTTCCGACGCTTACACAGAGTAACGAAATCTGTTAAATATTTTATATTCTCAAAATTATCGCATTTAGTATACAATAAATGTAATTTATCATCCTCGTCGGTTAATATAATGAATTCCGAGTAAAATGAATTGAAGAGTTTCTTTAATACACCTAAATTATAATCTGATATTTCATAAATACTACTTACATCTATCCTACACGGCTGCTTCAGTATCTCGGGTATTTTAACTATTAAATTTACATTGATACCTTTGATAATACTACTTGCTTTCCTTAAATAATCCTGAATAATATTATCTTGGAATTTTTCTAATATTACTAAGCGGTCACTATAAATTTTAATTCTACCGTTTACATAGAATATCATTTGAATGAAATTAGATTTCTTGCTATCATAGAGTATAAATGTCAAGGAATTGGTTTTATCTACGCTTCTCGGTCGCGAATATCCATCACTGATATAGATATTTTTATTCCACTTCTCAAATAATTCTTTTGTAATTGTCTTATCTTTGGACTTACCATACGATTTCTGAATACCATCTTTATAAAATTTCACATAGGAATCCATATAATTATCGGTTTGTATCTTTATCATCGGTACTTCTAAGGTCACCTCAAACTCCTGAAATATCTTAAATAAATCAATTACTATATTTTTATCGCGATTCTCATAAACTAAATTAATAGGACGAATATCCACGGGCCGCAATCGATCACTGGTTGACAGTGAAGCGCTATATTCTTTCAAGATTGATTTCTGTGAATTTATTATTTCTATCTTTTCATCTAAGCGAGAATCACTTTTATCCATAGGAAAATATTTTTTTAAATAGCCATTCTGAATCATGGCCCCATCATCCTTGAAGATGCTTTTAGCATGCTCAGTTACATCTTCTAACGTCGTAAAATAAATATTATAAGTATCATCTACAAACTGACTATTTAATATCTTATAAGGATCTAAATAAGTCTTGCTATTTAGTTTTACCGAACCATCCATATTCACAAACCGATCATCAACTTGTTTCTCTAAAAAAGGATTCATATAAGTTATCTCATCGTAATTTATACCGATCGGTTTATTATATTCTAGTGGTCGCAGTTTGCTAGGTTTGTGATCTATCCAGGCATAAATATCTTTCTTATCTAATTTTACACAAGTGGCTATTTTATGTAAAACGATTTCACTCGTATCCGATAAATAAATACGTTCTTTGATTATCGTGATATTTGTTTTCGGAAAAGTTATCTCGGGTTTTTCTGAGTCTTTAGTAAATAGATAAGCATCGTTGTGTAAGAGTTTGTCTTTTTCTTGCGGTGTTCCTTTTAGGGGACCAGAAACATGAAACACATTTACCTGAATATTATGTTTCTCATAGGTATGATAAGGATCGCTCATATAATACTTATTATGTATTATATTTTAAAAAATTAAATTTAAATTTTATTAACTATTCATAGGCGTTGAATTTATATCCATCCCACAATAAGTTACAGGATTTGTACTATAATCCTGAGGCATATAAATACCCTGAGATGAGGCCTTCTCTAATAAATATTTCATATTATCCCAGAATAATGGAGTATGACCTGTCTCGTGAGTCATGATATGAGATAATTCATGTATCGCCACAAAGATTATCGTATTCTCATCTATGAACTTTTCAGAATCCTTTTCCCTGATACATAATGATAATTCTTCACCCTTATTCACCGAATAAGCAACATACATAGATCCAGGTATATTCTCTGTAATCTGTTCATGATGAAATGAATCTTTCAACTGTTTTATATAGTCGCTCTTGCCTTTGGAACCTTCACCTGAGTCACCTGAGTCACCTGAGTCACCTGAGTCACCCCCTAAACCATTCACTAAGTTTTTTAATGAATCACTTATCCTTCCTAATTTATTCGCTGCTTCAACTTTATCTGGTAAATTTCTCACTAGATACTCAGTTCCATTATTAGCCCTTATTTTTTCTAGATATAATTTCTGTCTAACGAAATTCATATAAAAGAAAACAGATAAGATACATATCATTAATACTGTTAATTCTTTCATCTATTATTTATCAAATAATTAAAATTTGATATTTTACTAAATTTGATAGTATCTAAAAATATCTTCCATTATAAATATAAATGAATGATACAATCACTTTTCAAATCGTTGATATTATCAGCGACGATATACCAAATGATTACAAAGTAAAATCTTTCTTATTGACTATTTACGGTATAGATCAGAATAATGATAGGGTCGTTGTGCACGTGAAAAAATATAATCCTTATTTCTATATCAAGATACCCGATGATTGGGATGGTCTTAGTGTGGGTAAATTTATAAAAGATGTATGTGATATTAAAATTACTAGTGATCCCAATAAAGATAAAATATTTTCAGATATCGTTAACTATGAAATTAAAATATGCAATGAATTTTATGGATTACAGTGGGATATTAAAAACAATAAGAAAAAATTATATAACTTCGCGAAATTATCATTTAGAACACACGATAGTATGAAAAAATTCATCGCTCTTACAACGAAACATTATAATCGTAAAGAATCTGAAAATATTTCAGGGACAGTGAAAGACCGATTAGACGAGTGGAGAATGACACCCACATGCGCCGATTGTAATTCTAATCTCTATGAAAGTAGTATTCATCCTATCATCCGGTTCATTCATGATACAAATATTCAACCTAGTGGATGGATCCAGGTTAAAACACTCGATGAAAAAACCAATCTGTTCCCTAACACGAAACACGAATATTTTACAAATGTCTCGGATATCGTAAATCTTAAAAAAGATGACCTAAGTAATTATAGAATCGCCTCGTTTGATATTGAATGTGATAGTTTACACGGAGACTTCCCCCAAGCAAAAAAAGATTTTAAGAAGTTGAGCGCTGATATCTTTTACAGTATTCAAAGTATCCTTAAAAATATATCCGAATCCCGAAAAAATGAATTTACAAATGATATCGGTCGTAAAATATTCACACTATTAAAATCAGGGTTTACAGGTGAAAAACTGTGCTCTTGTATATGGAAGTATAGTGATGTCAATAAAATTAAAATTATTAATGATGAAATACCGGCTACCGATGAAATATACGAGACTATCATTGAAGAAGTACGTAAAACCGATATCATTGACAATATACAAAATTTAGATATCAAGGGCAAAGAGAGGGAAGCGACTATTAATCTTTTACAAGAAATTATTAAAAATGAATGTGATAAATATCTAATCGTTATCCAAGGTGATCCTATTATTCAGATCGGAACAGTTTTCTATGATTATAGCTCAGGAGATGTTTCCCGTCATATCTTAGTAATCGGTAATGAAGATAATTTACCCGATTCTGAAATTTGTGATAAGATTGAGAGAATTACAGTTGAATGCTGTAAAAATGAAAAAGAATTACTCTTAGGATGGAAAAACATTATTAAAAAAATGGATCCGGATTTTATCACCGGATATAATATTTTCGGATTTGATTTTAAATATATCAATGACAGAGCTGAAATATTGTTCCCTTGTAAAGATCGCTGTCCAGACCACCGCTGGTGGCACGCAAATGGATGTAAAATGAAAGAATTTTTAAATTTCGGTAAAATCGATACTACACAATTTAATTCTAAAGATCATAAAGCAAAAAAGTGCAATGTGAGAAAACAACAGCTAAGTAGTTCGGCGTTAGGAGATAACACACTTAATTATATTACTATGGATGGTCGTATCTTATTTGATATCCAAAAAGAAGTCCAAAAAGGTCATAATCTGGAATCATATAAACTTGATAATGTCGCCTCTCATTTCATGCGAGGAAAACTTAAAAGTATAACAGATAATATCATCACTGTATCTGATACAGGTAATCTAAAAGATCACGATTATATTTCATTTAGAACTCATAGTAATATCGGTGAAGAACTATTCAATGAGGGCAAGAAATATGAAATATTATCTATCAGGGATAAATATATCACACTCGTAGAAACAATCATCTTAAATCTAGATGATTATCATAAAGTAGAATGGTGCCTAAATAAAGACGATATCTCGGTCCAAGATATCTTTGATAAACATAAATACGGAGGACCATCGGGTCGCGCCGAAGTCGCTAAATACTGTGTTCAGGATTGTGAATTATGTATTAATCTGTTGCTGCTACTAGATATTATCCCAAATAATTTAGGTATGGCGAATGTATCATCCGTCCCAGCATCCTTTATCTTTTTAAGAGGGCAAGGAGTAAAAGTTACATCGGTTGTCTCTAAAAAATGTAATGAGCGCAATACACGAATACCCGAACTCAAGAAAATACCAAGACTCAATGATTATATTAAAATGTATAAAAATGGGCCCAAAAATGATTTGTCTAAAAAAGAAATTCAGGATAAGATTAAATATGATGAAACCAATGACGGGACAGAAAAATATAAAGAACCAAAAGATTATGAATTAGAAGAATGGTACGAGAGAATTGAACATCAGGCTGTCAAGGGTATAGATGGTTTTGAGGGTGCTATCGTATTGGATCCCAAACCGGGTATTTATTTAAATGATCCTATCTCGGTCCTTGATTATGCTTCGCTTTATCCATCGTCTATCATTGAAAAGAATATTTCTCATGAAACTCTTATAGAAGATCTTTCGCTTCTACCTCTTATCGGTGAAGATAATTATGATACAATTCATTATCAAAATTGGTGCTATATCAGCACCGGTAAAGGCGATACAATTGAGAAGAAATTAGGAGACGGACAAACAACCTGTCATTTCCTAAAGAAAGAATTTATGAAGGAACGAAATCTAATCGATAATTTAGGAAAAGACGAAGAACCACTGGGTATTGTCCCCGCTGTATTAAAACACCTGTTAGATGCGAGAAATGCCACCAAAAAAAGAATGAAAAAAGAAAAGAATGAATTTAAGAAAAAAGTATTAGATGGTCTCCAATTAGCGTATAAAGTCACCGCTAACAGTGTCTATGGTCAATTAGGAGCAAAAACAAGCACTATTTATAAAATGAAATTAGCCGCGTGCACTACGAGTGTCGGTAGGTCTCGTATTGATGATGCTTCGTTAGGTGTAAAAGACTGGGCCGAGATGAAAGGTTATCCAGAACCCGATGTAATTTACGGAGACACCGACTCTGTCTTTGTAAAATTCAGTCGTCTCAAAGATGGACAGACTTTAGTAGGGGAAGAAGCCTTAAAGCACTGTATTCAGTGCGGTATAGAGGCAGGCGATTATATTACGAATGGCACATTACTCGTTGATAACGTGGACGGTACGCAAGATGAAGAATATTATGATTCAATACTATGTAAACCCCAAGATTTAGAATATGAAAAAACATTCTGGCCATTTATTCTTATCTCTAAGAAACGATATACAGGAGATAAATATGAAATAGATATAGACGATTGTAAACGCACCTCTATGGGTATCGTATTAAAGAGGCGAGATAACGCCCAAATCGTGAAACATGTCTTCGGCAATGTAATTGAGAAAATCATGATTGGTAAAGATTTTGCTATGACCTTAGATTGGTTAAAACAAACTCTTAAAGAAATAAGGAATGGTGAATTTCCCTTACGTTATTTCGTAATTACGAAAGCACTAAGAGGTTATTATAAAAATCCCAAAGGTATCGCTCACAAAGTATTAGCCGACAGGATGGCCGAACGAGATCCTGGTAACAAACCCAAATCAAACGACAGAATACCG
>Ga0115002_10009704_pt1 | contig 10446 bp, 9 predicted proteins | sample ArcticOcean_MG_C_8_FD_89576 | JGI IMG/M metagenome (GOLD analysis project Ga0115002, IMG submission 89576) | Marine microbial communities from western Arctic Ocean - ArcticOcean_MG_CB11_86 | ecosystem: Environmental > Aquatic > Marine > Oceanic | place: Arctic Ocean: Canada Basin | collected... | reverse complement strand
TATGGGTAAAACAGCTCTTGCAACTAATATTGCATATTATGCAGCAAATAATATGCAAGAAAAAAATGAAAAAGGTTGTGTTGCTTTTTTTTCTTTAGAGATATCTTCAGAACAAGTATCAACTCGAATTTTATCTGAACAAGCTAGAATTTCTTCACATGAAATAAGAACAGGTAAAGCTACTGAAGAAACTCTAAATCGTTATATTGAAACATCAAGAAATATCTACGACTTACCTCTTTATATAGATGAGTCTCCTGCAATCGCAATTTCAACTTTAAGTAATAGAGCCAGAAGAATTAAAAGATTATTTGGATTAAAATTAATTGTTGTAGATTATATTCAATTAATGAGAACAAATACAAATAGAATGGATGGAAGAGTTCAGGAAATATCAGAAATCACTCAAGGCCTAAAAGCTTTAGCAAAAGAGCTTAATCTTCCAGTTATTGCTTTATCTCAATTATCTAGGGCAGTTGAACAAAGAGATGATAAAATTCCAAAACTTTCTGATTTAAGGGAATCAGGTTCTATAGAGCAAGATGCTGATGTAGTTTTATTTGTATATAGAGAGCAATATTACCTTGAAAATAAAGAACCAAAACAAGGATCCATTGAACACGCAGAATGGCAATCTAAAATGAATGACATTCATGGTTTAGCAAACCTTATTATCGGTAAGCATCGACATGGATCAACTGGAACAGTGCATGTAGAATTTGAAGGTGTATTTACTAAATTTAAAGATTTACCTAAAAATTAATATTTTAGTTGTTTAAAATTTAAGATATATCTCAATTAAACTCATGTTTGTTAAAATTTATAAAACACTAATTATTGATTTTTCAAAAATTTCTATCATTTTAATTTGTTTTGGCCTCTCTTTTTTTCTCTACTTCTCAAAAGATTTTAAGCTAGATGCATCGTCTGACTCGTTATTGCTTGAGAGCGACAAAGACCTAAAATACTTAAGAGAAATTAATGAAAGATACGGATCAAAAGACTACCTTATTTTAACATATACGCCAATATTAAGTTTTACGAACGAAGAAACTATTATTAACCTTCAGTTTCTAAAATCAAAAATAGAAAAACTTGAGTGGGTCGATGGAGTAATAACTGTAATCGATGTCCCGCTTTTAAAAAGTAGCGATGAACCTTTAATGGAGAGGTTAAAAAACTACAAAACTTTATCTTACCCAGAAATAGATAAAGAAAGAGGTTTTGAAGAATTAGTTAATAGCCCAATTTATAAAGACTACGTTATTAGTGCTGATGGTAAGACTTCGGGAATAGTTGTTTATTTAAAGCAAGATAAAAAATTAAATGAACTAATTAAAACAAAAAATAATTATTTTAATTTAAAGTTAGAAGGAAAATTAAATAAATCACAAAAAAAAGATAGGGATATTTTTAATCAAGAATATGATTCATATAAAAATTTACATAATCAAAAAAACCATCAAAACATTAACGAAATTAGAGGTGTAATAAAAAAATATGGAGAAAATGCTCAGATACACCTAGGTGGTCTTCCAATGATTACAGACGATATGATGTCGTTTATTCAAAGCGATATTATTGTTTTTGGTATTGGAGTTTTTTTATTTATTATCATTACCTTGTGGCTAATTTTTAAAAAAATTAAGTGGGTTGTTGTCCCTTTATTAGGATGTGCTTTTTCAGTTGGAACAATGGTTGGAATATTGGGTTTGCTAGGATGGAAGGTCACAGTCATTTCTTCCAATTTTATTGCATTATTACTGATACTAAATATGGCAATGAATATGCACGTCACTGTTAGATTTTTACAAATTAAAAAGGAGTTTATAAATTTTAGTATTCCAGAAGCAGTTTATGCGGCCAGTAGTAAAATGTTTATGCCTATCCTTTACACGGTATTAACTACTATATGTGCTTTTTTATCTTTAATATTTAGTGGCATTAAACCGATTATTGACTTTGGTTGGATGATGTCACTTGGGCTTACCGTTTCTATGGTTATAACTTTTACTTTAATCCCTGCTCTACTCAATATTTTTAGTAGTTCTGAAGATTCAATAAAGCAAGATGAAGGAAAATCTAAAATTACTACTGCGCTTAGTAATTTTGCAAAAAAAAATACTTTTATTATCTTTGGTGTTTCCTTGATTGTAATTGTTTTAAGTATATTTGGTATTCTAAAATTAGAAGTAGAAAATAGTTTTATCAACTATTTTGATGAAAAAACAGAAATCTATAAAGGCATGAAACAAATAGATGATAAATTGGGAGGAACAACTCCTTTAGATATTATTTTAAAATTTCCAACAAAGAAAAATAACAAAAAAAAAGATGATGAATTCTCAGAATGGGATGAAGATAACGAAAGTAATAAAGGTGATCTATCAAAATACTGGTTCACCAGAAATAAAATTGATAAAATTTTAAAAGTTCATGATTATTTAGATTCTTTACCAGAGATAGGAAAAGTCATTTCTTTTGGCTCAATCATTAGAGTTGCAGAAGATTTAACCGGCAACAAGTTAGAAACCTTAGAAGCTGGTGTGCTTTATAGTAAAATACCTATCGAAATTAAAAAAGAAATTATATCACCTTATATTTCTGTAAAGGATAATGAAGCAAGGATTAGTGTTAGAATAAAAGATTCTCTAAAAGATCTAAGAAGAAACGATTTAATTAAAAAAATTAGGGCTGAATTAAAATCTAAAGTAGGTTTAGCTGAAGACGAATATAAGCTCGCTGGAGTTTTAATCTTATTCAATAATTTATTACAAAGTCTTTTCAAATCTCAAATCCTAACTTTAGGAGTTGTTATGCTTGGAATTTCATTAATGTTTTTAATTCTTTTTAGAAACTTAATTTTATCTTTAATTGGGGTTGTCCCCAATTTTATGGCTGCCTTTTTTATTTTAGGTATTATTGGCCTACTTGGAATTCCATTAGATATGATGACTATCACCATAGCTGCTATTACTATTGGTATAGCTGTAGATAATAGTATTCACTATATTTATCGATTTAAAGAAGAGTTTGAAAAAATAAAAAACTATAATCAAACTGTTGACAGATGTCACGATACGGTTGGTATAGCTATACTTAATACTTCTATTACTATCGTCTTTGGATTCTCTATTTTAGTATTGTCTAACTTTATACCTACAATTTACTTTGGTGTATTTACCGGCATAGCAATGCTTTTGGCATTAATTTCTGTTTTAACACTTTTACCAAAGTTAATCTTAGTTCTAAAACCTTTTGGCAATGAATAGCTTAGTTGAATTTGTAAAAGAAGACGTCTTGTTCTTTGATATTATTTTTGTATTAATAATTTTATACAATGCAATAAAATGTTTTTTACAAGGTTTTTCTTTGAGTTTTATCACCTCTTTAAAATGGATAGTATCTGCTATAGTAACAATAATTTTAGTGCCAAAATTGCAACCTTGGGTGAGTGATTATATTGAGTCAGATTTTATAAATAATATTGGGATTGGTATTTTTATTTTTTTTGTTACTTTATTTATCAGTACTGTATTATGGAAATCTCTTGGAAGAACAGTAAACTGGGCAGGACTTGGGTCTGTAGATAAATCTTTTGGCATTCTTTTTGGTTTTTTTAAAGGTTACGTAGTTACCGTTTGTCTTTTTTCTATTTTAAATTGGTTTTATCCATATGAGAAATGGGGGGAATCAACAACTAACGCTTTTTCTTTTAGTATAGTTAAAAAAGGAAGTAATTTGCTTATTGAGGAATTCCCAAATTACAAAGACATTATAGAGACAAAGGAAAAAATTGAGAAAATTTAAATTAGATAAACCTAGAGAAGAATGTGGTGTTTTTGGTATTTCTGATCATGAGGATGCTTCGGCTTTAGTTGCTCTTGGTTTGCATGCTTTACAGCATCGAGGCCAAGAAGGTTGTGGTATTGTCTCATTTGACGGAAAAACTTTTCACTCAGAAAAAAGACAAGGTTTAGTTGGTGACCACTTTACTGATCCAATGATAATAAAAAAATTACCTGGCAAGTCTGCTATCGGACACAATAGATATTCAACGTCTGGCGAAGTCTCTTTAAGAAACATTCAACCTTTTTTTGCAGACCTTTATGCTGGTGGTGTTAGTTTAGCTCATAATGGTAATTTGACTAACGCTATAGAACTTAGAAATAGTCTTGTTCGTGAGGGAGCTATTTTTAGAACTACTAGTGATACAGAAACTATAGTTCAACTGATTGCTAAATCAAGTAGAGCGAAGATGGTAGATAAAATTATCGATGTACTTTTTCAAATACAAGGTGGCTATGCGTTAGTAATGATGACTAATAAAAAATTAATTGGTCTAAGAGATCCTTTTGGCATTAGACCACTTGTGATTGGTAAATTAAAAGATTCTTTTATTTTTGCTTCTGAAACTTGTGCTCTCGATATTGTTGGGGCTAAATTTGTAAGAGAAGTTGAAAATGGAGAAATTGTAATTATTGAAAATGGAAAATTAAACAGCATAAAACCTTTCCCAGCAAGAAAAGCAAGACCGTGTGCCTTTGAATTTATTTATTTTGCTAGGCCAGATAGTTTGCTTAATAATAAATGTGCTTATGAATATAGGAAAAGCATGGGTGAAGAGCTTGCCAAAGAAACTGATATTGATGCTGATTTAGTAGTTCCAATACCAGATTCTGGTGTGCCTGCTGCCCTTGGTTACAGCCAATATACAAAGAAAAGTTTTGAGCTAGGTCTTATAAGAAATCATTACGTAGGCAGAACTTTTATTGAACCTACACAAAGTATTAGAAGTTTTGGGGTAAAACTGAAATTAAATGCTGCTCAAACAATTATAAAAAATAAATCAGTTGTTTTAGTAGATGATTCTTTAGTTAGAGGTACTACATGTCATAAAATAGTAAAAATGCTTTATGAAGCTGGGGCCAAAGAAGTTCATGTGAGAATTGCTTGTCCGGAAATTCTTTATCCAGACTTTTATGGTATTGATATGCCTACTAAAAAAGAATTATTAGCACATGGCAGAACTAATAAAGAAATGTGTGGTTATATTAATGCTAAAACTTTAAAATTTTTAAGTCTAGGAGGATTGTATAAAGCTCTTGGTTTTGAACAGAGAAACAAACTATATCCGCAATTAAGTGATCACTATTTTACAGGAGAGTATGCAGTTAAACCTACGGATTTATTAGGGGAAGGAAAAATTACTCAACTTTCTCTATTGAGTGCTAAATCTAGTAATTGAACTAATTATATTTTAATAATTTGTTATTATTATCAATCAAAAACATATTATCTTTTATAAAAATAATTTTGGAATTTATTCCTTTTTTGCTGATTTTTTTTAAATAATCAAGATTACCATTACTATGATTAAAAGATAATAAATATCCATTTTTGGAAAAAAGATTAAGTTTTTTATTTGCTATTTTAAAATCATAAAACTTTCCAATTTTTTTTATTTTTTTATTTTGTAAATTTTTATAAATATTTTTTGACCATATAACTTCTCCAGTTTTATTTTCTAAACAAATAAAAAGATCATTTTTAGTAACTATATATGTGTAATTGGTAGTTACGACAGGTTTTAAAATTGATCCCGAAGCGAAAATCCAGTTTCTAGAAGCAGATATAATATCATAGCTTAAAATTGCTTTTTCTGTAGTTATAATTAAGTTATTATTTTTAATTACAACAGGTTGGCTTAAAAATAAATTTGTATCGCCTGCTGTTGAAGGATTTTTGAAATTTAGTACCCAATTAATTTTTTGAGTTAAATAGTTAATGGAATAGAGTTCACCGCTTGTATTCAAAAAATATAAACTATTACTAACTTCGTCTAAGGCAATGCTATTTTCAAAATCGGACTTTAAAAAAGTAATGGTAGATGAAAATTGCCAATTTTTATCACCGGTATTAATATTGATTGAATAAATTACATTGTCTTGATTAGCTAAAAAGATTTGTTCATTAACAATTTTTAAATTTGATCTAAAAGGAATTCCATAATTTTTGGCCCAAATAAGAAGTTTGCTATTTAGATTGATTGCATAAAGATACCCAAGATTATCAGCGGCATACAATGTGTCTTCTTTTATTATGAGATAAATTTTTTTTTCAAATTTTTTAAAATTTTTTTTATAAAAATTATATTTAAATATTTTTTTATTTAAACTTAAGGAGTAAATAAAAATTGTGCCTTTATGATCATAAGTAATTAAATTGTCTTCATAAAAGATAATGTTTCTATTTGAATAATTTTTAGTTGAAGAAAATCTACTTAATTTAGAACTTTTATAAAGAAGTTTTTTTTTTCCGCTGTATGAAAAGTTGGAAATATTATTAGTTGATATTGCAAATTGTTGAAGCCAATTTGCAATCTTAACAGGAGCATCAATTTCAAAACCAGATGTATTAAAAGATTCTTTTTCTTCGTTGAATATCTTGTTTTTTATAAATATATCTTCATATTGGTTTTTTGAATTATTATTCTCAATTGAATTCGTATCTTGTTTATCTACAGGAATATTGGATGCATCTTTCCATATTCCTGTTTTATTATCAAATGAACATGATGTAGCTATTATAGTAACGAAGATTAAAAATAATCTCTTCATTTATAATTATTTATCTTTCTTATTGTTCAATAATTGAATGTATTCGTCAGCTTTTTTTTTTTGATTCTTAGATAAAAAATAATCTGATATCAAATTAATCGCCATATCTCTCCATGCAGAATTAGAATTAATAACAGGATTAAGTGTTTTTATAATTAATTCTTCATTATCTATATTAAATAAAAAAATTGCTTTTTTAATTTTTATTAAATTTAAATTCTCTTTATCTATAGAATTAATTTTTAGAATCTTGTCAAAAAAAATGATTATTTTTAGTGGATCATCCTCTACACTACTATCGATCATAAGATACAAAGCAAGTGGTGAATAAAATTTATGCCCTTTATCAATAATACCTTCCAATAATAATTTACTTTCATCTATTTTTTTTTGCTTTAATAAAATTGAAGCTTGGGTGTATTGCTCTGAAAGTTTTATATTATTCTTTCCTTGCAAATTTTTGTAAAAAAGAAAAGCAAATAAAATAATAATTATAAAAATTAATAAAATAATTAAATTTTTTAAATTTTGTTTTACAAAACTAAAAATTTTATTTTGAAAATTTACACTTTGTATTTTGTCAGACATAAATTAAAATGTATTTTTATTGTTTGGAAACTTTTTACTTAATACTTCTTTTTTATATTTTTGAATTCCCTTTTCAATGACATTATCTAATTTAACAAATCTTTTAACAAATCTTGGATAAAAACCACTTAAACCTAGCATGTCATCGGTTACTAGGATTTGACCATCACAATGAATTGAAGCGCCAATGCCTATTGTTGGTATTTTTACTGACTTAGTAATTTCTTTGGCAATAGAACCACTAACACATTCTAACACTATGCCAAAAGCTCCTGCTTTTTCATTGTTCTTGGCCTGATCTATTAATTTAAGACGATCTTTTTCTTGGGTACCCTGTACTTTAAATTTTTTGTAATATTGCGGAGTAAAACCTATATGCCCCATTACTGGAATTCCTATTTTAACAATACTTTGAATTATCTCAAAATTTTTACCATTACATTCGACTTTGACAGCATCACATTTAGTTTTTTTAAAAATTAACTTTGCATTTTTTTTTGCTTGTTTTACATTTTTGTAAGAATTTGCTGGCATATCCACAACACAAATTGCTTCTTTAAGGTTAGATTTAACGCTAATGCCATGTTGTACCATTGTCTCGACGTTAACATGGTGTGTATTTTTCATGCCATACATTGCTGTAGCTAAAGAGTCTCCAACTAAAACAATGTCGCAATATTTATCAAGAATTTTAGCAATAGGTTTAGAATAAGCTGTAAGACAAATTATTGGTCTTTTATTTTTTTTTTTTAATAAATCTAATATTTTTTTTTTCATTTAAAAGATTACCAAGTACCTATGTTCTTCATAAATGTCCATGGCTCTTTGATTTCTAAACTACCTTCTTGTAAAATTTCGAGAGATATATTATCTGGAGATTTAACAAAGGCCATACGACCATCTCTTGGAGGTCTATTTATTGTATGTAAATATTTCATATTTATTATTTATTTTATAAAGGATTATTATTCCAATTCAATAGTGCTAGGTGGCTTTGAAGTTATATCATAAACAACTCTGTTAATGCCCTTTACGCCATTTATGATTTTACTAGAAATTTCATCTAAAAATGTTTTTGGAAAACTAAAATAGTCTGCTGTCATGCCGTCTTCTGAAACAATAGCTCTTATTAAACAAATATATTCGTAAGTCCTCGAGTCTCCCATAACACCTACTGTTTTAACCGGCAATAAAGCTGCGTAGGCTTGCCAAATTTTATCATATAAATTATTTTTAATAAGTTGTTGAATAAAAATATAATCTGCTTCTTGTAGAATTTTTACTTTTTTAGGGGTTATACTCCCAACTATTCTTATAGCTAGACCGGGACCTGGAAAAGGATGTTTTCTAGATATATTTTTTACCAGCCCAATAGCATCACCAAGTTCTCTTACTTCATCTTTAAAAAGTTCTTTAAGAGGCTCTATTAACTTTAAATTCATTTTTTTTGGTAGTCCACCAACATTGTGATGAGATTTAATTTTTGATGTTTTGCTTCCTGTTGCAGATCTGCTTTCAATAATATCAGGATACAAAGTACCTTGAGCTAAAAATTTAACATCTTTAAATGTTTTAGCCTCCGTTTCAAAGATTTTAATAAAAAGATTACCTATAATTTTTCGTTTTTTTTCTGGATCAATTATATTTTTGAGTTTCCTAAAATAAATTTTTGAAGCATCTATAATTTTAACATTTAATTTATATTTGTTTGTAAAAATCTGATAAGTAGATTTAAACTCATCTTTTCTCATTAAGCCTGTATCAACCATAATGCATTTTAAGTTCCTGCCAATAGCTTTATGTATTAGTAATGCTACGACACTGCTATCGACGCCACCAGATAAAGCACATATAACCTTAGCTTTTTTAACAGTATTTTTAATTTCGTTTATAATTCTTGTTTTTTCAGATTCTAATTTCCATTGCTTTTTAGCTTTACAAATATCAAAAATAAAATTTTTAAAAATAATATTTCCATTTTCAGTGTGCGTTACTTCTGGATGAAACTGAATACCGTATATATTTTTTTTTCTATTTTCGATAATTGTCATTGCAGATTCGTTTGTTGAGGCAATTTTTAAAAAACCGTTTGGTATTTTATAAACTGAATCTTGATGACTCATCCAAACCGCACATTTACTTTTATTAAAAAAACCTTTGGTTAATAATGAATTCTTAGATTTAAATAATATTGCTCTACCAAATTCTCTTTTTTTGGTATTTGGTTTAACCTTTCCCTTAAAATGTTTTGCAATAAGTTGTAAGCCGTAACAAATGCCTAAAATAGGAATATTTAAATCAAAAACTTCTTTGGGAATTTTTGGAAATAAATTTTTTGTAACTGTTGAAGGGCCGCCTGATAAAATAATTCCTTTTGCATTTTTAAATACATTATTTTTTTTTAAATCTTTTAAGGTTAAGATTTCTGTAAAAACAGAATACTCTCTAACTCTTCTCGCGATTAATTTTGTAACTTGTGACCCAAAATCAATAATGACAATTTTATCTTTAACTAAGTTTTGGTTCATTCACTTTTTAATGAACTGTCTAGTTTTACTTGTAATTCTACTTTAGAAGAACATAATTTCTCGCATACTGCAGTCAGAGTGGCAATAAGCTCTTTAGCTTTTGAAAAATTTGAATTTTTAATATTTAACAAAGTTAATAAATAAATTGCCTCTTCATTTTTAGGGTTAAGTAATAATACGGTATTTAAATTATTTTCTTCTAAACTGTTTTTTTTCTCTTCTTTAAATATTTTAGCAAGATACAGGTAAGAATTCTCACTTTTGGGATTAAAAACAATATCTTTTTCAAAATAAAATTTTGAATCTTTGTAATTTTTATTATCAAATAATTTTTTACCATCCTTAAAATATGAATTTTTTGCATTTACTGCTGTGTAACTTAAATTTAATAAAATAGATGATACAAAAATAATTAGTAAATTTTTTTTCATAATTTATAATTAATTTCTTCTTTTATCATTTCTACGCTATGTACCATACTTTCATAAAATCCAGCCTTAGTGATTTTTATAAATTTTGCTTTTTTTTGAATTTCTGCAATTGTTTTTGCACCAATATAGCCCATTGATGATCTTAAACCTCCTTGTAGCTGATACAATATTTTATCAACATAACCTTTATAAAGTACTCTTGCTTCAACACCTTCTGGAACAAACTTTGATTTGTCTTTATGATTTTTTTGAAAATATCTATTCGAAGAACCTGCTGAC
>Ga0115002_10009700_pt1 | contig 10453 bp, 17 predicted proteins | sample ArcticOcean_MG_C_8_FD_89576 | JGI IMG/M metagenome (GOLD analysis project Ga0115002, IMG submission 89576) | Marine microbial communities from western Arctic Ocean - ArcticOcean_MG_CB11_86 | ecosystem: Environmental > Aquatic > Marine > Oceanic | place: Arctic Ocean: Canada Basin | collected... | reverse complement strand
TCGCATGAAGGGCATGCACTACGAGGATGAGCTGGTTTCTACGTTCACTGAGATTGAGATTCCGGAAGATCTGCGTCCCAAGGTCCTCGAGATGCGACATCAGTTGCTCGAAGCGGCAGTGGAACACGACGAAGAGCTCCTGGAGCACTATCTGGGCGGAGCCGAACTCTCAGACGATGAGATCCGGCGTGCCATCCGGAAGGCGACTCTGGCCGGCGCCATCTTCCCCGTGTTTTGCGGCTCTGCGTTCAAGAACAAGGGCGTACAGCTGATGCTCGACGGCGTAGTGGACTATCTGCCTTCGCCGGTGGACGTTCCGCCGATCGAGGGTCATCTGCTGCACAACGATGAGCAACACGACACCCGGCCTGCTTCAGACGAAGCGCCTTTCGCGGCGCTGGCGTTCAAGATCATGACCGACTCATACGTGGGTAAGCTCACGTTCTTCCGGGTCTACTCGGGTGTCCTTCCGTCGGGGAGCTACGTTCTCAACGCGACCAAGGGTAAGCGGGAACGCATCGGCCGTATCCTCCAGATGCACGCGAACAAGCGCGAAGAGCGGGACGAGGTATACGCTGGCGACATCGCCGCGGCGATCGGGCTCAAGGACACCAGGACTGGGGACACTCTCTGTAGTCCGGATCATCCGATTATTCTCGAGGCGATGAACTTCCCCGAGCCGGTGATCGCGGTCGCTATTGAGCCCAAGACAAAGGTGGATCAGGACAAGCTTTCCGCCGGACTTCAGAAGTTGGCCGAGGAGGATCCGACCTTCAGGGTCCACACGGATAAAGAGACCAATCAGGTCATCATTAGTGGCATGGGTGAGCTCCACCTCGAGATCATCGTGGATCGGCTGCGACGGGAATTTGGAGTCGATGCCAACATCGGCCGCCCTCAGGTCGCTTATCGCGAAACCATCCGGACGGGTGCCAGGGATGTCGAGGGCAAGTTCGTCCGGCAGACGGGGGGGCGGGGCCAGTACGGCCATGTGGTCATCAATATTGAGCCGGCCGATCAGGGTGTCGGTTTCGTGTTCGATAACAAGGTGGTGGGAGGCTCGATTCCCCGGGAGTACATATCGGCTGTCGAGCAGGGCGTACGCGAGGCTCTCACTAGCGGCGTGCTGGCCGGGTATCCGGTCATTGATGTCAAAGTGGAGCTGGTCGACGGCTCTTACCACGACGTCGACTCCAACGAGATGGCGTTCAAGATCGCGGGCTCAATGGCCCTCAAGGAGGGTATACGTCGAGCCAAGCCGGTGTTGCTTGAGCCCATCATGGACGTCGAGGTGGTGACGCCTGCGGACTACATGGGCGATATCATCGGAGACCTGTCGGCACGGCGGGGTAGGGTGGGCGGTATGACCGAGCGATCGGGCGCACGGGTGATCGGCGCTAGCGTCCCGCTGGGTGAGATGTTCGGATACTCTACGACGCTGCGGTCGATGAGTCAGGGCCGCGCTGTTTACACCATGCAGTTCGCGAATTATGACGAGGTACCGAAGTCTAAGGCTGATGAGATCGTGGCGGCCCAAGGCAGCGGGGCGGGTCGTTGACGTCGTTCCTCAGCGGGTCACACTACGGTGGCCCGCGAGATCGGCGTATGAGTAGAAAACGGAACCCTTCACAGGAACGGACCGATGGCTAAGGCGAAGTTTGAGCGGACCAAGCCCCACGTGAACGTCGGCACGATCGGGCACGTGGACCATGGCAAGACAACCCTTACAGCTGCCCTGACTAAGGTGTCGGCCGACAAGGGGTTCGGGACGAAGTATGTTCCGTACGACGAGGTGGCAAAGGCATCTGAGTCCCAGGGGCGACGTGACGCGACCAAGATTCTGACGATCGCGACGTCCCACGTGGAGTACGAGACCGCCGCGCGCCACTACGCCCACGTCGATTGTCCGGGTCACGCGGATTACGTGAAGAACATGATCACGGGTGCGGCGCAGATGGATGGTGCCGTTCTGGTCGTTTCGGCAGTGGATGGTCCGATGCCCCAGACGCGCGAGCATATTCTGCTTGCCCGCCAGGTGAACGTGCCCCACATCGTCGTGTTCCTGAACAAGTGCGACATGGTCGATGACGAAGAGCTCCTTGACCTCGTGGAGCTCGAGGTGCGGGAGTTGCTGTCCGACTTTCAGTTCGATGGCGACGACGCCCCGGTAATTAAAGGCTCGGCGATCAAGGCGATCGAGGGCGACGAGGATGCGATCGCCAAGATCCAGGAGCTCTTCGACGCTCTCGACGGCCACGTGCCGCAGCCGGTGCGCGAGATCGATAGGCCGTTCCTGATGCCGGTAGAGGACGTTTTCTCGATCACCGGACGCGGGACCGTGGCTACGGGCCGGATCGAACGCGGCAAGATCAAGGTCGGCGAGGAAATCGAGTTGGTTGGCCTGGGCGCTGCTAAGAAGGCGGTGGTGACTGGGGTGGAGATGTTCCGCAAGATCCTCGACGACGGGCAGGCTGGTGACAACGTCGGGCTCCTGCTGCGTGGCGTGGGGAAGGATGAGATCGAGCGCGGGATGGTGTTGGCGAAGTCGGGCGCGATCAAGCCCCATACGAAGTTCAAGGCCGAGGTCTACGTGCTGAAGAAGGAAGAGGGCGGCCGCCATACGCCGTTCTTCAACAACTACCGGCCCCAGTTCTATTTCCGTACTACGGACGTGACCGGTTCGGTCGAGCTCCCAGAAGGTGTCGAGATGGTGATGCCGGGGGACAACGTGCAGATGGAGATCGAACTGATCACGCCGATCGCGATGGACAAGGAGCTTCGTTTCGCCATTCGTGAGGGTGGTCGGACGGTTGGCGCAGGGGTAGTTACAGAAATCATCGAGTAGGCGTTTTTGGTCGGATCTCCCGGTATTCGCCGGAGACGACCGGCCGCGGACCCCCGAGAAGCTCACGTGGGGCTTTAGAGAGCAGAAGGAAATATGGCGGACAGAATCAGAATCCGGCTCAAGGCGTTCGACCACTGGGTGGTTGACCAGACGGCGTCGGATATCGTGCGGACGGCACAGAAGACCGGTGCAACGGTGCGCGGGCCCATCCCGTTGCCGACGCGGCGCGAGAGGTGGACCGTGCTCAAGTCGCCGCACGTGGACAAGAAGAGCCGGGAGCAGTTTGAGCTTCGGACTCACAAGCGTTTGATCGACATCGTGGATAGCCGTCCACAAACGATCGATGCGCTTACCAAGCTCGATTTGCCGGCTGGCGTGGAAGTAGAAATCAAGGTTGACTGAACCGGACCGGACGGCCGACCCTGCGGGGTCGTCCGTCCGGGTTCACGGTAGAACGCACTAGGACTAGAGAGCCATGGCCGGAATTATCGGCAGGAAGGTCGGAATGACCCGCATCTTCGACGAGGCCGGGAACCAAGTTCCCGTGACCGTGATCGAGGCGGGTCCGTGTCCGGTCACATATGTGAGGACCGATAAGGACGACGGCTACGCCGCCGTCCAACTCGGCTTCGGCGCCCAGAAGGCCAAGCGTGCCCCCAGGGCTGAGACGGGGCACGTTGCCAGGGCCGGGCTGGGCGTTGCCCCCAGAGTGCTGCGCGAATTTCGGTTCGGGCCCGACCAGGCAGCCGAGGTCGGACAGACACTTACGGTTGAACAGTTCGTGCCGGGCGACCGCGTGAAGGTCACCGGCACCAACAAGGGCAAGGGGTTTCAGGGTGTCGTGAAGCGGCACGGTTTCGCCGGACGCCCTGCGTCTCATGGCCATTCGCAGCCGCGATCTCCGGGTTCGATAGGGCCAGGAACCGATCCGTCACGTGTCATCAAGGGCAAGAAGATGCCTGGCCGCATGGGTGGGGTACGCCACACCGTGCTCAACCTTCAGGTGGTGCAAGTGGACCTTGAGCGCAATTTGATGTTTGTAAAAGGTGGCGTGCCGGGCGCCCGCGATAGCTTCGTCTTCATCACCAAGTGACCGTCATGTATAAAGCGTGCTACTACAAGGCTGACGGGCAGAAGGGACGTGCGCGGGCACTCCCCGGCGAGCTCTTCGACGGGGTCGTGAACGACGCGGTCCTGCACCAGGTGGTGAAGGCTTTTCTGTCTAACCAACGCCAGGGGACGGCGTCGGCCAAGACGCGAGCGCAGGTGTCGGGCGGAACGAGAAAGCCGTTCAAGCAGAAGGGGACAGGCCGGGCGCGACAAGGCACAACACGGGCCGCTCATATGAGGGGTGGCGGACGGGCTTTCCCCCCCATCCCCCACAAGTGGACGCAGAAGGTGCCGCGAAAGGTGAAGGCACTTGCGCGGCGGTCGGCGCTGAACAGTCGAGCCGAGGGCGATAATGTAGTGCTGGTGGACGCCTTCGACTTCGACGAGCCAGGGACTGGCAGGCTGCGCGACTACTTGGCTTCGATCGAAACGAGCGGGAAGGTGCTCATTCTTACCGATGGTGTGAACCAGAATCTTTACTTGTCCTCGCGAAACCTCGCCGACGTCAGAGTTCTGCCGTTTGGCGACGAATCAGCGTACTACATCTTGTGGGCGGGCACCGTCGTGATCGAAAGGAAAGCGTTGGATCACCTGACCGAAACCGTAGCGACCGCCGGGAGCGAGGAATAGGGCGATGAGTGATGTCTACGACGTGATCATCAAGCCGGTAGTGAGCGAAAAGACGGCCCGACAGATGGAAGCGGAAAATATATACACGTTCAAGGTGGCCGGGCGCGCGAACAAGATCGATATCGCGCGCGCTGTCGAGAAGTTGTTCGACGTGACCGTATTGGACGTGCGTACCATGAACTATGCGGGCAAGGCGAGACAGGCGAAGATGGCACGGATGACCAAGAGCCAGGCTCCCGGTAGGCGGTCCTCGTTCAAGAAAGCCGTGGTGGTCCTCGCCGAGGGTGACCACATCGAATTCTACGAGGCGGGCTAACCGATGGCGATCAAGAAATTCAAGCCGGTGACGCCCGGATTTCGCTTCCGGTCGACGCTCGGGAACGAGGAGATCACCCGGTCGAAGCCCGAGCGCTCCCTCGTAGAGCCGCTCAAGAGTAAGGGTGGGCGTAATCATCACGGCCATGTCACCATGCGATGGCAGGGTGGCGGACATAAGCGGGCTTACCGGAAGATCGATTTCAAGCGCGACAAGATTGGCGTTCCCGGCAAGGTGGCAGAGATTGAGTACGACCCGAACAGGACCGCGAACATCGCGCTGATCCATTACCCGGATGGCGAGAAGCGTTACATCGTTCATCCTCGCGACCTGAAGGTGGGTGACACCATCGTGTCCGGACCTGGATCCGACATCCAGGTGGGCAACGCGGTGCCGCTCAGTGACGTGCCACTCGGCACGACCGTCCATAACGTCGAGCTTAAGCCCGGAAAGGGAGCGCAGATGGCCCGCTCGGCGGGCGCTGGAGTGCAAGTGATGGCGCAGGATGGCGACCACGTTACTCTGCGCCTTCCCTCCACGGAGATTCGGCGGGTGCGGCGTGACTGCTATGCTGTGATTGGCCAGGTCGGAAATTTGGACCACTCGCTCACCGTTATCGGAAAGGCGGGCGCCAACCGCTGGAGGGGTCGGATGCCCCGCGTGCGCGGTGTTGCGATGAATCCGGTGGACCATCCTCTCGGTGGCGGTGAGGGCAAGGCTTCCGGTGGCCGTCCACCGATGTCGCCCTGGGGTAAGCCCGAAGGGGTGAAGACGAGGAACAAGAAGAAGCAGTCTAGCAAGGACATCGTGCGCGGCCGAAAGCGCGGCAAGGCTACCAAGTCATAAATCTCGGATCGGAAGAACTATGGCGCGAAGCGTAAAGAAAGGTCCCTACATCGATGACAAACTCCTCCTCAAGGTGGAGGTGATGAATTCCCGTAATGAGAAGAAGGTCGTGAAGACCTGGGCGCGAGCGTCCACCATCTCACCGGACTTTGTCGGCCATACGGTGGTAGTGCATAATGGCAATAAATTCATCCCCGTGTACATCACCGAGAACATGGTGGGTCACAAGCTGGGGGAATTCGCTCCCACGCGGCTGTTCCGCGGCCACGGTGGCAAACTCGCTGACAAGCGGTCCAAGCCGGCTGGCGGTGGGGCGTAGGAGCGATAGACATGGAAGCCAGAGCGATAGCCAAACACGTGAGAATGAGTCCCCGTAAGGTCCGCTTGGTTGTGGACCTGATCCGGGGGAAGGGGGTCGGCGAGGCCTACGCCATCCTTCAGTTCACGACCAAGGCGGCAGCGGAACCGGTGGGTAAGACGCTCCGCTCGGCGGTGGCAAATGCCACGGTCAAGGCTCAAGACGAAGGTCACATGCTCGATGTGGACGACTTGGTCGTTAGCGCGATCAGGGTGGACGAGGGACGCACGTTGCACAGATTCCGGGCCGCGGCCATGGGCCGAGCGGCTCCCATCATGAAACGTACGAGCCACATCACTGTGGTCGTGGACAAGAGGAGTACCTGAGGAACTCATGGGCCAGAAGACACATCCCCACGGTTTTCGCCTAGGCGTCGTCAAGGACTGGCGTTCGCGCTGGTATGCCGAGAAGGACTTTCCGGTGCTCCTTGGCGAGGACGAGACGATCCGTAAGTATCTCCACCGGCGACTAGCTCATGCGGCACTGTCGCACGTCGAGATTGAGCGGAAACCCAGCAAGATTGTCGTCGCACTGCATACCGCGCGTCCGGGGGTCGTGATCGGAAAGCGCGGCGCCGAAGTGGACAAGCTGCGTGACGAACTGGCAATGCTCACCAACAGCGAGATCTCCGTGAACGTAGAGGAGATCAAGCGACCCGAGACGGACGCACGTCTGGTGGCTGAGAACGTCGCTCACCAACTGCGCCAGCGGATCAGCTTCCGACGCGCTATGAAGAGGGCGGTGCAGGCGGCGATCCGGAGCGGTGCTGAGGGGATCAAGATTCAGGCGGCCGGGCGGCTCGGCGGTGCCGAGATTGCCCGTTCCGAGAGCTACAATGAAGGCCGCGTGCCGCTCCACACGATTCGAGCGGATATCGACTACGCCCAGATCCATGCTTTCACAACCTATGGGACCATAGGTGTGAAATGCTGGGTCTTCAAAGGCGAAGTGGTCGATGAGCGTCGGGGCCGGACCTACTCCACGGGCTCCTGATAATGCTGGCGCCGAAGAGGGTCAAGTGGCGGAGGATGCACAAGGGGCGCATGCGGGGTAAGGCGACCCGCGGCAACTTGGTTTCGTTCGGCGAATATGGGCTTCAAGCCGCTGCGCCGGCATGGATATCCAACCGCCAAATAGAGGCGGCACGTGTGGCTATGACGCGGCATATCAAACGTGGAGGTAAGGTCTGGATCCGTATCTTCCCCGACAAGCCGATCTCGAAGAAGCCGGCTGAGACGCGGATGGGGAAAGGTAAGGGCAGCCCGGCCGGCTGGGTGGCGGTGGTCAAGCCTGGGCGGGTGATGTTCGAGCTCGAGGGCGTAGACGAGAAGACGGCGCGGCAAGCGATGCACCTCGCTGCTGCCAAGCTGCCGATCAAGACCCGCTTTCTGGTTCGTGAACAGCAGCTTGGGTCCTGAGTTCGGAGGAGACGAGAAATGAAGGCCGAAGAGATCCGGGAGTGGGGGAACAGCGAGATCGAAGCGCGTATGGATGAGCTCAAGGAAGAGCTGTTCCGGCTTCGGTTTCGCAGTGCTACCATGCAGCTTGAGAACCCCAGTCTGATCAATGGCATCCGTCGTGATGTCGCCCGTTTTAACACGATCCTGCGCGAGCGCGAGCTCGCGGAGCAGCATAGGTAAGGTCCATGTCGACTAATGAGGCGGAACAATTGGATGCTTCCGCGACCCCGGACACCAGCGAAACACCCGGAGATCACGCGCATTCATCTGGACGCAAGCAGCGCAAGACCCGCGTTGGAGCGGTGGCCAGCGACAAATCAGATAAGACGGTCACGGTGATGGTCCACCGACGCGTCGCGCATCCGTTCTACTCCAAGCAGGTGACGCGGTCGAAAAAGTACCACGCGCACGACGAAAAGAACGAGTACCGAGTGGGAGATCTGGTTCGGATCGCGGAGACCCGACCCTTGTCAAAGACCAAGCGGTGGCGGGTGGTCGAGCTGATTGAGCGGCCTGACTAGCACACCCCTCGGGCGCCGCCCGCGGACCACAGGACCGGAATAGGAAGCGGAGACTTAGATGATTCAGCAGGAATCGATCCTCAGGATTGCGGATAACACGGGGGCCAAGAGCGCTCTGTGCATTCGGGTTCTGGGGGGGTCGAAGCGGCGTTATGCCCGGGTGGGGGACGTGATAGTCGCCACAGTGAAGCATGCCATCCCGAACGCGCCGGTAAAGAAGGGGGAGGTGGTCAGGGCAGTGGTGGTCCGGACCAAGAAGGAGATGCGGCGGCGCGACGGTACCTACATTCGTTTCGACGACAATGCTGCTGTGCTTATACAGCCGAACGGTGACCCTCGGGGCACTCGGATTTTCGGACCTGTCGGCCGCGAACTTCGCGAAAAGAAATACATGAAGATCGTATCACTCGCGCCTGAGGTGCTTTGAACATGGCGTCTGTTGACCGCGTCAAGCGTGCCATCATGAAGGGTGACCGTGTGCGAGTGATCCGGGGGAACCATCGGGATGAAGAGGGTCCCGTCCTTCGGATTCTCAAGGACAAGGACCGGTTGGTGGTGGAAGGGGTGAACATGCGTAAGCGTCACATGCGACCGAGCGCCGCAAATCAGGAAGGCGGGATCGTGACGTTCGAGGCCCCCATTCACATTTCCAACGTCATGCTGGTGGATCCGACCACTGGGGACGCGACCCGTGTTCGGATACGGCTGGAAGAAGATGGCATCAAGGAGCGGGTGGGGGTGAAGAGTGGCAACCCGGTTCCCCGTCCGCAGTAATGCTTTTACTGAATGCAGGCTGAATAGTAGCCCGCGCCCACGAGGACTGAGATTACGATGGTGAAGAAGCAAGGCCATGACGAAAAATCGCCCAATAAGGCGCCGAAGCAGGAGAAAGGCGCCCAGGGCGGGGAGAAGGGCGAAGCTCAGGCCAGTGGCGGCGGCGGTAAGGCCGCTGTGAAGCTTGAGTCGAGGCTACTGCGGCATTACCGGGATCAAGCGGTACCGCGGCTGACCCAGCAGTTCGGCTGGAGCAACCGGCATCAGGTGCCGAAGATCGAAAAGGTCAAGCTTAACTGTGGACTGGGTGAGGCTTCCAAGAATCAGAAGCTATTGGGCAGCGTCGTGGAGGAAATGCGGCTGATCACTGGGCAGAATCCGGTCATCACCAAGGCCCGCAAGTCGATTGCCAACTTCAATCTTCGGGAGGGTATGGCGATCGGGGTCGCAGTGACGTTGCGGGGAGTGCGCATGTACCACTTCCTTGACAGGCTTGTGAGCGTGGCGATCCCCCGGATCCGTGATTTTCGCGGGCTCGCGACGCGTTCGTTCGATGGCCGTGGCAACTTCACGATGGGAGTGAAGGAACAGATCATGTTTCCGGAAATCGACTACGATCGTGTCCAGCAGATCCATGGCATGGACATCACTGTGGTCACCAGCACCAACAAAGACGACGAGGCTTTTGCTCTCCTCAAGGAAATGGGTTTCCCCTTCCGGGGCGAGACTCCTGTCATCATCGGCCAGGCGGCGGCCTAGCCGCCTGCCCCAACGACCCCGTACGAGCGAGAGTTATTAATGGCAAAGAAGGCTCTAATCGAGAAGGCCAAGCGTAAGCCCAAGTTCCAGGTGCGACGCAACAACCGTTGCCAGCGCTGCGGCCGGCCGCGTGCCTTCATCCGCAAATTCGGCCTATGCCGCATCTGCTTCCGCGAATTGGCCCTCAAGGGAGAGATCCCCGGGGTTCGTAAGTCCAGCTGGTAAAGGAAAGAATAGATCATGATGACGGATCCTATCGCGGACATGTTGACCCGTCTCCGGAACGCCACTGGCGTCGGTCACCGGTGGGTCGACATGCCGGTATCGAAGCTCAAGGTCGAGGTCGCCCGTGTTTTGAAGGAAAATCACTTCGTTTTCGACTACAAGGTCTTGGACGACGGGATGCACGGGCTCCTACGGGTGTACCTCAAGTATCACGAGGGGCAGTCTGTCATCCGGCATCTGGAGAGAGTGTCTCGCCCAGGGCGCCGGAACTACGTGGCTGTGGGGGACATCCCGAGGGTCCGTAACGGCCTTGGGATGGCTATCCTTTCGACCTCGCACGGGCTCCTGTCCGACCGTGGTGCCCGGGAGAAAAAGGTAGGCGGCGAACTCATGGCTTTTGTCTGGTAGGGTCGACGACAATGTCTCGTATTGGTAAGCGACCGGTAGATCTGCCCAAGGGCGTGGACGTTTCTGTGACGGGGAACTCTGTCCGTGTGAAGGGACCGAATGGTGACCTGACGTTGGACGCGCATCCAGAAATGAAGGTGACGGTTCAGGAGGGCGTGTTGTTGGTGGAGCGCCCTTCGGACAACCCAGGACATAAGGCCC
>Ga0115002_10009699_pt1 | contig 10453 bp, 10 predicted proteins | sample ArcticOcean_MG_C_8_FD_89576 | JGI IMG/M metagenome (GOLD analysis project Ga0115002, IMG submission 89576) | Marine microbial communities from western Arctic Ocean - ArcticOcean_MG_CB11_86 | ecosystem: Environmental > Aquatic > Marine > Oceanic | place: Arctic Ocean: Canada Basin | collected... | reverse complement strand
CCCAGCCCGCGGGAATATCGACACCAAACGCCCTCGCAATCGCAACCTTGCCGTACGACGTCGTTGACGACGCCATGTCGATCACAAACGGCGGCTCGTTACCTGCCGGAGTAGCGAACGCCATCGGGTTTGTGCCCATCCACGGGTAACGACCGTTCATCGGGATGATGACGTTGCGGCCGCCCGACGACATAGAGAAGCCGATCATGTCGTGATCCATTGCGATACGGGCGTAGAAACCGGCGGCACCGTAGTGCGAAGAGTTGTTCACCGCAACCGATGCGATTCCGGTGTTCTTGGCCTTTTCTACCGCAAGCTCCATTGCCGCAACACTGGAGATCATCCCCATGCCCCTGTCGGCGTCGATGACTGCGGTACCGGGTGTTTCGTAGGTCACATGAACGTTCGGGGTCGTGTTGATATAGCCGTTGATTAGGCCGGTCAGGTAATGATGCTCGAGGTTGTAGCTAACACCATGGGTGTCGATCCCGTTCATGTCGGCGTCGACCAGCACCTCGGCACAGAGCCGAGCCTCATCAACGGGCATTCCGGTTGCTGAGAACAGACTGGAGATGAAATCGGTCAGCGGCCCAGCGTGAACGTATGTTGCGTCTGGAATGTTTTTGAGTCTTTCGAGGACCATCTAGGAATTCTGAACTTTCTGCAAGAACGTTTTTAGCCGTTGATAACTGGCGCTGCTAAAACTGAACGAAACGTTGCGAGGAATATTACCTGCCGATAGCTGGTGATTGCTGGTACGAGTGACTCTGTCACACGCTTGTTTCTTGTGTCAAAGTAGTGCGTTACGGACATCGTGTCGATTGACTGAGTAAACGTTTCGTTTTCGATCCCTCGTTTTCTCATCGTTTTTATTTGGGAGTATTTTCTGATGACGGACACAGCAGACGTCGTTGTAGTTGGTGGCGGAGTTCATGGTGCTTCAACCGCCTGGCATCTCGCAAAACGAGGCGCCGGCAAGATCACGCTCATCGAAAAAAATGGCATCGCATCCGGTGCGTCTGGATGGTCGAGCGCGATCGTGCGCCATCACTACTCTCTTGAATCGCTCATCAAAATTACGATGTACGGACGTGCGATGTTCGGTGACTGGGCGAACATCGTAGGGATTGGTGAGAGTGGATTTCGCGAGGTCGGGTTGCTGCTGCTGTTTCCTGAAGACGAGGTTCCGCACGCTCGCGAGGTCATCGAGATGCAGCAACGGCTGGGAATCGAAGCTCAGATGTTGAATCACGCCGAAATAACCGACATCGAACCTCGACTGGTGCTCGACGGGGTGGCAGCCGGCGCATGGGAGCCCAAATCGGGTCATGCCGACGGATCGACAGTTGCGAACTCATTTATAGCGGCAGCGCGCGATCTTGGAGTCGATGTGCGAATTGGACCCGAGGTAACTATTGTGACCTCAGATGGCAGCAAGGTAACCGGAGTCGAGACCTCTGAGGGCGCGATAGAAGCCGGGACGGTTGTAGTGGAGGCTGGGTTCAGGACTAGCGCACTGCTGGCTACCCACGGGGTTGACCTGCCCATAAACCCGGTTCGCCACGCGATAGCGGTTGTCGAACGTACCCCGGACTTCGGGGGTGCTCATCCGATAGTGTCGGATCGAGCGGTTGAGGCGTACTACAGACCCGAGGCAGAATCACTGGCGTTGTTGGGTGAGCATGACCCGCTGAGCGGGACTGTCGATCAGGACGTTGAAGCAACGAAAGTCCCTGATCTCAAGGAGCAGGTGGGCCTGTTCGAACGGTTCGCTGCGCGGTTCCCCGGTCAGGAGTCGGCCTCATTGGTTCGTGGCTACACCGGCGTGTACGACTGCTCACCGGACTTTCAGCCAGCGTTCGGAAAGGTACAAGCACTTGATGGACTTTTCATGGGAGCGGGATTTAGCGGGCACGGTTTCAAGCTGAGTCCGGGTGTTGGCAAGATGATGAGTGACCTGATTCTCGATGGATCGACCGACATGATCGATGTGGCACCGTTCCGGGTTGAGCGTTTCGCCGAGAACGACCTGCTGCTTCATGGCGAGGGTTACGACAACCGGTCGTTGGCGTAATCACCTCGCTTTTGAAACTCTCGAATCGTCGTCCGGCGGAGAATCTATCTAGCGCGAGGCAAACAAGGTATTTGAACTGCCAAATGCGTCGATTGCCGTTCCTGTAATCGCAGAGCTGGCGTCTGAGGTGAGGAACATAGCTACTTCGGCGATTTCTGATGGCTTCATCAGGTTTGGACGTTCAGATCGCCCCGCCGTCTGGAACACTTCACGGAAGCCTTCGGTATCGGTGCCTCCTGGGCAGATGGCATTGACGATTATTCCGTGTTTGTAGACTTCGGCGGCTAGAGATTCGGTGAAGCTTATGAGCGCCACCTTTGAAATGCGATAAGCGCTACGACCGAAGCCGCCTTTTCGTCCGCCAATAGACGAGATGTTGATGACCTTGCCATGTCCACGCTCGATCATGCCGGGGAGGAGCTTCTTGGTGAGAATAAACGCACCGGTCACGTTCACATCCATGACGTCTCGCCACAGCTGAATGTCCATATCAACAACTGGAATATTCGGGGTAATGATCGCTGCGTTGTTTACGAGGATATCGACCCCGCCAAACTCCTGCTCTGCTGCGTTAGCCAGTTTTTCGATATCGGATTCAACCCCAAGATCGGCAATCACGCCGAGCGCCTTGCTTCCGCCAGATTTGATCCTGTTGACTACATCGTCGATTTCCGAGACGTTGCGACCCGTGGCGACGACGTTTGCACCTGCTTCGCCGTAGGCAAGGGCAATTGCTTTTCCGATGCCTTTGCTGGCGCCAGTAACGAGTGCTGTTTTTCCGGTTAGTGACGTCATGGGCGTAATAGTACTTGTTTGGAACCGAGGTTGGGGGATGTGCGAGTCTGGCCTGTCATTGCGAGGAGTCTGACGACGTGGCAATTAATCGACAACATTGAAAACCGCTCGATTTAACGAACATCTAGCTTGCCTGCGCCGTTGTTTTCCGTGGGCGTCGCGCGTCCTGTTACTGGCTGAGTCGAGAACTGCGGTCGAATGTCCGCTGTTTGCCACCCATGCGACGTTGCTCAGGGCAGGCTAATTGACTCCTCGCAATGACATCGACCGCTTTTTCAGCCCATACTGGTAGGCATAAATTTACTGATACGGCACGCGCATTGCTGTGCAGCAACGGAGAAACGCATGGCTGAAAAGGTAGTTGTCACTGGTGGATCGGGTAGGGCGGGTGAGTACATCATCGCCGAGCTAGCTGCGCACGGTTACGAAGTTCACAACGTGGATGCAGTGCCGCCTCGACCGGGATCCGCTTCTACAGCCGCGCAGTTCTGGCGTATCGACGTTACCGACTACGGCGAGGTGGTGAACGCCCTGACAGGTGCCGACGCTGTTGTTCACATGGCGGCAATTCCTGCTCCAAACCAGGACCCTGAGCACAAGGTTTTCCGCATCAATATGATGTCCAATTGGAACGTGCTCGAAGCTGCCGAAGTTCATGGAATCGGTCGAATTTGCATGGCATCCTCGGTCAACGCGGTTGGGGCGACCTGGGGATCAAAGCTCTACACGCCCGAGTACTACCCGGTCGACGAGAATCACCCGACTCGTGTTGAAGATGCCTACTCCCAGTCGAAGTGGCTGGGTGAAGAAATGGGTGAAGCCTTCGTCAGACGTCGTCCCGGCAAAGCCCAGATCGCCAACATGCGATTCCACGCGCTGTGGGATCCCGCAACAGCCAAACGCCATCTGGAGTCGGGTGACAAAACATCTATTATCGGTGACGGTCGAAACCCGATGGGATTCTGGAGTTGGGTGGGTCGACATGACGCAGCGCGCGCCTGCCGACTGACCATCGAAAAGGAGTTCGGTGGGCACGAGGCATTTTTCATCAACGCTACCGACACGACGCTGGAAATTCCGACCATGGACGCTATCGAAGAGGTTCACCCAGGCGTGGAGATACGAGAGCCGCTGCCAGGCTTCAAGAGTCCGTTATCGGTGAGCAAAGCCGAAGATCTGCTGGGCTGGATTCCAGTAGAGTCGTGGCGTGAGGGTACAGTACGTGATCCCGAACCCAACGACGCCAAGCCAGCCCTCTACAAGGCCCAATGGACCCGTTAAGGTCGCTAGGCGACTTTTTCTGACTCGCTGGGCGAGTTTTTCTGAGACGGGAACATCGTTGGCTGGGTCGAGGCGTTGAGGCTTCGGGGCGCTTGGCGACATATTCGGAGAGATCGATTTTTGTTGGCTGATTTGGGGAGTACACATAGGCTCAATGTCTTTTGTGCATGTCTAGTCACAGACTAGGGAGGTACAGGTGTTCCTAAACTTCGGTCCATTTCAGTCAATCGTTTTTGCGCTGTACTTCGTCCCGATCATTTTGGCATTCGTCTTACACAGCAGAAATAAAGCTTTGATAATTCTGGTGAACATACTGCTAGGGTCGATCGGCGGGATTGGCTGGTTCGTTGCGCTTGCACTAGCCATCGTTTGGAGATCTAAATCCGAACAGAAGCGAACTGACAGTCGACTGTCATCCTGAACTAGATTCAGGATCCGTGAACAACACTGGCGAATCGCACGACTCTCCCCGCCCCAGATCCCTCGGCTTCGATGACCCTTCGACTTGCTCAGGATGCACTTCGCTCGGGAAGTCGAACTGGTGGCGAGAGACTAACTCGTTACTCCGCCGTCGACGGGTATTGCCTGGCCTGTGACGTAGCTTGCTGCGTCGGAGCATAGGAATGCGACAACCTGGCCGACTTCCTCCGGTGCGCCGTAGCGACTCATCGGCACCCAGCGTTCCATCTTGGCCCTAGTAGCAGGATCGCCCTCGTTGTCGAGACCATGCATCATCGTGGTGTCGATAACACCGGGGCAGACCGCGTTCACCCGAATACTCTTGCGAGCGTAGTCCCGCGCCGCAGCCTTCATGAGTCCCAGCACACCGTGCTTGCTGGCGGTGTAGGCAGGTTGTCGCCCGCTTCCGCCAAAAAGGCCCATGTACGACGAATCGTTGACTATCGACCCACCACCGTTTTCGAGCATGTACCCGATCTCGTACTTCATGCTCAAGAAAGTGCCTTTGAGATTTACGTTGATGATGTTGTCGAAAGCATCGTCGTCAACTTCGTGTAGATGCCCCGCAGGTTCGAGAACTCCAGCGTTGTTAAACGCGGCGTCTAAGCCACCGAACATTGTTACTGCATGTTGAACTGCTCGTTCGACCTGTACGCCATCTGAAACGTCTGTGACCACGTAAGTCGCCGTGCCACCCGCCGATTCGATCTGGCTAACGGTTTCTGCCAGTTCGGACTCTCGCCTTGCCGCCGCTACGACTTTTGCGCCGTGACTGGCGATTACTTTTGCGGTTTCGCGACCAATGCCAGAACTGGCTCCGGTGATTAGCACAACCTTGTTTTCGAGAAGAGCAGCCATTCAGTAAGTACCTTTTATTGTTATCAGAGCAGGTGGCTCGTTCAGGGCGTAGCACGTAGCATACGTCGTCGGGCTGATTCAGCGCCCGTTTTGTAATTCCAATGACTATAGAGCTTCGACCCGTAACTGATAGCAATTTCGTTGAATGGCGCAAAGCCGTTCGACGTGGATTCGGCATGCATGTGCACCCGGACGACATTGCGCGGCTGCGAAACGACCGGGCCGAGATCGATCGTCTTGTTGCGGCAGTGGATACACGGTCGGAGCGAATTGTCGGCACGGGTGGTGCCGATTCATACTCACTCACACTGCCCGGCGGTGCCACGGTTCCGATGGCGGGTGTTGCATACATGACAACTGCAGTTACTCATCGTCGTCAGGGTGCTTTCTCTGGCCTGATGTCCCGTATCCACGAAACAGCCCGGGAACGTGGCGATATCATCAGCGGTCTCTGGGCTTCGCAGGCGAATCTCTACAGCCGGTTCGACTACGGACTCGCCATTAATTCCTACGATTGGGAAATCGACCCGAGTTTCGGTGATTTCTCCCACTCTCCGATCCCTGAGGATTTCGGCACAGATCCTGACGCACACGTTTATTTCGTCGATGCTGACGAAGCAGCAGTGATGCTTCCGGGTATCTACGAACAAATGCGCCGGCAGACAACCGGTGCTGTCGACCGTAACCCGGGTCGGTGGCGCTATGAGCTGTTCGACGAAGAGCGAGTTCGCGATGGCGCGAGCCAGACGTTCTTCGCCATATGTGAAGAAGCAGGCGAACAGACGGGCTATGTTGCTTACCGGATGCGTCGCAAGGGTGACTCTGATATGGGGACGCTCGAGGTGTCAGAGCAGGTCTCGGTCACCGATTCGGTTCATGCAACGATGTGGCGATTCCTGTTGGACTTTGAACTCGTTGGAAAAATCACAGCAAAAAACCGTCCAGCCGACGATCCACTGTGGTGGATGCTTTCGGATCCGCGCCGACTCGCACGAACGTCGCACGATGCGATGTGGATCAACCTGTTGGACATCCCGAAGGCACTCGAAGCTCGCACGTACAACGCCGATGGACGACTGAAGATCGGACTGGTTTCTGAGTCTAATCCTGGAGTAGCCGGAACGTACGTTCTCGATATCGACAACTCTCAGGCCACCGTGAAAAAGACCACCGAAAAGCCGGACGTCATAATGACCCCGGTCGACTTATCGTCAATTTATCTCGGCGGAATTAGCCCTGGTCCACTGGTCGAGGCGGGTCGTATCGACGCGATTACAACCGGATCGCTCGCAAAGCTTCATGGCATGTTTGCGACTGATTCAGCACCGTGGTGTGCGCACTACTTCTAGTCTTTAGGATTCAGCGACCACACCATGACCATCGAATACCGACAGATCACCACCGCTGAGCAACGCCCGTTTTTCAAAGTGATCGAACGTGGCTTCGGTGGGACGTACGAACCGAGTGCGGAGCGTTATCAGCATGATCGGCTGTCGCTAACTCCCGATATGACAATGGCGGCTTTCGATGGGGATCAGATTGTTGGCACGTCAGGCGCATATCCATTTGAGTCTGCCGTACCTGGTGGTGCGATTATCAAGAACGCGGGTGTGACAGCGGTGACAGTCTCTGGGACTCATCGACGCCAGGGACTTTTGAACGGGATGATGCAGAGACTGCTCCAACAGGAACGAGAAAAAGGGCAACCAGTTGCCTCTCTGTGGGCTTCCGAAAGCATCATCTACGGGCGCTTCGGTTACGGGATGTCGATTCAGCACGAGAATTTCCTTATCGATACACGAAAAGCCGTCATCAAGCACATGCCATCGGTTGAAGGCAAAATTCGATTTGTTACGCCTGACGAGGCCCGGAAATTGCTGCCGAAGGCATGGGAAGCAGCGGTGGTGTCACACGCCGGAGTGCCGCGTCGAAGCGATTTATCCTGGGATGGATACGTGGTTGGTCTTGGCAAAAGTGGCGGTGGCTGGGGTAAGCCGTTCGTGGTTGTGTATGAAGAAGACGGGAAGCCGCTTGGATATGCCAAATATATGGTTAAAGAGCTTCATGTATTCGGCGAACAGGTACACGGTTTGCTCAACGCTGACGACGTGATTCACAGTACGCCAGCATCACACGCGGCTATATGGAATCATCTTCTCAACGTTGACCTGTACGACACGTTGAGCACGTGGCGGTCGGCTTCGGACGATAGCCTGCCGTGGATGCTGGCTGACCAGCGTCAGCTCGAACGAAAGCCGTACGACGGTGTGTGGTATCGGTTGATGGACGTTGCTGAGGCGCTTTCGACGCGGACTTATCTGGCAGAAGGAAGCCTCGTGTTCGAGGTTGAAGATTCGTATATTCCGGAGTGGGGTGGACGCTTCGAGCTGACGGGCGGACCCGACGGCGTAAGATGTGTTCCAACTACGAAAGCTGCCGATATCACGCTGCCAACTGCTTCGCTTGCGACGATCTTTCTCGGTGGCGGCAGACTCGTCGATCACAAACGGGCGGGTCGGGCGGAAGAAAACACTGACGGCGCGATTTCAATCGCCGATGCAATGTTCGCCACGGTCAAAGCGCCGTGGTGCCCAATGATGTTCTAAGTGGCGATGGGTACGCTATCACTCAGGATGCCGGCGGGAATGCCCAGACGTTTTCACGAGAGGGCGGTCATCTTTTTATCAGACGCTTCCTCTGAGTCTGGTAATTCTGGTCCGTCAGCTATCGGGTTGAGAACGTTTCTGATGAATGAATCATGGTTCATAACGGGATTGATCGTCACGGTGTTCCATCGGAAAGCGCCTGATTCGAAAAACAGGTCTGCGACCGCATGCGATTCTTTAGCATCGATCACGTACCAGAGCTGGTGACCTACGGGGAACGACCAACCGTCGACAACCGTCGCTTCGTGATTAGCAGCGATATATCGCAACACGCGGAGTTGTTTCGCATCGATCTCCGAAGAAGATGGGTCTCTGGCTGCGATGCAGGTTTCCGGGTTGTGTTTTAGCTCGACCATAAAAAGCATTTAGTTGTTTCCAGAACCAGTTTCGTCTTCGTCTTCCGTAAGCATCTCAAGTAACTCGCTGACCTGGCGATGCTGCTCAAGTGGATGGCGGAGCGGGACCGCGGAGGTCACCGAATATCGGTTTTCTCTCCCGACCTTTTCGATTCCGACGAATCCCCCATCAGCCAGCTCTTGAATAATCCTTAGAACCGCTCTTTCAGTGATTCCGACGAGTGCCGATATTTCGCGCACTCTTATATCGGCGGTTTTCGAGATCGCGTACAGAACGTGCGAGTGATTCGTGAGAAACGTCCATGTTGTCTGCTGTTCGGTCATGATTCTTATTCAGTAAAGTGGGTTACGTGTAGATGAATACATGAATCATAATACATGTAAATTGGGTCATATGTTAACGGGAGATTAAGGTCGTGTGCCATATTTTCTTCCGACCACTTCGTTTACGACGATCTGCCTTGCTGGAGAGAAACTCTCGGATCTGGTGCACTCAGTCGCTAGTAGCGACCGCTGTCTGCGTGTCCTCTCACCGGATCCCTAGATTCCGGTGACTCCACTCGGGGCGCGGCGGGAATAATGTCCGGCTAACCTAGCTTTTCACCAGGTTGTCGTTGATGTAGTCCCAGTTGAAGTCCATGCCGAGGCCGGGGCCAGTGGGTAGGATGACGTTCCCGTCGTCGTCAAGCGGGTCGCAGATTGCATTTAGGTAGGGCGCAGGTATTTCGTAGTCGAAATCGGGGCGTAGCAGACCGCGCTCAAAGTACTCGCACACGGCCTCGGTTGTTGCACCGAGAATCTGGCTGTTGGCCCAGCCGCCGCCGTGCATTTCGCACTTGATTCCGTAAGACTGTGCAACTGCGACCATTTTCTGGCAGGCAGTAATTCCACCGAAATTGTGGTCGATACGCAGCATGTCTGAACCCTTCTGCAGTATCCATTCAGCGCGGGTGAACACGCCGCCCGGAATGTGTTCGGGGGCCAGAATCGGGATGTCGACAGCTTCCGTCAGACGGCGGTATGCCTCAGATCGCGTCTCGATCATCGGATGCTCCAGCCAGTAGTAGTCGAGCTTCTCGATCTCGCGACCAACCCAGATCGACTCCTCAAGGGTGTAAACGCCGAACGGATCGAGCATCAGTACCATGTCATCGCCCACGGCCTCTCGGACCGCTCGACATATCTCAACATCTTCTTTTGGGAACCCTGGCTGCTGAGGAGCAGGTTCCCATTTGTAGGGATCCCAGCAGATGTAGGCGTGGACCTTGTAGGCCTTGTAACCCTGGCGTTTGGCCTCGAGTGCGTGCTCTGCGTAGACTTCGGGCCCGCCCATGTTCGGGAACGTGCTTGCGTAGGCCTTAACCTTTTTGCGCGCACCACCCATGATGACGCTCGCTGGTAGGTTCACTGATCTCCCGAAAAGGTCCCACAGCGCACAGTCTACGATCCCCATCTCGTGCTCAGGGAGGCTGTGACCGAAGGTAACCAGCTGGTCCATCCAGTTCCATATCTTTTCTCGCTCGAGGGGGTCTTCACCAAGGATCATCGGTTTGACGATGTGTTCCATGATCGGCTCATCGCCGCCGACCATATAGCCCTCGGCGCCATCGTCGGTCGAAATTTTCGTGATCGTCTCGGTCGTGTCTCGCACCTCTCCCCAGCGGCCGTAACCCCATTTCGAAGGGTGATGCTGCGTTGTTGTTCGGAAGCGTATTGCTTCGATATTTGAGATCTTCACGATGTCTTCCAGTCGCTTGTGTGTGAACCCCGTGTAGCGATCTAATCGCACTTCGGGGTGAGAAGTCGGTGGCATCATAACCACGTTTGCGGTCGATTTATCAGACAACGAATCCCCGGAAGTGTCGATTCACCACTAGAATGCAGGCAGTTCATTGGGAGATTCGATGTCTAATTTCACAGCTACGCACCTTGGAAAATGGGAACCGACGTTCACCGACCTGGTT